>Ga0315309_1000451_pt1 | contig 24861 bp, 26 predicted proteins | sample TDP4_MG_FD_203080 | JGI IMG/M metagenome (GOLD analysis project Ga0315309, IMG submission 203080) | Freshwater sediment microbial communities from Lake Towuti, South Sulawesi, Indonesia - TDP4 | ecosystem: Environmental > Aquatic > Freshwater > Lake > Sediment | place: Indonesia: South Sulawesi...
ATTTTTCTTCTTTTGCTATGTATTTGATTAGAGCTGAGGAGTCAATGACTTTCACGGTCTTCCCTCACCGACTTTGTTGCGAATCCCTGTTCGGATGGTTTGACCTTTTCAAGAAGTTTCCCTAGTTTTTCAGTTTGTTCTTTCAGTTGAAGTTTCCACGCGAGTTCTTCCAAGTGTTCTCTAATGATGTTTGGGATATTGACACCGGCTTTTTCTAGAGCTTCTTTGATTTCCTTTTTGATGCGGGTGGTTACAACCGTTGTTTGCACCATGCAGACACTATGTATACAAAAAGTATACAAGCATATAAGTTTTCCTAAGAACTATTAAAAAATGCATTATAAACAGGTTTAAGGAACTTATAGGGCTTGGATGATTGCGTGTTTTCAGGAAGTGCATCGTATTTCAAGGCATTTTGGAGCAGATTTCGATGAGGCTGTTGATATGCTTGAGGACATACACCGCGCAAGATTTAACAAGCCTCTCCACTACCCGGACGCCATTGGCGGGCACTGCCTGATTCCGAACACTGAATTGTTGTTGAAAAGTTACAATTCTGAGTTTCTGCGATTGATTTTGGAGTCTAACGAGCGAAGGAAAGAAGAGGTCAAAAACGAAGATGTTAGGAGAGAAATTGAGAAGGTTAAGGTAAGAGTGAAAAGACTGGAAAAAGATTGATAGGTTAACCCGAATTTATTGTTATCTTTGCGCATACTAGAATGCCCGTCACATTGAAAATATATTTAGCTAGGTTTTCACCTAATAGAATAGAGGGATTTTGAAGGAGTCACAATAAACGTGGATGTCGCTGTTTGCACTTATCAGAGCGAGAAATTTCCTGATCAGTGTTCAACGAGCATTGAACAAACAGTGCCGGTAAACAGGCTGATTATTGTAGACCATTATTCAATTAGAGGACTGTGGAAGTTGCCAAGAAACATAACGCTGGCGAAACAAAGAACGCAATTGCCCAGATTAAGGAGGATGCGCAGTCTGAAAATTGATATCGTGGTTCGCACTTTTAACGGAAGAACGGAAGAATTAGAAAATGGTAAACATTGGATTATCGAGACGTAAGCATTTGCCGGTTCTTAAAGTTAGCGGTGCCACTTTTAAGTTATGGGACCTTCAAAGGGCTCGCGCAGTTGAAATGGCCATCAAAAAAAGCGGATTAAAATTGGATTGGTGTGGTGTCAATGCTCTCGTGGAACTTCACCAAATGGGAAGATACTACCTTCCTCCCTTTTCATTGAACGGCAAGACCGTTTTGGACATTGGTGCAGGTTGCGGTGAGACAGCTTGGTACTTTTTAAGAAATGGTGCTCGGAAAGTTGTCTGTATCGAACAGGATAAACGTCGTGCGAGATTAATTGAAGAAAATCGGAAGAATCTGAATTTAAGCATTGAAATTATTCCCCATGCCTTTACAGCGAAACATCTTTCAATCCCACACGACTTCATTAAGTGTGATATTGAGGGAGGCGAAATTGAATTGCTTCCTTATGCTAAAAAGTTGAAACCTTGTGTTCTTGAAGTTCATTCTGCTTGGATAAAACAACAATTTGAAAAAAATGGCTTTCACGCTATCACGAAGCTACATTACTATCCAAAGCCTTCGCCCATTGAATGTATTTGTTTAATGGCCAACTTCAATAAGAGGGAATCGCATTGAAAATTGATGTTTCGGTTCGCACATTCAATAGCGGGAAATTTTTGGACGCTTGTCTCTCTGGAATCGAACAAACTTTTAACGTAAACAATCTCATCATCGTTGACCATTACTCAACTGATGGAACTATCGAGATAGCAAGACAACACAATGCAAACATCATCCTTGAAAATCAGGGCATAGGCTATGCTTTAGAGTTGGCAGTTCGCAAGGCATCAACCCCTATTTTTGCAATAATAGATTCAGATGTTGAACTTAAGAAAGGCAAATGGGTTGACTTGTTATTCAGAAAGTTTGAGGACCAAACAGTTGGTGGTGTTGGTCTCCGTATGTATTCTGATATACCGCTATGGAGGAAAAGATATGCTACTTTCTGGGCACATGCGCGCGGTTTCGACATACTTAAAGGAGGCGATTGGGTGAACGCCTACGTTGTTAGAAAGAAGGCAGTTGCGGATTTTCGTATCCCTAAAGGTCTTAATAGTTACGAACATGTCTATCTTAAAGACGCAATCATCCGTAACGGCTACAAAACCTCTTTTGTAGACGCGGACGGGGTACATTACTACGGTTTTGGAGCGACTAAAGGTTTTGCCTTAGGAGCAGGAGAAAGAACTCTTTATGGACTGCGAACTTTTCACCAGTCAATCTTAAGAAGCGTGTTGCCGAGCACACTTAAGTCAATCCTGCCTGCTATAGCTTACAGAGACACTAGTGTAATTTTGGGTAATACTAAATACTGGTTCGAGTTTTTGCAAGGATATTTGCATCCACAAAAGTACATGCCAGGGATGAAAACAAGGCAGAATGAAAGTTTCACACCAACTGACTCATAATTTCGCACGGTTATGTCATCGGGGTTCAGAGTTCCTTCACACCACGCGCCAGCTTTCACACATGCACCATATGTGAGGTTTAATCGCAGACAACTTTTTAATGTCTAAAACGATGTACGAAGTGACACATCAGCTATCTTTATAACCTATCGTGAATATTTGTAGATTGTAACACGGGCATTGAAAGTCGCAAGCAAGGAGATGAGCTTAGTTGATTATCAGCAAAACCCCCCTCCGTTTGACACTGGGTGGCGGGGGCACGGATTTGCCCTCCTACTCCTCCAAGTATGGGGGTTTTGTTGTTACGTCGGCTTTGGATAAGTACGTTTACCTGGTGGTCAAGCCTAGGTTTGAAGAGGAGATCAGGATAAGCTACTCTGTAACTGAGATAGTGAAATCCATAGATGATATCAAACATCCCGTGGTTAGGGAGGCCTTAAGGCTTTTAGGGTTAAAAAGTCATCTTGAGATAGTTTCAATCGGGGACATGCCTGCCGAAACAGGTTTAGGCTCTTCTGGAAGCTTCACAGTCAGCCTTTTACACGCTCTTCACGCCTTCAAGGACGAAAATCCTTCGCGCTACAAACTTGCCGGGGAGGCATGTTTCTTGGAGATGGAAATTCTGAAGGAGCCTAGCGGTGTGCAAGACCCCTACATAGCGGCTTTCGGAGGCTTCATATGCCTAGACATAGCTAAGGACGGCAGGGTCAACGTTTCCAATTTGAAGATCAAAGAGGAAGCCATTCATGAGCTTGAGAATAACCTGCTCTTTTTCTACACGGGTATGAAAAGGAGCTCGACCATGGTGCTTCAAGATCAGAGAAGCTCCATTCAAAAGGAGGGGTCGAAAGCCCTGGACGCCATGCATCACATTAAGGACATAGGGTTTAAAGTTAAGCGTGCACTTGAAAATGGGGACTTGTCCGAGTTTGGTAGGCTTCAACACGAGCACTGGCTAGCAAAAAGGGAGACATCATCAAAGATTTCGAATGGTCTAGTGGACAGGTATTATGAGAAAGGGTTGCAGAATGGCGCCCTAGGCGGCAAGTTGGTGGGTGCTGGTGGCGGGGGCTTCCTCATGTTTTATTGTGAGAATGGCAAGGACAGGTTGAGAAAGGTCATGGCCAAGGAAGGTTTGAGAGAGGTTAGATTTGGCTTTGAGCGCGAAGGCTCCAAGATAGTCATCAATATCTAGGGGATTTTATGCAAGGCAAAGATTTTATTGACCAATACCTTCAAGAGGCACTGTCAATAACGAAGCGTATATCAAGAGAAGACATCAATAGGGTAATAGAACTTTTGTATGAGGCTTGGAGAGAAGATAAGCAAATTTTTCTCGCTGGAAATGGAGGCTCGGCTTCTACGGCTGTTCACTTTGCAAGCGATCTAGCGAAGTTCACCACGGTGGAGGGAAAGAGAAGGTTCAGAGCCTTAACTTTGACGGATAACGTGCCCTTGGTTTCAGCGCTCACCAACGACTTGGGCTGGGAGAACATTTACGTTGAGCAGTTAATGAATTTAATGCGGAAGGGAGACGTTTTTGTTGCTATTAGCGTTCATGGAGGCTCGGGAGCGGATGCGGCGGGTCCTTGGTCGCAGAATCTCTTGAAGGCTGCCAAGTTTGTGAAGGAAAATGAGGGTAAGGTTGTGGGCTTGGCTGGCTTTGATGGCGGCGTCTTAAAGCATATAGCTGACGCTTGCATAGTCGTGCCTGTAAATTCCACACCGCAAGTAGAAGGCTTTCATGTCGTGTTGACGCATCTCATATGCGCTAGACTACGTGAATTAATAAGTGGTTTCGTGATATGAAGCGGGTCATTATCTGGGTTGACGTTAAGAGCGAAGAATTCGAGCAAGTTCTAAAGAAGCTCAAGGAATCATTGAATTCGATGGGGATTAAGTATAGCATAGTTGACGTGCACGAACTCATAAAGCTGGGAGACACCAAATGAGCAGAGCTGTGTTTCTAGACAGGGACGGCGTCATAAACGAGATTGTCTACTTTCCTGAGTTAGGCCTGCTAGATTCACCTCTCAATCCTAAGCAGTTCAAGTTACTGCCTCAGGTGGCTGAGGCAATCGGGGTTTTCAACCGTTTAGGCATCAAGGTGATAGTCTTATCAAACCAGCCTGCCATAGCAAAGGGAAAGATGACGATGAAAGCCTTTGAGAGAATATGCCAAAAAATGAGAAACGAGCTTGGAAAGAAAGAGGCCCACATAGATGCCGAATACTACTGTTTTCACCATCCTTCAGCAAAAGATGCAAAGTATAAAGGCAACTGCGACTGTAGAAAGCCAAAACCCGGATTGTTTTTAAGAGCTGCAAAGGATTTCGGGCTGAACTTATCAAAATGTTACGCGGTAGGTGACAGCTTAACAGACGTGAAAGCGGGGAAGTCTGTTGGCTGCCGGACCTTCTTAATAGGCTACTTAAAATGCGATTTGTGTAAGTTCATGGAGGGTGAGGACGCTAGACCAGACCTCATTGTTCCCAGCTTATTTGCTGCATCAAAAATTATCGAGAAAGAGATAAGTGGAGGCATTAAGCCAAATCTAACGGTATCGAAAGTGTTTCATACATCTGGAATTATTGAAAAAGAGGCGAATGAAAATGGAAATATTCCTTGACACAGCAAGCGTGAAAGAAATAAGGGAGATACTGCCATGGGGCATCATCAGCGGCGTCACAACAAACCAGAAGATTTTCCTAACTGAGAAAGGCGTCAACTTTAGGGATAGAGTTCTCGAAATTCTATCTCTAGTGAACGGCCCGCTAAGCGTAGAGCTTACAAAGACATCTGGCAGCGATGAGGGTTTAGTTGAAGAAGCCAATGAGTACTCGCGTTGGAACCCTCAGAACGTCGTTATAAAGGTTCCCATGTTCAAGGATGGCCGAGGCCTTCGAATTGTCAATAGGCTCAAAAAGGAAAACATCAAGACAAATATGACTTGTCTGATAACAACAAATCAAGTTTTGTTGGCGGCTAAGGCTGGAGCAACCTACGCAAGCATATTCTTCAATCGCGTGCGAGATTCGGGCGAGGACCCGTTGAAGGTTATACGGGAGTCGAAGCGCATCATCGAGGAAAGCCGTTTTTCGACGAAGGTCATTGTTGGCAGCATCAGAAAGCCCGAAGACGTGAATGAGGCGGCTGTCGCTGGAGCACACATAATAACAATACCTTACAAGATTCTGGTGCAGATGCCATTCCACCCGAAGACGGAAGAAACCATCAAGGAATTTGACCAAGCGTGGTTGGAGTTCAAGAAGGCTGAAGCCTCAACGTGACACATCGCATGATCGCCATCATTCTTGCGGGTGGATACGCCAAGAGGCTCTGGCCATTAACCTTGGATAAACCTAAGGCTTTGCTACCCATAGCTGGCAAACCCATGATAGATTATGTTGTTGAGAAGCTTACATCATTGGATCCGCCGATGAGCAGGATTATTTTGTCAACAAATTTGAAGTTTCACTCCCAGTTCCAAAAATGGCTAAAAAATAGCGAGTACCAGGGCGTAGAGCTCATGCCAGAAAACTCATCAAAAGAAGAAGAGAAGCTCGGCGCCGTGAGAGCCCTCGCTGACATCGTCGAGAAAATAGGCAATGATGACGTTTTTGTTTTAGCCGGCGATAACCTTTTCACCGACAAGCTTGACGGCTTTCTCCGTTTCTTCTACGGAAAGCGGGCTCCAACCATAGCTCTCTACTACGCCAGAAGCGTGTCCGAAGCAAAAAGGGGCTCTACCGTGGTGATAGGTGAAAGTGGAAGAATTTTAGAGTTTGTGGAAAAGCCCAAACATCCAAAAACAACTCTTGTGGGCGCGTGTGTCTACGCCTTTCCAGCGGGAATAGGCAAAAGGCTCAAGGAATACTTGGAGTTGGGACTAGCCACAGACGAGCCGGGAAGATTTATCGAGTGGCTTCACAAACAAGAGCCGGTTTATGGCTACATGTTTAAGGACTATTTGTGGGACATAGGAACAATAGGCTCTTATAAGGCTGCTAATAAATTCTTCTCCCAGATTGGTTGAGGATTCAAACGCACGAGAGGATTAATGACCTGTGAAAGCGATAGTGACTGGCGGGGCGGGCTTCATTGGAAGCCACCTCGTTGACCGTCTGCTAAATGATGGGTATTCCGTAACCGTTGTGGACAATATGTCATACGGCTTCATGGAAAACCTCAAGCATCATTCAGGCGACCCTCGTCTTAAGGTTCACAGGGTGAACATTACAGACGCAGGCAAGCTCCAGCGGATCTTTGCTGGACATGAGGCTGTTTTTCACATGGCGGCACATCTGGACATCAGAGAAAGTCTTGTTGATCGCAAGGCTGATTTAGAGAACAATCTAATTGGAACGCTTAATGTCCTAGAGGCAATGCACAAGAATGAGGTTCAAGATCTGGTCTTTGCCTCAACTTCGGTGGTATACGGTGACGCAACGGTTATACCTACTCCTGAAGACTACTCGCCGATCCAGACATCTCTATACGGTGCTTCCAAAGCAGCTTGCGAGGCCTATGCAGAGGCATATACGGAATTCGCCTCAATTAAATTCTGGTCGTTCAGATTCGCAAATGTTGTCGGCGAGAGATGTAGAAGAGGAGTAGTATGGGATTTCGTGCACAAGCTTCTCAAGAACAGATCGGAGCTTGAGATTCTCGGAGATGGCAAACAGAGCAAGGAATATCTTCATGTCAAAGACTGTGTTGACGGAATGATGATCGGGTATCAGAAAGCGTCAGGCAAAGTCAACATCTTTAACCTTGGCATAGACCAGCAAACACTAGTGGACACGGTTGCCGACATTGTAATCGATGAGATGGAATTGAAAAACGTGAAAAGGAGGTATACAGGAGGGTCTAGAGGCTGGATTGGTGATAATCCACTGGTTCAACTCTCCTTAGATAAAATAAAGAGGCTTGGATGGAAACCGACCATATCAACTGATGAAGCTATTAGACGCACAATCAGATGGACATTGAAGTATGGAATCAGATGACCACACTTAGATAGAGCATTATAGACTTTCCTTTTCCTCACCAAAAATCGCGAGCAAAACAATACCTTCAATTTCCCCACTGATTTTTCCATCAGTTCGGTTGCCCAGGTTCGGCGTACCTTTAATGTTTTGACACAAGTTGTCAAGTTTCGTCTTTGTTAAATGTCTAATCCTTATGGTGCATTGCGTTTTGGCAACTTGCTGCCGATTTCTTTCATTTCAGATACCCCGCTAATCACGCCTTTAACATTTTCTAGGTTCATAGTCATTACGGCCTGCCCGAACATCCCGACGACCGACCACCAAAAAGCGAGTGTATGTTTGAGTGTGTGTGGAAAATTCTTTTTAAGTAAGTAATAACGGGATTTCACCGTTCTTCTTGTTCTTGTGTATGGGGTTGCCACTCGTGGGCTTGCGCTTCCTACAGGGGAACGCCTATGGATTAACTTGGCATTAGGCGTGTACACGTTTCGATATCTCTGAGACACTCTCCGGGAAAAATCTTCGTCATCTATATAAAGCTCTGGAAAATCTTCATCAAATTTCAAATAGTTAAAAACTTGTTTTCTGTAGGCCATATTGCAACCAGAAAGAGACTCAACATCTTTTTTTTCTCTAGCGCCATAAAGGAACGTTGGACAACCGGAAGATCGAAACCTGCCATTGCCATGCGTTGGTAAGAGAAAAATGCGCTTCATCAACAAGGACAGATTTACACGCAGTTTTCGCATGACGGTCTTAGGCTCATCGATGTTTATTATATTGCCCGTCACTCCACCGATGCCTTTCTCAGAATCCTTTTCAAATATTTCGACTATCTCCTTAATAAAATCCTTATCCAGTATGGTATCGTCATCTAAAAAAAGGATTATATCACCAGAGCTGTTTCTAACGCCTACGTTTCTGTCTGCTGTTATGTGGCTTACATGCGTTGAACGAATGTATTTCAACCTTGAATCTTTTGGGAATTCTTCTCGGATTTTCAGATAGGCTTCATCCTTATCGCTGGCATCAACTATTATTACTTCATGCGGAGAAACTGATTGCGCAAAAACAGATTTAACGCAGTTGACAAGCTCTTGAACCCTATTTTTGGTGCATATTACTACAGAAACTCTCATTTTTTAAGTCACTTTCTCCGCTTCTATTACGTATGAATCAGTTATTTGAAGAAGGTATTTGTTGAGTCTTTTTAATCGTTTTGGAGTCCTCTTGCTTTGAAAGGTTGTGAGCAAAGGCACTGAACCCTTAGTGACTGTACACTTCCATCTCTGTTGGTTAAGAAATTTTACTATAGCTTCTGGGTTGATAATCCATTTGTGCACTTGGGTTCTCCGATGCCTACACCATTCCAGTATCCCACGTATCGAGAGGGGAAGCGAAAACAGATAACGAATTAATACAGGATACATATCTGTCTCGGTTGGAAAGACTATTATCACTTCTTCTCTTACCACGTAGAGACACTCGTTCAACGCTTTACTTGGATTATGTAAGTGTTCTAAAATATGATTCATTTTGGCAATTTTGAATGCTCCTTGCTTGAAGGGGACATTTTGAGCATCGGCTATAATTGTTGAAGCGACAGTTCTGCGTATGTCTAATCGAACATCACCCCACATGTCTTCTCCGCATCCGATATTAACTGTTTCCATCATCCCTCAACAAAAGAAAACGTTCACGCTTTCGGAAATCTCCTTCCTTGTAAGACAACTTCAATAACGCCTCCCCACTTTTGCCAATTCTTGTCCGGCCATAAGTCTTTTGGCATTTTGGTAACCTTTATGTTGTTTTCAGAAACAAACTCTTTCAAAAGCGCTGTGTAATCTCTCATCCAGTGCCCAACATAAACACCGAGAGGATTGCACTTTGAGTCGAAGCTGTGCCACTCCAAAAAGATCAGCACTTTGCGTGTGACACGGAGCATTTCCTCTACGACTTTCCTGATTTTGTCTGGTCCTATGTATATCAAAACAGCGTCTGTAAAAACGACATCGAAACTCTTATCCCTAAACTGCCGAAGGTCGTCTGCCCTACCTACTGACAGCTTAACGTTTGAAATACCCTCTTGAGCGAACCACTCATTTCCCTTCTGAACAGCCATCGGATTAATATCGATGCCCCTTATCTCTGCGTCAGGAAACCTTTTTGCGAGTATGTACAAGTTTGGTCCACAATTACATCCTACCTCAAGAACGCTTGACGGGGAAAACTTGAAGATTCTCTCCATCAAGAAACCTCGATGGCTGTGGTCTCGCGAATCCCAATAACCTCTAACCCAGTCATCCCCTTCTTTCTCCCAATCATCGCCTTTGCGAAGATGCCTCGTAGCCCAATATTTTTCTTCCAACTTCGTGCCTACGAAGCGCCTCTGTACGCCATTGAACGCTATATTGACTCCTTTCAGGAAATTATAGAATTTGGGCCAACGTTTCAAAAATGACTTTATTTTGCTCTTCATGGCATCCTCTTATAGAAGTTATGAATGACCCCTATAACATACTCTACCTGCTCATCTGTCAGCTCAGGGTATATTGGTAACGAAACGACCTCGTTGGATAACATTTCTGTTCTTGGAAGACTAAAATGATTCAAGTCTAATGATGGCTGAAGATGGTTCGGCACTCGCCATGAAACAATCGTCTCTACCCCATTGTTTTCAAGGAACCTAACAAGTTCATCACGGTCTTTTACACGTATAACATAATTTTGGTACACATCATAGTACGGGCCAGTTGTAGCGGGAGGCGGCGGCAGTTTTACTTCAGCTACACTGGATAGCCCTTTATGATAGATTGCGCCAATTTCTCGTCGTCTTTCAATCCATTGAGGCAAATACTTCAACTTCACGTTGAGAATAGCGGCTTGAACATTATCCAATCGGCTGTTATACCCATAAAAGAGGATCTTTCCTGTCGCTCTATCTTGACCATGATCCCTTAAGAGACGCAGCTTCTTCTCCATTTCCTCATCGTTAGTTGTCACAAATCCTCCATCTCCAGCTGCGCCAAGCACTTTTGCTGGGTAAAGACTGAAACAACCCGCTAATCCAAAAGAACCTGCTTTTTTACCATCAAAGCTCGCTCCCAAGGCTTGGGCGGCATCTTCAATCACTGTCAAATCGTGTTCATCGGCAATCTCCATAAGTTTCTTCATGTCGCATAACCGTCCATTTAGATGAACCGGCATGATCGCTTTTGTTTTCAGAGATATTCTCCGTTCTACTTGCTCTACATCCATATTCATATCTTCTCCCACATCCACTAGTATCGGCTTGGCTCCGCAATGGACAACACACGCTATTGTGGCAACCCATGTATGAGCAACCGTAATAACTTCATCTCCTAGGCCTATCCCAGCAGCCTTTAGCGACAGCAGCATAGCATCGGTACAGCTGTTAAGTCCAACCGCGTATTTTGCCCCAACAAACGAAGCAATGTCATTTTCAAACCGCTTTAATTGGTCACGAAGTAACAGGTCACCTTTAGACAAAGCTTCCGAAATTGCACCAATAACTTCATCCCACATACGACGGTAATGTTCAGGATAATTCACAAAAGGAACCTTGTATACCATGGTCACTTCTCCAAGATTTTTCTGACAGCAGCGACAATTCTTTCTGCTCTAGGATAATAAACCTTTTCCAACGCCGAACTAGCAGGAGCAGGGGTATCAGGCAACGTAACTCGAATGATAGGCGCTCTCAACGACCTAAAAACATCGTTTTCCGCAATCCTAGCAGAAATCTCCGCAGACACGCCACAAGTTTTCCACCCTCCATCTACAATAACCAACCTCCCCGTCTTTCTTACAGACTTAAGCAAGAGATTCTCGTCTAAAGGTTTGAGGGAGCGTAAGTCCAACACTTCCACATCTATCCCTTCCTTATCAAGGTTTTCAGAAGCCTCAATCGCCTCATAAACCATATAGGAAGTTGCCACCACGGTTACATCTTCACCCTCACGCCTAATCACTCCCTTCCCGATTGGAACAGAGTATAATTCCTCAGGGACTTCTCCCTCATGGTGATACAACCATCGGTCATCAACAAAGACGACCGGATTATCTTCTTTTATGCTCGCGAAGAGAAGCCCTTTAGCATCGTATGGTGTGCTCGGCATGACAACCTTGAGACCCGGAATGTGCACAAAAATGGCTTGCGTTGCTTGTGAATGCTGTGCTGCCTGTTCTCCCCCTCTGTTGATGATCGACCAAAGAGTCATGGGGACGCTAAGTTGCCCTCCGAACATATAATGCCAGTTTGCAATGTGATTTGCTATCTGATCCATGGCGTAATACATAAAGTCCATTCTCGGATAACATAGAATGGGACGCATTCCCGCTAACGCCGCACCTAACGCCACACCCGTAATGCAATTCTCAGACGTAGGAGTATCAATTATCCTCTCTGGACCAAATCGATTGATAAGGCCGACAGTTGTGCTTCCAACATACCATGGACTGGTGACACCCTGTCCAATCAAAAATACCCGAACATCTCTTTCAATTATCTGGCGCAAAGCCTCATTGACAGCTTCGGCATAAGTAATTTTCCGCAAGTTTGTTCACCTCTTCGTGACAAGGAGATAACCATAAAATGACATGCAATAAACCTTAATCTTATTTCTATTACAAGCTTCGAAAAGCCTACTTGAACACGTCGTGGAGAAGGTCGTTCTCGTCAGGATAGGGGCTCTCTCTTGCAAATTTGACTGCTTCCTCCACTTCCCCTGAAACAGCCTTGTGTATTTGATCTCTTTCCGACTCAGACATAATGCCGTTTTCAATCAAAAACCGCTCCAACATTTTTATGGGGCACCTGTTCATCCAATAGTCTAACTCCTCTTTGCTTCTGAGACCTTTGTCCAAATCGTCATATGGCCCAACGTGCCCTCGCCACCTGTAAGTCATGCACTCTATCAGTGTCGGTCCTTTTCCACTACGAGCGTCTTCAATGGCTCTTCTTGCCACTTTATAAACCTCCATTACGTTGTTCCCGTCAATTCTAACCCCAGGCATTCCAAAAGCCTCGGCTTTCTTGTAAATATTGGTGTCTGCAAGGCAGGCTGCTATAGGTAGATGAGTGCAATAGAGGTTGTTCTCGCAAACAAATATCACTGGCAACTTCTTAAGCGAAGCAAAATTGAGTGCTTCATAAAACACCCCTTCGTGGGCTGCTCCGTCGCCAAAGAAAGCAACAGAAATGGTGTCTTTCTTCTGCATGGAAAATGCTAACGCTACTCCAGAAGCTATAGGTGTTATCCCACCAACTATAGCTGAACTTCCCGGTAATCCTATCTCAGCCGATGCCACGTGCATGGAGCCGCCTTTGCCTTTCGAGCACCCTGTTTTCTTACAATAAAGTTCCGCCATCAACGCCTTTAGACTACCGCCTTTAGCTATGAAATGACCGTGAGAGCGATGGGTGCTGAAAACGTAATCATCTTCTTCTAGATTTGAACACACTCCTGTTGCTACAGCCTCCTCTCCGATGTACAGATGGCACGGTGTGATAATTTCCTTTGATGAAATAAGGAGTTCTGATACTTTTTCTTCGAACTTTCGAATCTTTACCATCATCACATACATTTTTCGCAAGATATCGGTTGGAATATCTGAAGCAAGGAAATCTTGTTCTCTTTCATTCAAAGTTTAATTCTTTCCTCCTGTCCATACTTCTTGTACCATTGAATAAACGACCTTAATCCTTCCTTGAAGTTGTATTTAGGCTCCCATCCCAGGATTTTGTTTGCCTTTGTTTTGTCAGCAATCAACTTTTTAACCTCTCCAATTCTCGGTTCCACATGGACTGGTTTTATCTCTCCCTTTTTGCCACACAAGTCAATGATCATGTTAGCCAAATCGACTATGCTTACCTCTTTGCCACTGCCAATGTTAATTGGCTCTATTCTTGATTCATGGTTAAGAATTAGATCGAAAGCCCTAACAGCATCCTCTATGTAGGTGTAATCTCTTGTTTGCAGGCCGTCTCCATATATAACAGGAGGCATGTTGTTCAGAACTCTCCTAGTAAATATAGATATTACCCCGCCGTACCCGATGTCTCTTTGTCGCGGACCAAAGATGTTGAAGAACCTTGGCGCCGAAATATTCATGCCGTACGTTATTACGTAGGCGTTGCACATTCTATCAGCAGCGATTTTGCTAGCCCCATAGGGATGTGGAGCGTCTAAGGGATGCTTCTCATCTATGGGAACGTATTGAGCTGAGCCATATACCTCACTTGTAGAAGTGTAAATCACCTTCTTAACATCGTATATCCTTGCCACTTCCAGGACGTTCTGCGTTCCCATCACGTTTATCTCGTAAGTAAGCCGAGGTTCGACGTAAGACCTATCCACATGGATCTGAGCTGCCAGATGAAAAACTATGTCTACATCGCGAATTATCCTTTCTAAACGGTCGAAATCCCTGACATCACCTTTTATCAGCTTGAAATTTCGGTAATCCAATAGGTGTCTGACGTTTAACAGGTTTCCGCTCAAAAAATTATCTAAGCACAGAACTGTATGCTCTTCTTTGGTGTATTTCTCGCATAGGTAGCTCCCTATAAATCCTGCGCCGCCAGTTATCAGTATTCTCATTTCTCATGCCTCTGTATTAGCTCTTTATAAACTTCTTCCATCTTCTCCATCTCTTTGTAGTAATTATTTCTCTCTTCGATTATTTTTCTGTTAATCTTCCCAAACTGGTTTCTTATGTCCTCATTTCGTAATAAGTAAATAATCTTTTCTGCTAAGGATTTCGGATCTTTAATTGGAACCACAAACCCGTTTACTCCATCCTCCACCCACTTTCTGTTATCCGCGACATCTGTAACTATCACTGCCAGTCCACAAGCCATAGCTTCAGCCGTGCTCGCCGCAATTCCAGCGTCTGAAAGAGATGTTGAAACACAAACGTCAACCGTGTTTAAGTATGCGGGAAGCTCCTTGTTTGGGATAAAACCCACAAACTTCACGTTATCTGAGACGCCTAAGGATTCGGCTAATTCCCTCAGCCTTTTTTCTTCGGAACCTTTTCCCGCAATCAAAAATTTCGACCTCGGAACTTCTTTCAGCACCAACGGGATGGATCTAATCAGCGATTCCACATCATATACGGGTTCAAGATTTCTTAAGCTTATCACCGTGGGTGAGCCGAATATCCCTAATTTCGCTCCGAGCTTTTCACTTTTTTCTTTTGGACTAAATTTCTTGGTATCAACTCCGAAGCAGATGATGATGATCCTTTGTGGGTCAACCCCTAACTTTCTCATGGCTTCTTTCATGTGTTGGGCATCGCATGTTATCAAATCCGCCTTCCTCAGCACATATCTTGCGATATACGCCTTTATCATCGATATAAGGCGCGCTTCGGGAACGATCAAAACATCTGAACCCCAAGCTGTTAGGGTGAATGGCTTAAAATTGCAGAGTGCACCGAAAAGCCCATAGTTAGTTACGTAGTGTGCATGCAAAACGTCTGGCTTTATTCTCTTGATTAGAGTTTTCATTTTATAGCTATATGCTATCTTAAGCGGAAATGTAGCGTTCTTAACAAGAAGCGGCAGCTGCAAAAAGTGAACTTTGGCCCCCTTTATTTGGGCGTTTTCGAACGAAATCACATGAACTTCGTGCCCCCTTTCAACAAAATATCTAACCCATCTGTGAGTGTGAACACTTGAAGCGTTAGCTAGGAAGCAGAACCGCATTACATTCACAGCCTTGCGACTCTATGCTCTAATCGTGAATTGTTAAAGCGCTCTAGAAAAAGAAAACGTAGCTCTTTATAATTCTTTTCCATGATAAAAACCCTTGTAAGAGATAGATGTCCCTATCTGCAATTTGTAAAGAAAAAGCTCAGACAGCTTCTAAACTCAGCCATCACTATTAAAGTTAGTGACAATCTTCACATTCTTACTCTTTTACTCTTACAAATCCGCTTGCAAATCAGAGTAATTTTTATTACCCTTAGCGATTAAGTTCATGAACCACAAAGGCGAAATTACTAATCGTAATATAAATTATATATCAAAAAATGGTATGCATGAACCAGCAACAAAGGTGAGCGATTGGCAAAGAAAGAGATCAGGCTACAATATTCAGGTCTCGTGGTATTTGCCGCCCAAATGCTTAGTGTAGCAACAGGCCTGATCTTCCAACTCATGATAACCCGCGCGACAACTAAACCTGAATACGGTATTTTTTTCAACACTAATGATGTATTAGCATACTTTACATTGCTGGCTGGAGTGCTTCCATTCTGGGCGATGCGGTTTGTAGCAAGAGGAGAAGAAGGGGCTATCAAAACAGGAATTCTCGCTAACCTAACAATTGCAGTAATCGCAACACTGGTATACCTTCCACTCGTTACCCTCATAACTTCGGCACTTGGCATCAGCGAAAAGTACCGTTTTCTATACTTCATGGCTTCTATACAAATATTAGAATTCTACAGCATCCAGGTGTTAGAGCCGTGCCTTCAGGCAATAAGACCGCAGGTAATAGGCTATGGACTGCTTATCACCGAGTTCTGCAAAGTGATTTTGGGTTACATTCTCATCACCGAAATTCAACCACTTTATGGCGCAATGCTTACCCTGATAATAGCCTTTTTCCTTAAGATAATTTTTTACGTTAAACTCCTATCCGAAGAACTAAAGCAAAAAGTCAGATGGAAATACCTAAAAGAGTGGCTAAAGGGCTCTGTCGCAAACATCTACAACGTTGCCGGTACCCAAATATCATCATTCATATTTATAATGCTATTCACTTATGGTGGAGAGGAAGCTCGAAGTTATTATGGCGCCGCAGGACAAATCGCAAACATAATCGGCTACTCTTCTGCCTTAGCTTTTGCGTTGTATCCTAAACTCCTAGCAGAAAGAAGGCGTGAAGACATAACAACTTCGCTGAGAATTGTTTTAATGTTTGCCATACCCATGACTGCCGGTGCAATAGCACTATCAAATTCCTACCTCTCAATTTTGAAGTACGAATACAGACAAGCAGTGCCGGTTCTGGTTGTGCTGGCCATAGATGTCCTTGTTGGAACAGTTTCAGGTCTGTATGGCTCTGTGCTTTTCGGGTTTGAGAAAGTTGACGAAAGGGCAAGAATATCGTTCAAAGAGCTAGTCAAAAGCCAACTGTTTATTGCATTTTCTTTGCCATATCTTCATTCTTCAATAACACTCCCAACAGCATTCTACGTCTTAACCACCTACGCCCACAACCTGCCTTTGCAAGCAGCACTCTACGTGAGCATTATCAATTCATCAGCCCGTCTCGCAATGTTCCTCGTCTTATACGTTCTCGTCCGCAAAACGATTAAAATAGACATCCCATGGAGGAACATTGCAAAATATTTTTTTGCTTCCGCTGTTATGGCAATCGCTTTATTCGCACTTCCTTTACACCCAACGACAATAACTTTAACGTTGGGCATAACAGCAATTGGCGGGATCATTTATTTAGCATCGTTGACGGCGATCGACAAGGAAGCAAGATTGCTAATTGCAAGCATATGGCAAGAACTCAAAAGCAAATTGTAAGAGAACGCCCTAGACATCTCTGGACTAATCTGAAAGTTTAGGATAAAAGGTTAATCAAAACGTTCTGCAGTTCGCTTCTTTCCTTTAATTTTCGAAAAATAGCCTTGCCTGTTCCGTAAAGGCGGAAAGAAACGTCTTTGAAGGTTAGTTCAAAAATTATTGCGGAAATCGACTTTTCTATCTTTGCCTTCTTCAGAATCTTTGCGACCGCTTCCTCTCTCTTATCATATTTGAATATGACAATGAAGTCTCTTTCTTCGCCGCATGTCTCTTCGATTCTGGCCACGTAATCTTCAATGGACACCATTAAAGCTGGTCGATCTCCTTTAAGACGTCTGCGAATCGGTCTATTTCTTCGCGGGTGTTGTAGATGTAGAAGCTTGTTCTAGCCGAGGATTTTAGCTTGAATGTTTGATGGAGTGGTTGGGCGCAGTGGAAGCCGCTTCTTATCATGATTCCGTAACTGTCGAGGAACAAGGCAACGTCGTGCGAACTTAGACCTTCAATGTTAAAGGGGATTATGCCACATTTAACTGAAGCGTCCTTTGGCCCGTAAATCTTGACTTTTTGGCATTCTTTCATGCGTTGCATGGCGTATTCTGTCAACGTACACTCGTGTGCATTGACGTTTTCCATGCCTATTCTCCTTAGATATTTCACAGCTTCCATCAGTCCGACGCCGCCGCAAACGTTTGGTGTTCCCGCTTCGAACTTCCAGGGCAAATCATTCCAGGAGATGGAACAGCGTTTCGTTACTGGATTAAAGGATACTTCCCGTATCATTTCGCCTCCGCCCTGAAATGGCTCCATCCTCTCTAGAATCTCACGTTTGCTGTATAGGGCGCCTATGCCTGTTGGACCCAGCATTTTATGTCCGGAGAAAGCGAGAAAGTCTACATCTAAATCTTTGACGTTCACTGGCAAATGCGGAACGGACTGTGCTCCGTCTACAAGTGTTAAAGCACCATGATCATGCGCGACTTTGGCAATTCTCTTAACATCGTTCACAACTCCGGTAACGTTTGAAACATGGCCTACACAGACAATTTTGGCTTTTTCAGAAATCATGTTTTCAAAAGCCTCGTAATCCAGAGTTCCATCATCGTTGACCCCCACGTATCTAACGTTGAACCCGTTTACTTTCGAGAGGGTTTCCCATGGGACAATGTTGCTGTGGTGCTCCATCAGTGATATTATCACTTCATCACCTTTCTTTAGATTGCGAAGACCCCAAGCGTAAGAAACCAGGTTTATTGCTTCGGTTGTGCCTCTCAAAAAAACTATCTCTTCTATACTGTTTGCGCTTATGAACTTAGCAACTTCTTCATGTGCATTCTCGTAGAGTTCGGAAGCTTCTTGTGAAAGCGTGTGAACGGCTCTGTGAACGTTTGCGTTGTGGTTTTCATAGAAGTCCTTGATGACTTCGATCACTTGTCTCGGTTTTTGCGATGTTGCGGCGTTGTCAAAGTAGATTAGGGGGTGGTTGTTTATTTTTCGTTTTAAAATGGGGAAGTCTTCCCTAATCTTGCACGGGTCAAACATTCTTTACTCCTCTGTTTTCATTCTTTTTGAGAGGATTTTTGCCAGTTCCTCCTCCTCTAACGCTTGTTTCTCTTCAAAACTCAGTTCTTCTGGTAACCAATCGAGGGAGACACTTTTGTTTTTGTAGTACGCTCTGATGGCTCTTCTCAACGCCCCAACAGCCAGGATGCCACAGTGGAACTTTATGCTTGGCAGCCCGCCAACGGCATTCGCCACACTTTTCCAGGAGATTTTCCACGCGTCCTCAAGCTTCATTCCTTTGATCATTTCGGTGAGTATGCTTGAGGTTGCTATGTTTGCGGCACAGCCATAGCTTTCAAATGACGCCTTTTCAATGACGCCTTGGTCGTTGATTTTTAGGTAGAAGGTTATCATGTCGCCGCAGGCGGGGTTTCCAGCAACTGCCGTCACCGTGGCGTCTTCCATTTTTCCAAGATTTTTTGGGTTCCTGAACAGCTCAAGAACTTTCGGGTTGTATGGTAAGGGTATACGCGACACGGTTATTCCACTCCGGTAGAGCCTGTTATTCCTCTTATCCTTTCAACAGCCTTCGGAATCACTCCTAAAACATAGTTTATGTCTTCCTCCTTATGGTATCGTGTGACTTTCATTAGTATGCTGCCGTGGGCTTCTTCGAACTTTCGGCCAATAGCCACTAGAACATGGCTTGGTTGGAGAATCCTCCTGGTACACGCACTTCCACTGGAAACGTAAACTCCGTTGAGGCTTAACTCTATCGTTAACGCTTCTCCCTCACACTTTAGAATACTTATGTTAAGATTGTCAGGAGCCCTTCTGTCGCCCCTTGGTCCATTGAGCCTGACTTCTGATATTTTTCCAATAATCCCATCAAGCAGTTTATCCCGCATTCTTCGCATGTGACCCACGTTGTCTTCAAAATTTCGGAAAGCCAGCTCAGACGCTCTCGAGAAACCAACAATCAAGGGCGTATTCTCAACTCCAGGCCAGAGCTTCTGCGTCCCGATTTGGCCTTCCAAAATTCTCTCCACATTGACGCCTTCTCTTACGTATAAGGCGCCTATTCCTCGAGGCCCCAAGATTTTGTAGCTGCTTATAGTCGCTAAATCTACCCCCAAATCTTTAACATTAATTTTGACTTTGCCATAAGCATCAGAAGCGTCGGTGTGGAAAATCGCCTGTGGATTTTTATCCCTAACAATTTCTAGGGCTTCTCTGAGGGGTTGTATCGTTCCAATTTCATGGTTTACAGCCGAAAAACTACCGAGAATCGTTTCTTTGTCCACGGCTTCTCTTAATTTTTCAGGGCTGACGAAGCCTTGGCCGTCAACAGGGATTTTTGTTGTGGTGAACCCGTATTTTGAGAGCATGTCGGTAACGTGCAAAACGCTTATGGGTTCAATTTCCGAAATAACAATTTTTTTACCCTTACCTTTTTGGGAGAAGGCTGTTCCCAGCAGCGCTAGGTTGTTGGCTTCTGTTTCCCCCGGGGTGAAGTTGACTTCCTCAAGCGTTTTGCACCCCAAAAATGTGGCAATCTTTTGTGTTGATTCCATTATTGTTTCGAAGGCTTCCCAGCCGGGCTTGTGCGTCAGCGTCGGGTTCCCGAATGCGCGTTGGTTGTAGTATGGTAACATAGCGTCAATTACTTCTTTTGGAACCCAGCTTGAATTTTCGATGTCTAGATAGACTTCGCGCTTTAGGCCCTCGTGCGCCTTAAGAAGTTCTTTCACGTTTTCAATCATTATAATTCAATCCTTTGGGCAAATAGCATTCTTCAACGTTTAGTATCCCCTATCTAATAGAAAAACATAACCCAAAGAAATCGTAACCAGCACATAACACTTTATAATTGCTGATGCAGTAAAATGCCTTGTTAAAGAAAGAATTGGGCGCGTTCCAGTGAAGATAACAGACTTAACGATACCAGAACAGGTTAAAGAAATAATAATCAGGTCTGGAATCGTTGAGCTTTATCCACCACAAGAGGAGGCAATAAAAGCTGGAGCTCTCGAAGGGAGGAATCTCGTTTTAGCCAGTCCAACAGCTTCCGGGAAGACTTTGGTCGCCGAGTTTTGCGCCCTCAAAAATATATTAGAAAAAAACGGAAAAACAATTTACTTGACTCCTCTTAGGGCTCTAGCCAACGAAAAGTTTCAGGAATTCAAAAAATACGCCGCACTAAGGAAAAATGATGGAAAACGTGTAAGAATGGGCATAAGCACAGGCGACTTTGACAGCAGCGACCCGTGGCTAGAAAGATACGACATAATAATAACCACAAATGAAAAGGCAGATTCCCTTCTGAGGCACAGAGCCAAGTGGATGGATGAGATTTCTCTTATAGTCGCTGACGAAGTGCACTTATTAAATGACGCTGAGCGTGGCCCAACCCTTGAGGTTGTTTTGGCGAGGCTCATGCAAGTCAATCCGGACATGCAGATTTTGGCTTTAAGCGCAACGATAAACAACGTTGAGGAAATCGCAGAGTGGCTCAAAGCAGACTATGTTACAACCGAGTGGAGGCCAATCCTTCTGAAGGAAGGTGTTCTATTGCACGATGAAATTCAATTTAGAGATGGGGACGCCCGCAAAATAGAGAGAAAGACAAGGAGCTCAGCCATAAATCTAGCTTTGAACACTGTCAAATCCGGCGGTCAAGCCTTAATCTTCGCCTCAACACGGAAAAACTCTGTTGTGCTTGCGAAAAAAGTTGCCAGTGAAGTTGAAGAAGTCTTATCTAAGCCCGCAAAACGCGTCCTCGAGCACGAAGCAGAAAGGATTCTGGCGACTGGCGAAAAGACAAGGATAAGCGAGATACTTGCAGATCTTGTCAAGTGTGGAACAGCTTTTCATCATGCGGGCTTGGGCGGCGGCCACCGCAAATTAATAGAGGATTCGTTCAGAGAGGGAAAGATTAAGGTTTTAACCGCTACACCGACACTGGCTTTCGGGGTCAACCTGCCGGCCAGAGCCGTTGTCATCCAAGACTACAGACGGTACGAGCCTGGGTATGGTTATTACCCCATCAGCGTTTTGGAGTACAAGCAGATGGCTGGTAGGGCTGGAAGGCCCAAGTATGACAAGGTCGGAGAGGCCATACTTACGGCTAAGACTTCAGACGAAGCAGACTACTTGATGGAAAGCTACGTTTTGGCGCGTCCGGAGAGGATATGGTCGAGGCTCGCGGTTGAAAGAATCTTGAGGTCTCATGTGCTAGCAACAATCGCTGCGGATTTCGCCCACACCGAGCAGGGAATTTATGACTTTTTCGGCAGAACCTTCTACGCTCATCAGTACGAAACCAGCGCCATCAAGGGCATAATAGGCAAAATTCTCAAGTATCTCTACGATGAGGAAATGATAGAAGTTTCCGGCGAAAACATTTATGCCACAAGATTTGGAAAGCGGGTGAGCGAACTCTACATAGACCCAGTCTCAGCCGTCATAATCCGCGACGCGGTAAGGCGTAAACCCGCATACATGACAGACCTAAGCCTTCTCCACATGATAGCCCACACCCCCGACATGGGTCCAATACTGAGGCCGTATACGCGGGAACTAGACGAAATATCAGTTTTCATGGAAGAACACAGAGAAGAGCTCTTGGTGGATGTGCCAGACGAGTGGGAAGACCGCATAGCCTATGAACAGTTTCTGGGCGAGGTGAAAACAGCCATGGTTCTGAAGGCGTGGATCGAAGAGATGAGCGAAGACGAGATAATCGAAAGGTTTAGAGCGCAGCCAGGTGACCTCTACAGAACAATTGAAAATGCGAAGTGGCTGCTTTACGCCGCACATGAATTGGCATCACTTTTCGGCATCAGACAGGTCTTGCCGCAAACCCTAGAACTCGTGGAAAGAGTGGAAAAAGGGGTAAAGCAGGAACTGTTGCAGATAGTTAAGCTTGAGGGAGTGGGCAGAGTTCGCGGACGCATACTATACAATGCCGGGTACAAAACAATAGAAGACATAAAGCACGCAGCCGTCCAGGACCTAGTGAACCTGCCACTCATAGGACCAAAATTAGCGAAGAAAATTAAAGAACAGGTAGGTGGCTTTCTCAAGTCTGAGGAGTGGAAGAAGCTGAAGCAAGGCGAGGAGTGGGAACAAAGGTCTATAGCTGAATATTAGTCTAAGTTTTCTATTTTGTGCACTTGGGTTGTATATAATATCGAGCGTATGATTTATATTCTTATTTGGAATCCGAATTAGGATGAATAGCAATAAATATTGCAATTTTTTATTTGAAAATAATAAATTATTTATAAATAATTGTTTCAAATGACAGACAACCTAAAAATCTGGAGGAAACAAAGATTAAGAAATCAATTATAACTGGAATGATGCTGTCGCTGTTTCTAATGGCGCACATGAGTATTATAGCCGAAGTACAATTGTGCAAAGCTACAAACGGAACATACTCGCCCGCTTTGATCTCTGAGCTAGGCGAAGCCTCTACAATGCTTGTATATTGTCAGGTCGACGCAAACATTAAGATATATTATCCTAACTTGGATTGGACGCCCAGCACGACCTACTTCACTGTTCCTGTCAGCCTATGGACGATGGGTTCCGGTTTTTTCGTCACCGCAGATGGCTACATCGTAACCGCTGGACACGTTCTTTTCTGCTTTACACACAAAGAAATAACGCAGGACTTAAAGACAAAATACCTCTTAGTATTGGAATCCTTTGTGGTCATAATTCAGACGCTTGAGAGCTACGGCTACTATTTCACGCCTGAAGAACAGGCGTTGCTTCTTGATTACATCATGACCTATGGAGAAATCAAAGACTCCATGCGCCGTATTTGGGCGGTCTTGGGAGAAGTTAGACCTACACTAACCGAGGTGCAAAGCAAAGGTTGGACCGCAAGAATAATAGACGTCAGCCCGTTCTATGAAAGGGACATAGCGCTGATAAAAATTGAACCTCCCTCCAACAACTGTCCAGTGCTACTTATGGGCGACTCTACCTCTGTCATGACCGGAGACGATATGTACGCCTTCGGATTTGCCGACGTAACACTTTTCTTACCTGAATTAGGAGTTGAAACCCTGCTTGCCCCATCGATGAAAGAGGGCAGAATAAGCCAAAAAAGGTACACAAATACTCAAACACCATGCTTCGAAACAAGTGCCAGTATTACTTACGGAATGAGCGGCGGACCAAGCCTGAACGATAAAGGTGAGGTAATAGGAATTTGCAGCATGGGAGTAGTGAGAGAAGGAATCGAAGTTGCTGGATTCAATTTCCTGATCGAAAGCAATGTCGCAAGCAGCATTATGAACGAGGCAAACGTCAAGCAAAAGAACGTACGTGGCCCGGTTGATGACGCATTCCTTCAAGGCTTGAATTACTTCTACACAAAACACTACTCGGCCGCAAAGCAAAAGTTTGAAGTGTGCGTAGGATTGTTCGACTATCACTGGCGAGCTCAAGCCTTAATAAAGCAATGCAACGCAGCGATTGCTCGTGGAGATGATGTTCCGTTGGGCGGCTTCGGAATCGAAGCGTGGATGCTGATGGTCTTAATAGTAGTTGCAGTTGTTGTTGTATCTGTGGCAGTTCTCCTTATCAGGCGAAGAAAGGGATACCCTGCTCCGCCCTAGACCCCTTTTTATCTGTTTCCATTCCTCTCCTTTACTTTTCATCTCTGATTTTCCAATAGCCCACGTTGTTCGGTTTGGATTAAATTCAACCGATTCAGTTAATATTTTCTTCTCAAACCATCTGTAGATGTCGATTATCTTATGCCAGCTTGTGAAGGCCTTAACGAATGCCTCTGGCTTTCCGTTCCTCCTTCACTTTCTTAACCATTAGTGCAATCTGCTCTAAAGCGGTTCCTAAATAATTCTTTGGATTCAGAGCCTCATCAATTCCTCTCTTGTTTAGTTTATTACGCACAGTTTTGTCTTCAAGAAGGATTTCTCTGAAATGTCGCTTTTCTGCTTCGCTTTTTATGGTTAGTCTTCTGAGGTGTTCATGGGCTTCTTGGCGGTTCATCCCTTTCTTTGTCAACGCAATCATGACCGCTTCAGACATAATCCGTCCTTTGGTTAATTCAATGTTTTTTAGCATGCGTGGGTCATCAACATGCAAGTTAGCCACTATATTAGTCATCAGGAAAAGCATGTAATCAACTAGCACACATGTTTCTGGGATAATGAAGCGCTCCGCTGAAGATTGAGTTAAATCCCGTTCATGCCAAGTTACAACGTTTTCTAACGTAGGAACAACAAGGCTTCTGACGATTCTTGCTAAGCCACA
>Ga0315309_1000452_pt1 | contig 24791 bp, 19 predicted proteins | sample TDP4_MG_FD_203080 | JGI IMG/M metagenome (GOLD analysis project Ga0315309, IMG submission 203080) | Freshwater sediment microbial communities from Lake Towuti, South Sulawesi, Indonesia - TDP4 | ecosystem: Environmental > Aquatic > Freshwater > Lake > Sediment | place: Indonesia: South Sulawesi...
CAATGGGAAGATAGAGCTTGACCCCCTTGTCCCTGGCCATCTGAAGGACCCGTCGTGCTGTGTCCAGCATGCCCTGCTCCACAAGGGACTTCCCCACATCGTAGCCCTGAGCAGACAGGAAGGTGAATGCCATGCCTCCTCCTATAAGAAGCTTGTCAACACGGCCAATGAGGTTCTCCAGGACAGGAAGCTTGTCAGAGATCTTTGCCCCCCCGATCACCGCTGTCAGGGGCCTCTGAGGGGTTTCCAGGGCCTTGGCAAAGTATGTGAGCTCCTTCTTCAGGAGGAAGCCGCCGCCCTTTTCCTTGTAAAGCTGAGGAAGGGCAACTATGGAAGCATGGGCCCTGTGGCATGTGGCAAAGGCGTCGTTTATATATACATCGGTGCCGTGTTTCAAACCCTTTGCGAACTCAGGGTCGTTTTTCTCCTCCTCGGCATGGAAGCGAAGGTTCTCCAGGAGGAGGATCTCTCTGGGCTTCATATTTTCCGCCATCTTGGATGTCTCGGGACCGATGCAGTCCGGGGCAAGGAGGACCTCCCTGTTGAGCAGCTGTGAGAGGCGGTTTGCAACAGGTGCAAGGGTGTATTTCTTGTCGGGTTTCCCCTTGGGGCGCCCAAGATGGGAGGCGAGGATGACCGAGGCACCATTATCAAGGCAGTGGACGATCCCCGAGAGCGCCTCCCTGATCCTGATGTCATCCCTGATGTTTCCGCTATCATCAAGAGGAACATTGAAGTCTGTCCTGATAAATACCTTCTTGCCCCTGAGCTCCATCTGGTCCAGGTAAGTGATATCTTTTACTGACATGCTGTCAACCCTCCTTCTCTCCGAAGACCTGCGCTGTAAACACCTCAATCTTTACTTTTTCTTTCTTCCATGTCCCTGCAGGGAGCCCGGCCTTTAGACAGGTGTGGTCGAGGAAAGTCTCTCTGTCCCAGCCATATTCCGTGGCTACCTGCGGCAATAAGACTCCCCGATTGAATCCTTTTGTAATGTAAATCCCGTGCTTCCCTACGATGACCTCTTCGGGTGATCGGATCTCCTTCAGCGGCGAGAGCACTGAGATCTCTATATCTATACCGGCAAGCTCCCGTTTATCCAGGGGCGGGAACCTGGGGTCCTCAAAGGCCGACGCAATGGCCATCTCCTGAATCGTCTTATACAGGGGCTGCTGTGATGTAAATATCCCGATGCATCCCCTCAGCTCGCCGTGCATATGAAGCGTCACAAAGGCGCCTTGATGCGCAGAAACCCTTTTTCCGTCAATGTCCCCTTTTAAGGTTATTGCAGGAGGGGGATTCCCCTTGAGGCGGCTCTCTATTGTGAGCCGTGCAATGCGCAGGAGGAACTCCTGTTCTTTTTTATCGAGCAGTATATCCTTATCTTTATCCACGGATGACCGCTGGTTTTTTCCCAGTTTTTTTATACAGAAAGAACTCCCTCAATATGTCCTTATGATCAAATGCAATAGGCTCGGGAAGGGTTTCTTCATTGAAGATCCCAATTTTCATGGCATCGTCAGCAGCCTTCGGTGCTCCCTGGGCCTTTGCGATGAACACCGTGGAGACGGTATGATGTCTGGGGTCTCTTCGCGGGTCAGAGTATGTGTGAAACTGCTCAATAAGACTTACCTTCAAAGAGGTTTCCTCCAATGCCTCTCTTTCCGCTGCATGCTCCAGTGTCTCGCCATAATCAACAAATCCACCAGGAATGGCCCAGCCGGGCGGAGGATTTTTCCTCTGGATGAGGACAATGCCTTGGCTGTCCTTCATTTCAATGATGATATCAACAGTGAGGCGGGGAAACATGCCTGATTTCTCGGACATAGGGTCAGTATATGTCCTAATCACTGGAATTGTCCAGACGGGAATATATCCAGTAATGGTATTCGTTCCATCCTTCTGTGTCGTAATTCTTCACGCTGATCGTGATGGAATCCTTTCCCCGGATATAACCCTCGGGAATCTCTATGTCTGCATCCCTCCACCTTTTGAACGGATTTAACTCAGGGAGATACCAGGTTCCAATGAGATTTCCGTTGATGAAGACCCTGGCCTTCTGGATCCCCTCACCCATGTCCTTCCTGACCCTGAGCCTCGCTCCCTTGTTCCCCGCATTGACATACAGGACGAAAGAGGACTGTTCCTGAATCCTTCTCCCAGAGTCAGTGATAAGTGAGCCCTCTGCTCCTTCGTAACTTGAGGTAATCTCTGTAACGGCCGAACCCTCAGCGCTGTAGGAATGCTGCGCCTCGGATGACCCATCCCCAACATCAAGCTCGTCTGTTAGGACAAGCCACTTATCGCCTTTGAGATAGGAATATGCAACGCTGGAATACCTTGCCGTGATATTGTTCGCTGCGCCCACCTCCCTTCCGAACTTCAGAGACGACTCAAATGGCACAGAGTCTCCGAGATGGATCCTGTAGGCGTTGATCTGCATAAGCCCGTCTATGGGACGCGATGGATTACCATGAAGAGGGAGGCTGAAGGTTCCCATGATGAAATACCACCCTCCATTGAAGTAGTCCTCTGTCCCTGTTCCATGGATGTCGGGCGAGAGGGAACCGTCCACATATACCCGTTCATCGCCCTCAAGAAAGCATATATAAGGGGAGCCGCACTGGGTGCGGATGTCCGGATCTACTCCCTGCATAGATGCGGATATCCCGATAAATTTACCGCGACCACGCGCCTCCATGTCAATGAAGTCTTTCCCTAATTCTGTCGGATTCTTCTCGCTCCAGAGGGCATGAAATTGCCCGGCGTCTTTGCTGTATGCGCCTCCCCGGCGGATCTCATAGGCAATAGAAATGCCGGACGGATTGCCGTTCTCCAACTCGATCCTTGCCGAGGAGTTGAACGGCATCGGAAAGTAGCTGTAGAGCCAACCGTCTTCATCCTGTCCCAGAAGCAGGGACCTTGCGCCTGCACCGAAAAAGTCCCAGAATGGCGCAGAAACATTTGCAAAGCTGTCACCATCCCAATAGATCCGGAGGAAGACTTTTCGTAGGGTTGCACGATCATCTGTTGACGGTTTGAGCCTGATGCTTGAGATTGAGCCCGCTGAGGCCTGCTCTAAGATGACTTTCACCTCCCCGGGGCCTATTGAGACATTGCCCTCAGAGACAATATTGCCCCGTCCTCTTTTGGGATCTTTTCCTGGATTCATCCACTGGCTTAGAACCCCGGAAATGTCCTCCTGGCCGGTATATGTCTTCACCCCTGTGTCATGGGGATAGAGGGCATATGAGAACTGATAAAAATACCAGGAAGAGGATGAAGAGATTTTCAACCGCTTTTCAAATGGAATGGGGAGGTAAGAATAATAACCACCGCTGGATCGTATCATGTCCCCTGCGAGCGGAAAAATGAACGGAGAGACCCTGCCGGAAAAGAGGTCCTTCTGGGAGATTTCAATCCTGGGGGATTCCTCTTCGTCAAAATAGAACTTGAGATCCTTTCCGGGGTTCGCGCTCCAGATACGGTAAAGACAACCCGGGCCGTATGCGTCAAAGAGGACATACCCTGTCTCGTCTTTATAAAGAAAGGAATAGGTTCCGTTGAAACCGTCGTCGTTCCCCCCTGTCCTGTCATGGCTTGAAAACATGTATGAACGGACGCCAGGCATGAGATAGGGGAGGTCATCGATCCTCTCGAGTGCCTCTATACCTACAGGGATCGCCTCATGGCCTACAGGGATTCCCTCTTGCGCCATTTTTTCCCTATGGCACCCCAAGAAGAGAGTGAGGCAAAGGAGAGGAAGCAGTGCGATGTTACCTGGAAAGCTCTTTCTTGATAACTCCTTCAAATGCTTCAGCAGGCTGGGCTCCGAGCACTGCATGGCCATTGATATAGAAGCACGGTGTGGAGCGCACGCCAACCTCAGTTGCCTCCTGTATTTGTTTTTGCACCCTGTCCCTCGTTTCCTGCTTGTCCAGGCAGGTTGTGAATTTATCAATCTTTAGTCCTTCCTCTTTGGCATAACTCAGCAGCTTCTCCCTCAGGTTCTGGACGGTAATGCTGGATTGATTCTTATAGAGCTTGTCATAAAATCCCCAGAATGCCTTCTTGTTCTGAAGATATGCGCAGTCTGCACCAATGGCTGCCGCATCGGCCCAGGGATGGATCTGTGTCAAAGGAAAATGCTTGTAGAAAAACCTTACTTTCTTGCCGTACTTTTTTAGGACATCCCCCTCTACGGTTGCAAAGGCCCTGGCACAGTATGGACATTGGAAATCCGAATACTCCACAATCGTCACCTTGGCACCTTCAGGCCCTTTTGAGGGGTAATCTGTAAGGTCAATCTTTTTCATGATCTCGACGAATGGATCAACAGTCAGGTCCAAGACCAACCCCAGAAGGAGGAACCTTTTATCCTCTGTTATATAGAAGTTTTCAGACCGCTTTCCTTGTCCCGGGATATCAAATGTCAGGGAGCCCTTCTGAACGCCTGCGATCTCCGAGCTGACAACAGAGCCTACCGTAAGGGGGATATTCTGCGGGACATTCCATGCCTGCCTAACCCTGTCCTCAATCCTTGACTTCAGACCTGTTGGAAGAGCTATTTCGGGACCTCCGGTCTGCGCCACTGCTGGAGCGCCCGGTGCCTCGGCACCTGTCGGGGCAGGCTTTCCCTTGCAGGTTAGTAAAAGAAGTGTGACTGAGAGCGCAATTGCCAATTTTCCTGTGCGATTCTGTGTCATCTTTCCCTCCTTTTCAGTGAATCCTTTGCATCGGAACAAAGAGCACATCGGTGATCTTCCTCTTCTCAAGCTTTCCCCTCCTCTTTTCGCCAAGAATGAGGGACTGCGTCATGCCCTCTTCGCCAACCGGTATCACGATCTTGCCCCCTTCCTTCAGTTGATCCAAAAGCGGGGGTGGAATCTCATCTGCAGCAAAAGTGACAATAATTGCATCATATGGTGCATTTTCCTTCCATCCGTTGTATCCATCCCCCACCTTGAGCCTAATGTTAGTATATCCGAGCTCTTTCAGCACTGCCCCTGCTTTTTGCGAGAGGCTCTGGACGATCTCCACGCTGTAGACCTCCTTGACAATCTCGGCCAGGACGGCAGCCTGATATCCCGAGCCCGTCCCGAGCTCAAGAACCTTCTCTTTCCCATTCAACCCGAGGAGTTCCGTCATTAGGGCCACAATGTATGGTTGAGAGATCGTCTGGCCTTCTCCGATAGGAAGGGGACGGTCCTCATATGAAGAGGACCGATATGCCTCCGGGACAAACTTGTGCCTGGGAACCTTTTCCATTGCACTGAGAACCCTCTCATCCTTGATCCCCCGTGCCCTTATCTGCTCCTCCACCATTTCCTTCCTGAGTGCTGAAAAATTTACTGAAGAGGGGGTGCAGGATGCCAGAAGCAGGATGGAACCGAGAAAAATTCCGGTAACGCACACGGAGGCGAGTGCTATCTCCATTCTTGCAAATGGGGTTCCCGCCGGGCGGCTCCTGTTTCGTATGCAACCCGTTTTACATTCTCGGAGACGTTCAGCGCAACATCCTTGTTAAATACGCTCGGGATAATATAGTCCGGGCTGAGCTCGTGATCTTTTATAACCGATGCAATGGCATGCGCTCCTGCCATATTCATTTCATCGTTGATTTCCCTGGCATGGCAGTCAAGGACCCCCCTGAAAAGGCCGGGGAAATAGAGGACATTGTTGATTTGATTCTGGTAGTCCGAACGGCCGGTGGCCACCACGGCCGCATAACGGGATGCCTCCTCGGGCATGATCTCCGGGATCGGATTGGCCATTGCAAACACAATAGGGCTCTTTTTCATCACCCTCAGATTGGATGGCTTTAGCACACCCGGACCAGACACACCAAGAAAAAGGTCGGCCCCTTTAAGGGCGTCCGCCACTGTCCCTTTAACGCGCTCTGGATTGGTGTGCTCGGCATACCATTCTTTGATGTAATTCATGTTTATCGTTCGGCCCTTATAAACGGTCCCTGCCCTGTCACAGCCGATGATTTCCCTGACCCCGGCGCGGAGAAGCAATCTTGTGCATGCCACCCCGGCAGCCCCCACCCCGCAAACGACAACCTTTATCTTTCCGATCTTTTTCCCAACGATCTTCAGGGCATTGATAAGGGCGGCAAGGACAACAACAGCTGTCCCATGCTGGTCGTCGTGGAATACCGGCATGTCAAGCTCTTTCTTGAGCCTCTCCTCAATCTCAAAACATCGGGGCGCAGAGATGTCCTCAAGGTTGATCCCCCCAAAGCCAGGGGATAATGCCTTGACGCATCTGACGATCTCATCCACATCCTTTGTGGCGAGACAGATGGGAAAGGCATCCACGCCCCCAAACTCTTTAAACAGCATTGCCTTCCCCTCCATGACGGGCAGAGCAGCCTCAGGGCCAATGTCCCCAAGGCCAAGGACTGCTGTCCCATCTGTGACCACAGCTACCATATTTTTCTTGATGGTAAGGAAGTATGCCCTTGACTTGTTTTCATGGATTGCCTTGGAAACGCGGGCCACCCCGGGTGTGTAGGCCATTGCCAGCTCCCCACGGGTCTTGAGCGGAACCTTGTTCGCCACCTCTATCTTGCCCCCCATATGCATATGGAATGTCCTATCCGAGACATCAAGGATCTTGACCCCGTTAATCCTTTTCACTGCACTGACAATGGATTTGCCGTGATCCTCGTCCCTCGTGTTCACAATCATATCCCTGATAACGCGCTCGCGATTAACGTCAACAAGGTCAACCGCCCCCATGTCTCCACCGGCCTTCCCGATTGTAGATATCACCTTTCCCAGCATCCCGATTTTGTTCCTTATTGCCACACGGAGGGTCAAGCTGTAGGAGGGGCTTGGGGGCAGTTTCATCATGAGGTCAGTCTCTCTGCCCGTTTCTATAGCATGTTTCCACTTTATTGGCAAATGGATTTCCTGTAGGATGGGAACATGAGACCTCTCAGGACAGGGGACACAGTTGGGGTGGTTGCGCCCTCCAGTCCATTTAATAAAGGGGAATTCTTCAGGGGAATTGAGGTGTTGGAGGGCCTTGGTTTCAGTGTCGCATACGGCAAGGGGATATTCCACCAGCATAAAAAGGTACCCGGCAGCCCGGGTTATCTTGCTGGAGACGACCGCTCCAGGGCAAAGGATCTCATGAGCATGTTCGCCGATGACAGGGTCAAGGCCATCCTCTGCGTGAGGGGTGGCTACGGCGCCATGCGATTGCTCCCTATGCTTGACCTTTCCCTGCTCCGCAAACATCCCAAACCCATTGTGGGTTACAGCGACACGACCTTCCTTATGCTATTTCTCCTCCGGGAAACCAGATGCCCTGTGTTCCATGGCCCCCTGGTGAGCACACTCGGGAGCAAGCTCTCAAGGCTCTCCATAGGGCATTTCCGCGAAGCCCTGACCTCTTCTGAACCACTTGGGAAAATGACCTCGCAAGGGCTCAAGGCTCTCAGGCCTGGAAAGGCAAGGGGGCGTCTGACGGGCGGGTGCCTTTCCCTCGTCACCGCATCTCTCGGAACCCCTTCGGAGATTCAAACGGATGGATCTATCCTCTTCCTCGAAGACCAGGGAGAGGCGCCTTACAGGATTGACCGCATGCTCACCCAGCTCAGGCAGGCTGGAAAACTCAGGGGTGCGAAAGGGCTGGTCTTTGGCCAAATGCCAGGGTGCGGGAAAGCCAGAAACCTCCTGTCTGCCATTTCCTCCGGGATCGGAGATTTCAGAGGGCCTGTGTTATTGGGATTCCCGTCGGGCCATGTAAAGGGCAGCACCTTTCTTACCCTGCCGCTTGGGGTGAATGCCGAGATAAACGGCAATGCGCCCTCTTTTTCTATCCTTCAGAGCCCGTTTTCATAGATTGATCCCGCATGCTTATGAACCCTATCGTCAGCGCAATAACCTCAGGGGTTGAAGAGGGCGTCTTCCCGGGCGCTGTCCTCCTCGCAACAAAGGGGAGGAAACGGATCTTTGAGGCTGCAGGATGGGCATGTCTCCTCCCCAGAAGGATCAGGATGACAAAGGAGACAATCTTTGACCTCTCCTCCCTGACCAAACCCGTGGCAACAACCTATGCCATCATGTGCCTGAACAGGGATGGCCGCCTCGATCTGAGGGATCGCCTCAAAAAGTTTTTCAAGGTGCCCGATGACAAAGCTGCCATAACAATACAGCACCTTCTTTCACACTCCTCAGGCCTTCCAGCCTGGAGGCCCTATTACAGGAAGTATCAAGGAGACGATATAGTGGAACGAATCTTAAGGGAGCGATTGATCTACAGCCCCGGCCTCCGCTCTATCTATTCTGACCTCGGCTTCATCCTCCTCGGAAGGATCATTGAAGAGGCATCGGGCCGCTCCCTTGACAGATTCTGCGAAGAGGCCGTGTTCACTCCACTCGGCATGCATGACACCTCATTTCATCCATTGAAGCAGAGATGCGCTGCAACAGAGCTGTGCCCCTGGAGAAAGAGGATCATCATCGGGGAGGTCCACGATGAGAATGCCTGGGCCATGGGCAGGCCTGCCGGCCATGCAGGCCTCTTCTCCACGGCGCCTGACCTTCTCAGGTTCTCTAAGGAGATCATGAGGTGTTATTCAGGCAAGGACGGGTTAATCCCGAAGAAGATCGTTTGCCAATTCCTCAAGCGCCAGCCCATCCCTGGCTCAACATGGGCCCTTGGCTGGGATACACCCACACCCGGGAAGAGTACCTCGGGGAAATTCTTCTCAAGGCAAAGCGTTGGTCACCTCGGCTTCACCGGAACATCATTGTGGATTGACCTCTCCAGGAAGATCATCATCCTCCTGCTCACCAATCGCATCCATCCCTCAAGAAAGAACGAGGGGATCAGGAGATTCCGTCCCATGATTCACGATCTCGTTATGAAGCGGTTAATGGACAAGGCATGAGCCATTTTCCACGGCATGTCCACCTCATTGGTGTTGGTGGAGTGGGTATGGCCGCCTTAGCCGGTCTTTTCAAGGAAAAAGGCCTAAAAGTCACAGGCTCTGACACAGGCGTTTATCCTCCGATGTCGGATATGCTCAAAGAGATCGGTGTAGAGATCAGGGAGGGGTATCGCCCGGAGAACCTTAGAGACTTCCCTGATATGGTCATCGTTGGGAATGTCGTGTCGCGGGACAACCTGGAGGTTGCAGAGCTCCTCCGGCTCGGCCTCCCATACATGTCAATGCCCCAGGCCCTGTGGGAGTTTTTTCTCAAGGACAAAGATAGAATCGTTGTTGCAGGGACACATGGGAAGACAACCACCTCTTCAATTATCGCCTGCATACTTTACTCTTCCGGGCTCGACCCTTCGTTCCTTATCGGCGGTATCCCGAGGAACTTTGGGCGGGGCTTCAGGCTCGGGAACGGCAGGCATTTCATCGTGGAAGGGGATGAATACGATACCGCCTTCTTTGACAAGGGGCCCAAGTTCCTGCACTACAAAGGACAGAGATGCGTCCTGACCGCAGTGGAGTTTGACCACGCTGACATCTACAGGGACCTAAACCATGTCAAGGAGAGCTTCAGGAAATATGTCTGTGCAATCCCCAGGGATGGGTTCCTCGCAGTGGGCGCAGACTACCCCCATGCCCTGGATGTATCCGAAGGAGCCGCATGCAGGAAGGAGACATATGGGCTGAACCATGAGGCATTGTGGCACCTGAAGGACGGGAAGATCATACATGACGAAAAAGAATTGGGGGAGTGGGTCCCTTCACCATCGCTCATGGGAAGGCATAACCTTATGAACGCCCTGGGTGCCGTGTCATTGGCCTTCAGTCTCGGGCTTGGCATCAAAGAGATCCTAAAGGGGCTGAAGGGCTTTGAAGGGGTAAGGAGAAGGCAGGAGCTGAAGGGAGAGGTCGGTGAAGTGACAATCGTTGACGATTTTGCACATCATCCGACCGCCATCCGCGAGAGCATAGCTGCGCTCCGCGAGAAATATCCCGGGCAAAGGCTCTGGGCAGTATTTGAGCCGCGCAGCAACACGAGCCGGAGGAACATCTTTCAGAAAGAGATAGCCGAGGCGCTTGCCGGGGCAGATGCGGTCGTCATCGGAAGTGTTTTCAACCCACAGAGGATTGACCATGAGAAGAGATTTTCTCCGGAGAAAGCTTGCGAGGTGATCAAAGCAGCGGGGAAAGAGGCAGTTGCCATTGACAATATTGAGGGCATCCTTGGACATCTCATAAACCATCTGAAAGAAGGGGATGTGGTCCTCTTCATGAGCAACGGTCCATTCGGCGGTCTTCCCTCCCTCCTGCTCAAAGAGCTCTCCAGCAGGCATGGAGGATAAGGGCAAAGGGTGAACTTCTTTTACATCATCCAGCTCCTTACCAACCTGGGGCTGACTTTGTCAACACTGTTCATCCCCCTGTTTGCTGAGGAACTCAAGGCGAGCCCATTTGAAATAGGCATCATAGTCAGTGCCTATAACGGCTCGCTGTTTGTCTCATCCTTCATCTTTGGACGGATCGCTGACATATATGGAAAGAAACGGGTGATCATGACAGGGCTGCTTGCGGCGTCAATCATATTCGCCGGACAGATTTTTATTTACGACATCAGGAGCATGCTTGTAATGCGCATCCTGACCGGGCTTGCTGCCGGGGTGTTTCCTGCCGCACTTACGACATTGGTGTTTGAGACAGGGGGTCCCCTGGGCAGATATTCGGCTCTCGGTTCCCTTGGATGGGCCATGGGTGGGCTTATAGCAGGGTTCGTGAAGGGCTACAATGCGCTCTTTCTCCTGTCAAGCGCCGTGTTCCTCGTTTCCTTCAGCTCATCCCTTAAGATCAGGGAGAGGGAGGCGCGGATTGAGGGCCGTCTCTTCTCCTTTGATGTCCTCAGGAAGAACTTCCGCGAGTATTTCTCGTTCCTCCTGAGGCACACAGGGGCCATGGGGGTCTGGGCTGTCTATCCGCTCTTTCTCCAGGCCCTTGGTGCCGACAAAATGTGGATAGGCATCATCTACAGCCTCAATCCCCTCTTCCAATTTGTATTCATGCAGATCGTGGACAGGTTCCGTGGACGGGTCATGATAGACATCGGGCTCATCCTTTCAGTGGCAACATTCTCCCTGTATGCTGCCTGCACAAACCATTATCAGGTCCTGATGGCACAGATTGTGCTGGCTTTGTCCTGGTCATTCCTCTACCTCGGAGAATTGAAGCACCTCCTGCACAGTAATGTGGAGCGGGTGACCGCTGTGGGGACATTCAACTCCATGATGGGGCTTGCCGGTGTATTCGGGCCAGTGCTTGGAGGAGCGGTGAGCCAATACGGCTTCACGGCCCTCATGCTCTATGCTGCGGGCATGACCCTTCTCGGCTTTGCTGTCCTGAAGATTAAGTTCTAATCACGCCCCAGGCTCAGAGCGGCTATCCTTGAACCAAGACATCCCCAGTCCCTTCTTATTCAGCTCGCTCTAACTATGGGCTCAAAAAACTCCAATGCATAGGGCGCAGTTAAATAGTCATGAGCCTGATATTTTGCACCAGAGGCGCATGAGCCTCTGGCTCACAAGACCTGACCCCACTTACCGAAAAGCATAAAGCCTTCCGGATGATCCCCCTACATAGATTATTCCATCTGGACCTATAGATGGAGTAAACAACCATTATGTGCCAAAGCTCCATCGCCATTTAACACTCCCATCAGGAAAAAAAGGATTAGCTCCCAAAGGTAAGGTGAGGGGGATTTTTTTGATTCAATAACTGAAACAATATACCCATCGGGTCCGATTACCGGAGCAATAAATTCTGGCCAATAACTATATATTCCATTCTTCCATGTGCGATTGCCAATCCTGCCCGATTATGATACAGTGCCAGTATGAAAGATAAAAAGAATTATAGGCTTGGGAGGATTGAGAGGGGTCTGAAGGATTTCTTAAGGTCTATGGCTGAACTGCGAGAGGAACAGAAGAAGACCGATGAGGAGATCAAGTCCCTCACAAGGAAGACCGATGAGGAGATCAAGAAGGTCAATGATATGGTGGGCAGGCTCACAGATGGCTGGGGCAAGTTTGTGGAGGGACTGGTAGAGCCGAGCCTGCCGGTAGTGTTCGCAAAATTAGGCTTCCGCATTCCGGCGATCTACCAGAGGGCCGAGGTTCACAAAGATGGGGAAACCCTGGAGATAGACCTCCTGGGGGTAGGAAGAAAGAATGGAAAACCAGTGGTTCTTGTCGTGGAGGCTAAGAGCCAGCTTGGGATACGGGATGTAAAGGACTTTGAGGGGAGGTATAGGAAGTTCAAGGAATTTTTCAGGGAATATGAATCTTACCAGACGGTTGGAGTGGTCTGTGGAGCGAGGCTCACGGAGGGGGTGGTGCGCTATGGCTCCAGGAGGGGCTTTTATGTCCTGGGGGTCTCTGGCAATGTGATGGTTCTGAAAGCCACCCCAAGAAGGTAGAGGCCATTACCTTCTTAAACCCCTGGGCTGCCTCACCCGGCATTTTCGGCTTTTCAGTCAAGCCCGTGGGGCTCATGCCTTATTTTTCCCCTTGTCCGTCGCTCCCCCCATCGAGCCTGTAGGGATTCCCATCCCACCGGTGCACGGCCCTCTCCTTATATGGGAGGACAGCGGTTGACTACAGCTCACCAGAGGTCCTGCTCTCTGGCGCTATATCCATGCTCGCACTGACAACATCATATTACATATCAAATTTTGCACCAGAGGCGCATGAGCCTCTGGCTCACAAGACCTGACCCCGTTAGAGGATGGCATAAAGCCGTTCATTATCGGATCCAATATAAATTGTTCCGTCTGATCCAATGGCTGGGGAGAAACGAATTAGATCATCTACCCGATACCTTCACTTAATACTTCCGTCGTCGTTAAATAAATAAATTCAGGGGGCAGTAACAAATGTTCCTGTCCATGCTACCACTATACTCCCATCAGCTCCTACAACTGGCGAATTTTTCAAGACGGGCACCACATTGGGGTCTCCCATGTCCCCCAGGGCCTCCGCTGCATTCATCCTAATGTAGGAATACGGATCATTGGCCAGCACATCCTGCAGGGGGCCTCGGGCGCTCTCCGCCTCACTGCCAAGAGAGCCCAGGATCATCACGGCTCTCAGGCGCACATCAGGGCTTGGGTTTCCTAAATCCTGTATGAGTTTGATGACATCATGGCCCCTGACAATGAATTTGGGATTTGTTGCTATACTCGGTGTGGCAAGAGCAAAGACCACGCACAGCATCACTGACCCATACAGGCTCCCCATGGAAAAGTGTGTTGAATAAAAGGGAGGAGATAGGAAATAATGGACAAATGTATCAGGACAGTTCTGCAATTGCAAGGCCGGAGGCAATCCCTCCCAAAACCATTCCCTTCCATGGGCCCCTTTTAAAGAGCAACTGAATGGATCGAAGAGGTCCATAAAACTTATCAATAAGCCTATGCTTCCTCAATCCCTTTTGCTCTTTTCAGCCTGGCCCAGCGCTGCCGAACTGCACACAGCTCTTCGCTGTCTGGTCTATTTCTTCTATGGAGGGAAAGTTGGCTGCCGATATAAAAGATGGTGTTGAGTTGAGCAAGTTTTTCTTCAGGAGTGGCAGGACGGACATCTTGTTTCTCTATCATTTCTATAAGCTTCCAACGATTTTTGAATATCCGCGCCAGCTTTTTGTCTATCATATTATAATTTTATCTTAAAAGCATAAAAAGGGCAATTGCCTGGATTTGAACCGAGCTTTGTTGTTATATTATTAATTGACTAAATCCTGCCCGTATGATACACAGAAGGGGTGGCAATAATTCATCCTATTGCCTGTTGTGTCCTCCTGTTAGTTATTACGATTGCCGTTCCATCCTGTAGGGGAAGGGGTGTCCCTGTATCACCTCCATCGTCCCCGATGCGTCTTGTTGCAGAGGCCGTTTCGCCCTTTGAGATAGACCTTTCCTGGAAGGATACCTCGGACAACGAGGATGGCTTTCAGGTGGATATCAGCACGGATGGAACGACCTTTCTTGCACGAACCACAGTGCAAGCGAACACGGAGAAGTATATGGATGTTGGATTGACTGAAGGCACACCATATTGGTATAGGGTGCGGTCATATAACACTTCGGGCAGTTCTTCGTATTCAAACATTGCACACGCAGTGACATTCCTCAGGGCGCCAACAGGCCTGAGAGCAGTGGCAGTGTCATTTTCCCAGATGGTCCTGTCCTGGGAGGACAACTCCGACAAGGAGGATGGGTTTGAGGTATGGAGGAGTGCGGATGGGATCACATATATGCCAGTAGGCACTGTGTTGACGAACACCACCGCTTTTACTGATACAGGATTGAACGATGGTTCTGTATATTCTTATTGGGTCCGCGCCTATAGCTTTGCTGCAAAATCTTTCTACTCAAATGTTGCATCCTCCTCCACACTCCTTGCACCACCCACTGGCCTGAAGGCAATGGCTGTAGGCTTTTCTGACATCGCCCTGTTCTGGCAGGACAATTCCTGCGTTGAGATCGGGTATAGGATTGAAAGAAGCACTGACGGAACAAATTTTATACAGATAACTACAGTGCCTGCGAACACAGCAACCTTTACCGACACTGGATTGGAGAAAGGAACGAGATACTGGTACAGGGTTCAGGCATATTATTCTGGAGGCGGCTCAGAATATTCCAATGTCGCAAGTGCGTTCACGCCCCCATGGTCAAAGACCTATGGGGGTTCAGGATGGGATGAGGCAGTGTCAGCTCAACAGACGACAGACGGGGGCTATATTGTGGCAGGGACCACATCCTCGTTTGGCGCGGGAGGCCAAGATTTTTGGGTGTTGAAGCTGAGCGTGGATGGGGCTGTTGAATGGCAGAGGGCCTTTGGGGGGCCGGGCAGTGATTCTGCGGCCTCAATTCAGCAGACAAGCGATGGGGGCTACATTGTGGCTGGATATACAGACTCATCTGGTGCTGGGCTCCGGGATGTGTGGATGTTGAAGCTGAGCGGGGAGGGGACTGTTGAATGGCAGAAGGCCTATGGGGGGCCGGGCAGTGATTCTGCGGCCTCCATTCAGCAGACAGGCGATGGGGGCTACATTGTGGCTGGATATACAGGCTCGTTCGGTGCTGTCAAGGGAGATTACTGGGTTCTGAAGCTGAATGGAGATGGGAGCGTGGCATGGGAGAAGACCTACGGGGGCGGATGGAATGACTTGGCCAGCTCAATTCAACAGACGAGCGATGGGGGTTATATTGTGGCAGGCACAGCAGATTCGTTTCCTCAGGTGTGGGTCTTGAAATTGAATGCTGATGGGACGGTTGCATGGCAGAAGGCCTACGCAGAACTTAGTTATTTTTATGCATATTTTGTTCGTGAAACCAACGACGGGGGGTATATTGTATCTGGTTATGGATCCGGTTGGTCGGATGCCATGGTCATTAAACTAAATGCTGATGGAACTACTGCCTGGCAGAAGGGATATGGAGGGACAGGGTATGAGAGGGCGTTTTCTGTCCAACAGATCAGCAATGGAGATTACATTCTGGCAGGTTCAACACGAACGCCTTCGGGGGCTCTTCCTGATCTCTGGGTATTTGGATTGGAATCTGATGGGACAATACACTTTAACCCTTCGAGTGGTATGAGTTCAAAAGATATATTTCTCTGGATACACGATACTTATGTGACAGGTTCAAATACTTCAGCAAATGTGTTTACCACAAGTGTCACACCGGTGGAGACCAATGCAACGGTCACAGATACGAATGCGACCATCAAACAGCAGGCGCCGTGAAATATAAGAAACCATGGGCAGGATGGATCTCTTTGCCGGCCATTGCACTCCTTGCCCTGCACTGCAACAGGGCCAGCGGGCCTGAAGCTCCCTCGGCCCCTGCGGAGCTCAGTGCAGAGGCCGTCACATCTTCCCAGATAAACCTGGCATGGAAGGATGACAGCAATGATGAGGAGGGCTTTCGGATAGAAAGGAGCAGGGACGGGGAGAACTTTTTCACGCAGGCCGTTTTTTCTGCACACACGACACGCTACGCAGATATTGGAGTCATCGCGGATGCAACATATTGGTACAGGGTGCAGGCGTTCAATGCGTCTGGAAATTCACCGTATTCCCGTATTGTGAGCGCAACGCCCCTTGCCTTTCCTACAGGCCTTGTTGCAGAGGCAATGACATCCCTCTCTCAGATAAACATTTCTTGGAAGGACAATTCTCGCAAGGAGGCTGGGTATCTGGTTGAGAGAAGCCATGACGGGACGAGCTTCGCACAAGTGGCTGCTGTTCCAGGGAACACGGAAAATTATACAGACACTGGATTAAGTGAGACCACGCAATACTGGTACAGGGTTCAGGCGTTCAATGATACCGGGAGATCCGATTATTCAAATATCGCATGGGCGTCTTCGTCGCTCATGCCGCCAGCAGGTCTTACGGCAACTCCAGTAACATCCTTCCAGATCAATATCTCCTGGCAGGATAATTCCATGGCAGAGGCCGGGTATCAGATTGAGTGGAGTGTCAATGGAGTAAATTTTACCCCCTTGACCGTTGTTCCGGCTAATACAACGACTTATACACATGGTGGATTAATTGAAGCCACAAAATTATGGTATAGGGTGCGGGCATACAATGCCTCGGGATATTCCGAGTACTCAAATACTGCGTCTGAGACCACTCTCCTCACACCCCCCACCGGCCTCAGTGGAACAGCGGTGACAACCTCCCAGGTCGCTCTCTCCTGGCAGGATAATTCCAGCAAGGAGGCTGGATACAGGATCGAGAGAAGCCTTGACGGATCGAGTTTCACACAGATCGCCTCGGTTTCAGCAAATATTGCCGGATATACAGATACCGGTGTTACCGGGGATGCAACATACTGGTACAGGGTGCAGGCATTCAATCTCGCTGCGGACTCTGTTTTTTCCAATGTTGTGAGTGTGACAACACTTGTGCCTCCTACCAACCTTTCGGCCTCGCTCGCTTCATCCTCCCAGATCAACCTCTCCTGGCGGGACAACTCCGCCATGGAAGAAGGGTATAAGATTGAGAGGAGCCTCAACGGTGTGAATTTCACACAGATTGGTACCGTGGCCGCAAACATTACAAGTTATACTGACGCCGGTCTCAGCGGAAGCGTTGTATATTATTATCGAGTGCGTGCCTATAATGCTTCCGGAAATTCTTCCTACTCTGAGATCGCTATTGCGAGCACACCGCCCTGGGCAAAGACATACGGGGGGGTATTCACAGAATTTCAAGCCTCTGTCCAGCAGACTGTCCAGCAGACAAGCGATGGCAGCTACATCGTTGAGGGTTGGACTGACTCCTTTGGCGCAGGTGCGACCGATGCATGGGTCTTAAAACTCAACAGCTTGGATGGGACAGTCGTGTGGCAGAAGACCTACGGAGGATTTAGCAGTGATGGGGCCAATTCTATTCAGCAGACGGACGATGGTGGCTACATTGTGGTGGGTGCTACGGCCTCATTTGGTGCCGGGGGGTTTGACCTGTGGGCCTTGAAACTGAGTGGGGATGGGAGCATTGAATGGCAGAAGGCCTACGGAAGGGCCAACAACGATCAAGCCAACTTTGTGCAGCAGACGAGCGATGGCGGCTACATCATAGCAGGATATACATTGTCGTTTGGCCCAGATGGAGATGCGTGGGCCTTGAAACTCAGCAGGGATGGGGCCGTAGAATGGCAGAAGAGGTACCGGTCGGGAGGTGACGATTTTCCAACCTCCATTCACCAGACCAGCGATGGGGGATACATCATGGCTGGATATACAAATTCATTCGGCGGGGGCGATTATGATTTGTGGGTCATGAAGCTCGCCACTGATGGGAGCGTGGTGTGGCAGAAGGCCTACGGGGGAACACGCCTGGATTATGCGAACGGAGGTTGCCCCACAAATGATGGGGGGTACATTGTCGTGGGATCAACATGGTCGGTTGGCAACCTTTCAGGGGATGTGTGGGCCTTGAAGCTCAGCGGCGATGGGACTATTGAATGGCAAAAGGCCTACGGCGGTGACAATCGGGATGACGGAACATCTATTCGTCAGACCAGCGATGGCGGCTACATTGTGGCAGGGTTCACATGGGCATTTGGAGCAGGTTCAGGGGATGTATGGGCCTTGAAGCTCAGTGGGGATGGAACTATGGAGTGGGCGAGAGCCTATGGGGGAGCAGGGTTGGATGAAGCATGGTCTGTCACTCAGACCACTGATGGGGGATACATCATGGCTGGATTTACAAATTCATTCGGCGCGGGCGAATATGATCTTTGGGTGGTTGGCCTTTCATCCGATGGGGGAATCAACTTTAGACCTTCAAGCGGGGCGGCCATGACAATTACAACACCACATGTGTTGGACACTTTCGTGACAGGTTTGGATACAACGGCAATAGATATAAATACCAATGTAGTCCCTCTGGATACCACCGCCGTAGTTACAGATACGAACGCAACTATTGTGCAGCAGGCTCCATAGGACTGAAAGGCACATAAGGAATATTTGTCCATACTTCAGTTTTCAAACCAAACTTTTTCCCCTTTACAAAGGAAGGGAAAATCTAATTGCAGAATGAGCAGATCCCGTCAATGCAGTCACAAGAATCTGAACCGCAGGGAGTGGTCACAACCAAACTATCAGGGCCGTTCGGAATAACAGTTGTGCAAATGCATATTTCTGTTTCAGAATAAAAGAGTGGAATCACACTATTACCATTTATCTTTATATCGGTCACTTCTGTAAAACCTTCACCCCAAATAGTTAAATCAATAAATGGAGGACCAGGACATGAAAAATCGCAAATATTCATCATTTCTGTATCGGCACCTAATATCACAGGGGGTGAGGTGCACTGGGTGCAACTGGCAAAAGCAAACAGCATGTTAGAAGAGGCAGTTGAGCAGGGGTTGGCTACTTTGATATAAACACTCCCTGTTGCTGTAGTAGGGGTCGTGGCGGTAATAAGGGTATCTGAGAGGACTGTAAATCCCGCGGCAGGAAGGATTCCAAAAAAGACCTGTGTAGCTGTGGAGAAACCGCTCCCCGTGATAGAAACCGCTGTCTCACTCCCCTGGCACCCAGTGGTCGGCGAGAAGTCCGTAATGGAAGGAGGTGCAACATAAGTAAAGGCTTGAGCCAGTGTGGTAAACCCACATGAGCCAGTAATGAGAGAGATGTCTACCGTTCCTGCGGGATGCGCTGGGGCAATTGCAGAGACAGAGATTCCATCAAGGACAAGGGTGGGAGGTGTGAGGATCCCGCCAAAGGAGACAGAAGATGTCCCTGTGAGGCCCGAGCCAAGGATGTTAACTGTAATCCCACCACCTGTGCAGGAAAGAGTGGGTGAGATGGAATTAATCACAAGCCCTGGCTGTGGGGACGGGGTGGAGAAGTAGCTGAAAGAGGAAGGAAGGGTATCTGAGCCACATACATTATAAACCGCCACATCTACCGCTCCCTCTGCGACACTGACTGGGGTGACTGCGGTGAGTGTGGAACCAGACACTCTGGTAATCCCAGGTGAGGCCTGCCCATTAAAGGTCACCTGGGTAATTAAGTCCATCTGGGAGCCGCTGATGGAGACCTCTGTGCCCCCGGACACGCATCCACTGGTTGGGTTGATCCCTCCAAGCAAGGGAATGGTGGCATAGGTGAAGCCCGATGCGAGAATCCCATTACCACAAGCCCCAGCCACATTGACATCTACAGGCCCAGGAGTTCCAGAAGCAGGGGTTGTTGCGGAAATGAGAGCGGAGGAGACAGGGGTAAAGGCAGGAACAGGAGAGGACCCAAAGCTCACGCTATTTACCTGATAGAAGCCCTGGCCCCAGATATCCACAGTATCCCCGCCCGGAAGGCAACCATAATTGGTGCTAAGGGATAAGATTGTGGGGTCACCATAATACATATAAGAAGCAGCGAGGCTGCCTGAACCGCAGGTCGTGGTTATCTCAACATTTACATTGGCTGCTCCCGGAGCGCCTACAGGGGCCTGAACAGTGATCTCAGTGGGGCTGACAGAGATGGGAGGGATGTTCGCCCCGTTCACACTGACCGAGATTACATCAGTAAAACCTGTTCCGAAGATGGAAATGATACCACCGCCCCCTGTGCACCCCTCGGAGGGAAGAATCCCACTTGGCTTTGGGGAACCATAATAGAGAATGCCTATGGGGAGAGAGGCGCTTCCGCAGGGATTCTCTACGCTCACCCCTCCAATCCCCTCTGCATGGGGAGGCACAAGAGCGACAATGCGGGTGTCACTTTCAACAGTGAAGGCCTGAGTCTGTGTTCCATCGAAGAAGACCTCCGAGACATGGGAGAAGCCCGATCCTGTGAGGACAACAGGCGTACCCCCTTTTTGACACAGGGAAGATGGGGAAATGGAAAGGATGGTGGGAGGAGAGAAGTGGCATGAGGAGCCGCTGCTGCGCTCACAGTGGCATCCCCAAACCAATAGGAGAACCGAGGTGGCAATATAGGCCCCTTTACGCCACATGTTTTTTCCCATGTATCAGCCCTGTTCTTAGTAAAAATATAATATTCGCCACCTCTTGTGTCAATAGGGCATTCTGCCTATCTCTTTGTTTGATAGTCCTTATACCATCATTTCGAGCACAGTCCTCTCCTTCCTGTTTAACATTGGAAAATTATCTTCGGGGAGTGTGTCCATAGGCGGAGGAGGAATCTCTTCCCATGAGGAGGAAAAGGGCTTTTTATTATCCAGGGGAAGGAGTCAATGAGTTGTATGCGATATCGCATTTGCACCGGGCTTTGTTCCTTTACAAAAAGAGGAATAGGTTTTAGCATGGTATCTGCCATGGCAAAGGTCATTGTCCTTGGAGGCTGCGGGGCAGTAGGAAGCGTTGCAGCGAGGACGCTTGCCTCTGCAAAGGACTTCTCCGAGGTCATCATTGGGGACATCAACTTAGAGAAGGCAAAGGCCCTCGCCTCGTCTATTGGGACGCAAAATGTCCGTGCAGTAAAGGTTGACGCCGGCGATCCCCGCAGCATCAGTGCTGCGATCAAGGGCGCGGATATCGTCCTGAACTGCATTGGGCCCTTCTATCTATTTGTAAAGGCAGTCCTCTCTGCGGCGATAGAGGCGCGCATCAATTATGTGGATGTCTGCGATGATGTTGATGCCACCTATGAGATCCTGAACATGGACGATTCAGTCAAGAAGGCAGGCATAACGGCGCTCATAGGCATGGGCAGCTCTCCGGGCGTTACCAACATCCTTGCCAAGCTCGCTGCCGACACTTTGCTGGAAGAGGTTGATTCCATTGACATCTATCACGCACACGGCGGAGAGCCAATTGAAGGCGAGGGTGTGATCGCCCACCGCTTCCACTGCATGTCTATTGACATCCCGCAGTTCCTGGACGGAGAGCTCAAAACCGTAAAATTTTTCAGCGGGGACGGGATTGCGCTGCAGGAAGAGGTTGATTTCCACCGCCTTGGAAAAGGCATCCGTGTCTATCCGTATCCGCACCCTGAGCAGGTGACGCTCCCCAGATACATAAAGGCCAGGCGTGTCACGAACAAGGGAACAGTCCTTCCGGACGAGTATTACAAACTGATCACAGAGATCTGCCGCCTCGGCCTCCACACAAGGGAGCCTTTGGATTTCAAGGGAAAGAAGGTGATCCCTTACGAGGTTTCTATTGCCTATATCCTCAAGCGGAGGGATGAGATCCTCAAGGAGACAAACTTCGGCACCCAGCGCGGCTGCGTCAAGGTCGTTGTTGCTGGCAAGAAGGGAGGGAAGAAGCACAGCTATGTGTTTTCGCTTTCCTCCGGAGACCAGGCCCTGGGCGAGGGCACGGGCATCCCGGCAGCCATGGGGGTCATCCTTATGCAGAGGGGAAAGGTGACAGGTAAAGGGGTCCTCCCTCCGGAGGCTTGTCTCAACCCGATGGACTTTGTCGGCCTTATCAGTGAGGTAGTCAAGCCGAAGAAGGGCGGCGCCTCGTTTGAAGGGGTGATCCTTGAGAGCATTGACGAGACCGGCAAGGCGACAAGGATGGAGATATAACCCTGGGCAAGGAAAAATATATCCTGGCTATTGACCACGGGACATCCGGCGTAAAGGCGGCCATTTTCTCCACGCACGGCGAGCTGGTCACCAATGAATTCGAGAAAACTTCATTACAATTGCTGCCGGACGGAGGAGTAGAACAGGACCCGGACGAATGGTGGAGGGCGATCGTTCAAACCTCTTGCAAGGCAATAGCAAAGGGTCTTGTGCCGAAGGAGGACATCGCCGCAGTAGGCTGCTCAAGCACCTTCTCCTCCACGGTAGCGGTTGGTGCGGACGGCAGGCCGCTGATGAACTCCCTTACATGGATGGACTCACGCGGGGCCGAGTGCCTCCAGAATCTCATGAAGGGATGGGTCAATATCAATGGATACTCTATATCAAATATCCTCGCTTGGATTCCGAAGGCAGGCGGCGCGCCCGCCCTATCCGGCAAGGATGACATAGGCCATCTCCTCTATATCAAGCACTACCGCCCGGACATCTACGAGAAGGCGCAATTTTTCCTCGGCAGCAAGGACTATCTCAATTCCAGGTTCTCAGGCAAGTTCGCTGCCTCATACGATTCCGTGATGCTCTTCTGGGTCACGGATATAAGGGACATCAACAATGTCCATTACGATGACAACCTGATCGGCCGCCTGAAGATCGACAGGAAAAAGTTCCCGCCCCTGAAATCATCAATAGACATCCTCGGAACGATCACGCCGGAATTCGCAAGGGAGACCGGCCTGAGGGAGGATGTCAAGGTAGTCGTGGGCTCCCCGGACCTTCAGTCGGCCTGCATTGGCTCCGGTGCGGTGCGGGACTACGAAGGGCATGTCTATATCGGAACAAGCTCCTGGATTTTATGCCATGTTCCCTTTAAAAAAACTGACATCTTCCACATCATTGCATCACTCCCATCTTCCATCCCGGGAAGATACTTCTGCGCCAACGAGCAGGATGCAGCAGGCGGGTGCCTGAGTTTCCTCATGGATAATTTCATCTTCCACAGGAGCAAGCTGCAGGATTCAGCCCAGCCGCCGGATGCCTATCAAAAACTGGACGAGGTAGCAGGACGCATACCTCCGGGAAGCAGGGGCGTGATCTTTACGCCCTGGCTGAACGGGGAGAAAACCCCGGTTGAAGACCCCTATCTTCGCGGAGGGTTCCACAACATCTCGCTAACCACCACAATGGACTGCTTTATACGGGCTGTCATGGAGGGCGTTGCATTCAACAGCAGGTGGATCCTCCAGTATGTTGAAAAGTTCGTCAAGCGAAGGCTCGATCCCCTCAACATCATCGGTGGAGGCGCCAGGTCGCGAACCTGGTGCCAGGTCTATGCAGATATACTCGGCAGGACAATAAGGCTGGTCAAGGACCCTGCCCTTGCCAATGCCAGGGGCGCAGCATTCATCGCATCAGTTGCTTTGGGGCACATCAGGTTTGATGATATTCCCGATATAATCCGGTTCTCCGAAACATTCGAGCCAAACCCGCAGAACAAGCGGTTATATGATGAGCTTTTTAAGGAATTCGTCCAAATATACAAAAAGAACAAATCAATCTACCGCCGCCTTAACCGGTCAAGGCGCCCCTAACATATCCTGGGAAGCAGCTCGCCGGTCAATTCCTCCAGAAGCCGAAATCCCCCTGCCCGCGTCCTGAGTATAGCCTCCCCTTTCCTCCCCGGCCCCCCTACTTCCCCTATCGCGCATGCCTGTCTTTGCCCGGATTTTTTCAATGATGAAATTATCGCTTTGGATCTCTCCTTTCTTGAGACAATAAGCGCCCTCCCCTCGCAAGCAAGGTATAGTGGATCTATTCCGAGAAATTCCGATAGCGTCCTCACTGGCTCAGAAATAGGGATTAGCTCCTCATCTATCAGGATCGGAGCGCCTGCACCCCTTGAAAGTTCGCAAGTCACGGTTGCAAGCCCTCCCCTTGTTATGTCCCTCATCCAGAATGCCCCTTTTCCCCACAGAGGGAGGAGGAATTTCATTGATGCACAATCTGTCAGTATCTCTCCCTCCAATTCGTATTCTCCCCTTGCCACCATCACAGACGCAGCGTGCTCTCCGATCGGGCCGGTCAGGATGATTGCATCCCCATTTTTAAGCGAGAGCGACGGCTTTTTTATGAGCCTTCCAACCCCTGAAGTGTTTATGTAAATCCTGTGTGCCTCCCCTCTTCTGACAACCTTTGTATCCCCTGTCACGATCTTTACTCCGCATTCAATTGTCTCCTTCTTTATGGAATCAAGTATCCTCTTCATGTCATCCATTGAGAATCCCTCCTCAATAATGAAGGAGAGCGAAAGATACTTTGGCTCTATCCCGGACACAACGAGGTCATTGAAGGTCCCGGCAACAGCAAGCTTTCCAATGTCCCCGCCCGGGAAGAAGATCGGGTCAACGACGAACGAATCGGTCGTAAATCCGATTCCTCGGTCCATCTCAAGAAAGGCGCTGTCATGCAGCTCGGAAAGGATTTCATTTTTAAGATAGGAAACGACCATCTTTATAAACTCCCTCATCCCCTTCCCGCCCGAGCCGACGGATAAATCTACATTTTCCATTCGATCCCCCTGTATTTATAATGAACGAGGCAGCTCCCCTCGTAGGAGACCATGCACGGCCCCTTTGGAGAGTCCGGATTGCAGTCCTTGCCAAACATGGGGCAGTCCTCCGGGGATATTTTTCCCTTGACAACTTCGCCGCACCTGCAATCCCTAACACCCCATCCCTTATGCTTGAGATTAAATCTTGCATCT
>Ga0315309_1000454_pt1 | contig 24756 bp, 19 predicted proteins | sample TDP4_MG_FD_203080 | JGI IMG/M metagenome (GOLD analysis project Ga0315309, IMG submission 203080) | Freshwater sediment microbial communities from Lake Towuti, South Sulawesi, Indonesia - TDP4 | ecosystem: Environmental > Aquatic > Freshwater > Lake > Sediment | place: Indonesia: South Sulawesi...
AGTGATCCATGAATGTCAACCACAGTAACACTGGTTGGAAGTAAGCAAGCAAGAGTTGGCCTGATATTCCTGCATCACGGAGCCGTTGATGAGTGTAGGGAGTGTAAGCTCGCCGATGTCTGCCAGAAGCTTGAACCAGGTAGGGTATATGAGGTCATCAAACCGCGAGACATCGTACATCGATGCGCCATTCATGAGGGAGGAGTTACATTGGTTGAAGTGAGGGAAGCATCAGTCCTATCAACGTTGGATCTGAAGTCTTGTTTTCCCGGCGCCTTGATTACTTATACGTCATCGGATTGCAGACGCATCGATTGCAGTGAATTCAGAAAATGCAATCCTTTGGGCGTACATGGAGGAGATAAGTGCAGAATAGAAGAAGTGGTCGAAAGAATGGGGCAAAAGTGCTTACTGGGGAGACAACTCGGCTTGGTTAGACTGAGAAGGGTTCCAACTACTTCAACTTGAAAGTCTCTTTGTCAAAGACTTCGAGAAACCTGACAACGTTGGCTCCATTAATGTTCTTCAATATATCCCTAGCAATCATTGTTTTCGCTAGTTGAATTCCCTCAATGAGATACGTTTCCTTCGGCATCGTTATAGACACTGTTCCGGTTTCTCCGGCTATTTGGAATTTGGATGCGTCAGCACCTTTAATACGACGCTTTATCAACTCATTCAGTTTCTCAGCTTCATGCATAATCCTGTTCCTTAGAGTGACATCGTATACCAGTGTCTTCCCTGCTAGGAGAGGGTTGAAATCTACTCTTACTCTGCCGCCTCCGACACTCTGAACGATACCTGTTTTTCCTTCAATAGTCAGTCTTGCGCCAACGTAAGGCTTTACCTCACTCTTCCTAAATGCTGAAACTGGGTAGACCTTGACTTTGCTGGAGTCTCTGGGACCAAAAGCCTTCTCTGGTGGTAACTCGATTGTCTTGGACTCTCCAACTTTCATCGTCGTCAGTGCTTCCTCGAAACCTTTAAGCATCAACCCCTCACCGACTATCACCAGCCTTGGTCCATAGGCTTCGTCTTCGTGGTAAACCTTCTCTTTCCTTGCGATGTCCTCTACGGTCAGATCAAAAAGACTTCCAGTGTCCTTGACTCGTCCTACGTAGTCGACAATCACAAAGTCCCCTGTCTTTATTGGGTGTCCTGTCTCCCGTATCCCCTCTTCTGTAGCCGCGGATTTCTGAGGTGTCATGAGCTTGGGCACCAGCCTTCTGAGATAGTTGTGCGTGGTTAATGAGAAGTATTGATCGCCCTTTTAAATTTAGGGATGCTGCACTGCAATTAGGTGCCTTTCCTAAGGTACCAGCCCCGGTCAAGAATATTCTCTACTGCAACTTTCTCCTTGGGAAGAGTAGAGAACTCTACACCGTCGACTAATGCTTTGCCTATAGCTATCGTTTCATCAAAGACATTCAATACCAGGAGCTTTTCGCCTCTATGTATGGCAGATGGGAAATCTTTAATGAAAGCGCACTCGATATCTCTGCCATACAGGACGGCTTGCTCACCTTTATCCGATACTTTTGCTTTCCTTGTCGTATACGGAGCGCACAGAGTTGCCCCTTCAATACCAAGTAGAAACTCATCATGAATGAGGTCTCCAACATGCATTCCTAGGCAGTAAGGATTATGGATCCCTTGAGTCTTCATGAAAATATCTAGAACCATGCGTGGAACTAGGAATACTTCAGTCCGCTTTCCAGTTGCTACGACGATCTCCATGTTACGAGTTACCTTGTGTCCTACCCCTTCCCCAAGCACTTCATCGAGTCTACTCAGTATCAGTTCTTTCTGGTCGGTTGGTACTATTCGGAATTCTATTGTTGCCACTTCGCCCTCACCTTTTTCGCAATTTGCAGATAAAGAATCCTTCAGTCCCATTTTTGTGCGGGTAAAGCCGTCGAGCTAAACGCAGTTCATCAGGGTACCTAACGCCGAGGGCTTCCCGGAACCCCTCATCGCCAAATTGCAGACCAGTATCAACAACCTGAACGTCAAACTTCTCAATTGCTTCAGCTATGATGCGCTCATTCTCCTCGGGTGCAGTGCTGCAGGTTGAATAGACCAACTCTCCTTCTGATGCTAAGCATTGAATGGCAGCAGCCACTAGTTTCTTTTGAATTGAAGAACAGAACTCAATGTCTTCCATTCCTCTGCTCTTCTTTCTAGAGGGATCGAACGGGATCACGCCATCGCAGGAGCACGGAGCATCAATCAGAATTCTGTCAGCAATTACACCTAGAGTGGGCAAATCCTTTCCGTCCATTCTATAAGCAATAACGTTAGAGACTCCACACCTTGATAGATTTGACCTGAGAGACCTCATTCTCTCGCGGTTGAGATCAATTGCAACAATGACACCCTTATTCCCCATTATCTGGGCTAGCTGCGTAGTTTTTCCCCCGGGCGCGGCACACAGATCTACTACGCAGTCGGAGGGTTGGGGAGCTAGAAGATGAGGTGGAAGCATGGAAGCAACTTCCTGAATATAATAGTAGCCTAGTAGGTACTCGGTTGTTGATCCGAGAGAAAAGCTCTCTTTCAAGACGCGAAACCCGTAGGGAACCCAGCCTATCCTCTCTAGTTTGAACTTTTTGTTTTCCAGTCTGTCCAAAAGATGGTCAGGAGACACGCGTAGCGTGTTGCATCTAATGCAGTTCATTAAACCTTTCTCATTAGCCTCTAACAGTCTTAGGGTATCCTCTAGACCGAACATTTGAATGTACCTGTCAACCAAATAGGTAGAATAGCCAAATCTCCCAGCCAGATCCCTGACGATCTTATCACTCATAATGATCCCTTTTGAGCAGAATGCGAGCAGCTAGATTCGACTTCTTAGACAAAGAGTTTAAATAATCCCTAATTAAAATTCTGATCTCAACAAGAAAGGTGCGCCGATGGTCCAGCCTACTAGGTAGATATCTGGAATGGTCTAAGACATTGGCCTGCCACGCCGATAACGTTGTAGCTCCCTGAAAAAAGGAGCGTCGGCAAGACCCGGGTTCAAAATGCAGCAGAGTACCTCCTCTAGCTGGATGAAAATCCCGGTCGGCGCACCATCTTCTCCTCTTCTTGGTCGTGTGAGAGAAAAACTTAAGTAAAAACACGGAGAAGACTCAATAAGTGAGCTAGCTGTGCGGCGCTGGTCTAGTCTGGTCTAGGACTGAGGCCCTCCAAGCCTCTAACTTGGATTTCAACGGTCTAAGGTGGATACTCGGGTTCAAATCCCTTTGCTAGACATATCTGTCATCTAGGGTGAAACTCCCGAGCGCCGCATACAATTCCGGTCTGCCTTATTTTCTTGTGTTGGATAGATGGTTGGAATATAAATGCTTTGCATTATTTGTGTTAGTTATGAGTGTTAGCCTTCGTCAGTTTATCAATTGCATTGAGAAGTTTTCTCCTTCAAGGTTAGCTTTCCCTGGAGACTTCGTCGGTGTTCAGGTTGGTTCACGAGATGAAGCAACCCAAGAGCGATTCAAAACCAGGAAATGCGCGGTGGCACTAGATGTCAATCCTCAAGTGATTCTGAAGGCAGCCGAGAACGGCGCTAATGTTCTAGTCACTTACCATGGCCTGCTGTCGAATCCTGTGGAGGCTTTTACAGATGCGTTACTCAACAAGATTCGTTTGCTTTTAGAAAACAGAATCGTCCTTTATGTTGTTCATACAAGTTGGCTGTCTGCGGAGTGTGGGATAAACGACACGCTCGCTGAAATCTTGGGTCTGACCGTCGCTGAGGTTTTCAGTGTCGAATTAGAAGGTAAGAAAGTTCCACTTGGCAGAGTGTGCAACTTCGGAGGGAGCGAAAGCGATAATGCTGGGCACGAGGTGAAGAGTTCTAGGCTATCCGACTTTATTGCGCGAATTAGCGAACGGCTGAATCTTGCTGAAACCATTTACGTAGGCAGCCTACATGCCCCAGTGAAAAGAGCGTTAATACTAGCTGGTGAGTATGGCAGAAGGGACTGGTTGAGACTCGCTGAGTCCAGAGGCGTAGACACCTATGTAACTGGAAGTATTTGTCGGGACATAGCTATGCTCTCGAATGAGCTTGGATTGAGCTACGTATACGTGAATAACCATATTGTGGAGTCTCTTGGAATGCGACGTCTCATGCAATTACTAAGCATAGATGTTCCTGAGATCGATTTCATATTCGTTGAAAGCCAATACCCATGGAGAAGATATGTCTCCTCTAAGTACTTGCCCAAAAGAGAGGCTGACACACGCGGGAAAACGTGAAGATCATATAGAACAGAACTCCGCACTTCTAAAATCTGAATCTGGCGAGATTTTAATGTTGTAGGAATCTGGCTCTGGAGACAGAATAAACAAATATAGGTGAGTTCGCAATTAGTAGTAACCAGAACTGTGTTTTGGGGTAATGTTTTAATTAGAAGGTGTATACCAAAGCAATATTGAATGTGTTGACTCATTACGAAAGGTGGGTCTCGAGCAGTGAGTAGCCCCAGTGAGCAGAGGACAGTAGCCCGAATAATGAAAGTTGCTAGTCGGCTGGGAGTACTAGTCGACTCTCTTACCGATGCACTCAGAAAAATTGGCGCTGAACTCAGGGATATTGAGGCGAACATAGACAACATCGGGATGGCAGGCCCAGAAGCTGGAATCGTCTCGGGTGCTAGTGGTCCAGAAGTGATTCAGGTGAAGAGCATAGGTGCTGCCGACAAGTCACTCGAAGAGATTGGTGACAGGGTTCTAACAAGGCAAGTCGAGGTCATAGAATCTCCAACAGGCAAACGTCCACCTGCTGGTGATGAAGAATCTAAGATCATTAAGATGACCCTTGCCGGCTACGGTGCAGTTGGCAAAACAACAATTTTCAAGCTACTAAAAGGTGTTGCGGCGCCAGCAGCATATTTCCCGACAATTGGTGCAAACGTTGATAGAGAGGACATTCTAATCAAGAACGTTAGAATAAGAGTATGGGACCTTGCTGGGCAAGAACAATACCACAGGACCTGGCCAATATTCCTGAGGAACTCGAAGTTGGTACTGCTTGTAACGGACTCTTCAAAAGTCAACGTTGAACGTTCTAAGAACCTCATCAACCTTGTAAAGACAATTGAACCGAAAGCGTTCATAATTGGCATAGCTAATAAGCAGGACTTGTCCGACCGCCTGAGTCCTCACGAAGTGGAGTCCTTACTAGGGGTTAAGTCCTATGGGATGGTCGCAATTGATGTCTCGTACAGGGACAAGATAATTGAAGTCATTGATAAAGGTATAGCTGAGATTCTTAAAAGAGAATCATAGTGTATGATCCAAGATACCCTCAGCTATATCTACACTGCATTTTTTGCCGTATCTTGAGATCCTGCCACATGCATAAAGTTTTGAAAACTGGCACCATGTCCTATCCAGTAATGAGTTCTGTCACCTGACCGTTTTCGAGCCGTATTAAGTTCTGGGCTTCGGCTTCGAGGTCTCCTACGTGACTTATTAGGAATATTTGTTTGAACCTAGACGAGAGCTCGGTTCTTAGCAATTGTATTATTCCCTGTCGTCTTTCATCATCAGAGCTTCCCAGTGGTTCATCCAGGAAGAGGAATTCAGGATGTACTCCCTTTACCTCTGGGAGTAGAGCTACTGCAAAGGCCAGGCGCATGGACAACAGAAACTGGTCTTCGGTGCCGCCAGAGAAGACTTCTCTATCTTTGAACTCTCCTGCGTCGGGATCCCAGACTTTGAGGTTGTACTCGTCATCAAGTTGAGCTGCCCTGTACCTACCGTTTGTAATCACGGGAAGAATGAGACCCATATATTCTTCAACTGCAGGTTTTACTCTGCTCCGCAGAGCCTCAGCGGTCTTCTCGATTCCCATAATTGCCGTTCTACAGACGGCAAGCTGGTGCTCCAATTCTTCAACGAGTTGGGTTCGCTTCTTCAGTTTGTCTGGAATGTCCTTGCTTTCTTCCACAAACTGTTCAAGCTTCTTTAGTTGCTCCTGTTTATCCTCGAACCGTGTCTCATTTTCCCGAAGGTCCTTTCCAGTTTTATCCCTGTTCTCGGTAGTCTCGTCGTAAAAATCGACTGAGAAGATCATGCCTCTTGGAAGTGTGGGGAGCTTGAATCCATCTAGCTCCTCCTTCAGTTGCTGCTGTCCCTTCAAGCTGTCTCTGATTTTTTGCTCGATTCTCGGCTTTTCATTGAGTTGTGCCTTGAAGTTCCTCTGTCGTTCTAGGAGTTCTGCCACGTAGCTTTTGTCCTTCTTGACAGCACTAAGAACAGCCTGACCTACCGCCTTGGCGCCTTTGGATTTGGTTTTGGAGATAATCTCAGAGTACCGTTCAACGCTCTTGCAAGCCGTCAGGGTCTCTATTTGGTGCGTCTTTACTTGGTTGCTAAGCGCCCTGATGTCTCTCTTTAGCTTCTCTATGTCTTGTTCCTTGTTCCTGAGGATTCTGATTTCTATCAAGAGAGTTCTCAACTTTGATTGCCCCGCCGTTCTCCTCACAATGAGCAGAATTAGTATGACTCCAGAAAACATGAATAAAGCTGATGTAAGAAAGGAAATATCTGAGGCGAGGATCAAAAAGGATGCGAAAAAGCATGACACGGCGAGCGTGGCGAGAAGCCACGCCAGCTTATCTTTCTCCTCAAAACTAGCGAGCTTTCTCTCATCTGTAATAGGGAGGCGCTTCTTGAGTTCGGATACCTCTTTTGAGGTTCGTCGTAAGTCGTCTTCTCTCTGTGTCTTTTGACCCGACACAGAATCAATCTTGTTGATAAGGTAGTCGACTTTCTCGAGCTTCGCTTCAACTTCTTCCATATCCGAGTATTCGGCTAACTCCTTGTCCGTCTGCTTTAGTTTAGATTCGACTTTTGTAAGGTTATCTAATTGGTCCTGCCATTGGTCGATCAGCTTCTGCCTTTCTTCGATCTTAGAGTTTAGTCTATCTCGCTTATCGAGAGCTTCTTTGTAGCTTTTCAATACGCCATACAATTCATCTAATTGGCTTTTGTGTTTTTGCAGTTTGCTTATCTGTTGCTCCAGTTCCTTGATTGTCCTTTCCAGCCATTCGATTTCCTTTAGACTCTTGCTGTATTCATCAAGTTTGCTCTGCATGTCACTAAGCTTTTCTCGTTCGACACTCAGTTTTCCGGGTCGTGCAATGGTTCCTTCGAGAGCTTTCCGTTCCTCGTTTGTACTTTCAAGCACGGTGTTGAAACTCTCAAGGTTCATAAAGGCGTTGATAACCTTCCTCCTGTTTTCAGCGCCTTGCTTGACTAAGTGTTCGAGATCCTTCTGTGCTACGACGGTGCTAGCCAATATCTCGTTGAAAGAAATGCCTGAGAGTAACTTCTCAACCTCTTCGGAGACCCCTGTTTGTCCCGTGGCCATTGGTCTCAACTGACCTTCCTCTAGGACCTCCCAAAGGTTTGCTGTGCTTGGCCTATTTGTGTATACCTGCCGTTCCACGCGGTATGTTTTTTCTCCGATGGAGAAATCGAGTCGGACAATTGCATGGTTTCTGCCATAACCTATGATTTGCTCGACGCTGGGCTTTGCCTTGGGTCTGGTCACTCGTGTATAGAGAGCGTAAAGTATTGCGTCGAGGATGGTTGATTTCCCGCTTTCGTTGGGTCCACATATGAGGGTTACTCCCTCTGGCAGCTTAATAGGAGGGTCGAAGCTCGTCTTCTTGAAATTCAGAGTGTAGAGACCTAGTAGCTTTACCATGCCCCCTCCTCCTGAAGTCGCTTCTCGCAGAGGTTCAGTGCCTCGACCAACACTCTCCTATCCTCTTCTCCCTCTGCTTTCTCTATTTGCTGCTTGAAGTAGCGGCGCAATTCTTCAAGCGGTGTAGTTCGAGGAAGAGGAGAGACAAGTTTGCCTGCCTCTATTTCCAATCCCTCTTCGTTAGGAACTATGGTGAAGAACTTTCCTTGCGCGAAAGATATTATGTTGGAGCGCTTGTATGTTAATAGCTGTTTTACTCCGACGCTACCGATTAGCTTGAACCTGAGAACAATCTCGGGATTCTGTAGCTTCGACAACTCCTTCTTTAGAAAACTATCGATACTACCCTCTTTGGGTAGCTTGAACTCCACGGTTTTGAGCTCCCTCGCTGGACTCTTTATGAACTCTTCATTAATTACGCCGGTCTTGTCCAACTCGAGCCATACGAATCCTTTTTCCTCATTTTCCTCAGAGAAGTTAACTCTTTCTGTGCTACCGGAATAAATGGTATCAATCCCGGCAATCTTGCTTTTCTGGTGCTTATGAAGATGTCCTGCCGCGACTAGTTGGAACCCAGTTGGTAAGGAGCTGGGGCGAACAAGAGACTCCATCTTGCCGTACCCGGTGAACCCATCTATAGGATAGTGCAGGATGAAGATGTTGATGTCGCCTGAAGGCTGAACCTTGACACCACGGAGCGGATCTGTTCCCCATGTCAACAATGGATTGTAACTTACTCCTGCAACAGTGACTTCCTCGCCATTGATGTTGAGAGTTTTTTGACTAGGCTTGTCATTGTCCTGGAAGAATGTCGCATACTCAGAATTGCCGTATACTGACAGGGGTGAGCTTCCCTGCTCCATACTCTTGGGAGTATCATGGTGACCGCTAATGAGAAAGACCCTGATTCCCTTATCGTGCAGTGCTCTGAACTGTTGCATAGCCCGGGCACGCGCTGGGTTCCTTGGCTGTATTTGGTCAAAGAGATCGCCCGCGACAAGAAACAAATCTGGCTTGTTCTTCAACGCATATTCGATAACAGTGTCAAAGCATCGTAGGAAGTCCTGCTTCCTCTGATATCTTCTCGCCCCATACATGACGGCAGCAGGATCCAAGTGGTTGTCTGAAGTCAGGATAACCTGTATACTCAAGTACGTTACACCTCGGAGAACTGTCCCTTCTTCAAAGTCATCTGCCTTCTTCGATTAGCTTCACTCATTCTGTCTGCGCCCGCCTCTTGCTTCGCCAGTTTCAACTTGTTAACCACATCTATGTCCGCTCCACCCTCCATAGTCTTCCGGGTTCTGATCCTGACCATTACAGGCGCCTTGGTAATGTCGCCCACGATCACGGCTTCTCCAGGGTTAAGACCTGGTAAGTCTTCAAGCAGATCGCGGCTCATTCGCTCAGAGCTATTGCCTACAGCGTTCTGGTCACACGGATTAGTTAGTTTCATAACGATTTGACTATTGCATTGACTCAAACTGTCTTGATCCACCTTCGAAGGACGTTGAGTGACGAGAATAAGGAAGACACCGAATTTCCTTCCTTCAGCAGCTATCTTATTGATGTAGTAGGACGAGAAGGTTTCTCCTTGTTCCTTGGGGGGGACAAATTTGTGAGCCTCTTCAATAATGATGAAGACTGGGAAATGAAAGGTGCCATCTGCAACGTGATTGAATGTTTCCGAAAGGATCCTATATACGATGTAGTCCATGCTCCTATCCTCAAGCCCTGACAGGTCAATGACTGATGCGCGCATGGGTTCCAATAGATCCGTTATTGGAGTGGATTGAAGTCCAAACACCTTTAGGTCCACGAGCCGCCTAACATACTTGACAGCAGAGGAAGCGCCTATTCTTATCTTCTGTTCGTCTTGGATTTGTTCTTCTGCTATTTGATCTTCATTCTCTTCAGAGGGTTTCATTTCCTTGTTCACTGTTTTTCTAGGTTTAGTTCCGAGTTTTTCCAACTTTTCCCTTAAATGCTGTGGAAGATAGTGTTTGCCCTCCTGGTTCAACGTGTCGACGCAGACTCTTACTGCTTCTCGTATATTGGTATACGACTCTGCTATTCCGGCCACTTCGCATACTTGGTCGTAGTTAAGATCTTGAAATGCTATCTCATAGGGCATTACGTTGCCAACTTCTTTGTCATTGTAGCGTCCAGTACTAGCAGGGTTGCGGAATACTGCTACCCTATCAGCGTGTTCAAATCTCCCGCCACTTTGGGACAAAGAGAGAAGCACGTAGTCCGCGTGCGGGTCAACAACAATAACAGACGCTCCTCTATCTAGGAGCTCTTCAATCAGCACGCCGGCGCAATAGCTCTTCCCCGCACCAGTCTGTGCAATGATTGCGACGTGCCTTCGGAATCCAGAAACCGAAAGATAGACGGGTATGTCCGGTCTAGAGATCAGATTTCCAACATGGAGACCTTCGTCTTCAGAGTAGGAGAACAGATTCCTGAGTACCTCCCTTGGGGCGATATAGACATGTTCACCAGGAGCGACAGCTCTTCTAGGCAGAAGAACTCTTGTCCTTACCTCTCCTGCCTTCTTCTCGCTTGGCGCGATTTCCTTTTGGACATAGCCGATAATCCTAGCATGCCCTAGTGTTCTGATCTCGTCCAGCTTCGCCCGTCTGATTCTCTCAAGCGCCTCCAAGTCTAGTTGCTGTGTCATGACATCGCTGACGGATGCAACTTTTTCAACCTGAGCAACAACATCGACGGGTCTAAGTTCTCCGTCGATAAACTCATTTGACCTGATAACAAGATATTCCCACTTGGGTGGATAGTTTTCTCTCTCTGAAACAAAGACGAACTCTGTTGAACTAGCTTCTCCCACGATTATTCCAACTTCTTCAAGGCTATGGGAACTTGACACGCCTATACCCCCTTGTATGAATTAATGTAACCCCTAACTCTTTCTCCAATACACGCTCATATATAGTATCCATGTCAACTCTCCGCAGCTTGACTTCGTCATCAACGCGTTTAAGCCAGATGTTGTAATCCTCCAGACCAGAGTAACCAGATCTCAGGAGGCTGATGATTTCATCCAAGACTTTGGCGAGGTTATTATGCAAGTCTATTGATCTGCTTCCGGCACCAAGGCTGCTCAGGGTGTCACTTAGTCGAAGAACCCATGATGGAATATCGATACGTAGCGGCGTGCTTCTCCTATCCAGAAAGAGGTGGAAAGAAATTATTGTTGGAAACTCAAGGACCTTTCCAACGACCTTGGTCGCGAATGCCACGAATTGATCTTCTTGACTCATATTCTCTAGCAACGCATTCCTAAAGTGGCGCCTTACATAACTCTTGGCATCCTTACTAATCGAATGAAGTTCCCGCAAGAAATGTTGATCAGCAGCCAATTCAATAGGAGTACAATAACCTGCTTCAGGAGCAAAGTTCATGATCAACTGAAAATCAGGTCTTGAACGCAGAAACTCCAGCATAATCTCCTTCAGTTTAGCTAATTTCGAGCCATATTTCTCCGTAAGCCTTTCGAGCTTGTGGAAGCAGAGACCGGGTTTGTCGTGGATTGTGCTGAAACAGCTCTGCAGTTCACTGATCTCTTCTTCACGCAACGATGAATCTAGTTTCTTTAGTTCAGTAGAACAGATTCTCTTGAGAAATAGGTCTCTCAAGAAGTGGGCTCGGGAGTCCTTACTTACTCCCACCAAGATTATGTTTTCATCCTTGCACCTATGGAGGAACTCCGCGTATGAGTTCACATATCTAAGGATGAAATCTCGGTCTCCTTCAACAGGAGAATCTCTCAGCAGGTGGAACATTCTGCCATAGAGCGAACCATCGATCAGTATGAATCTTCTGGAGCCTTTCAGATGGGGAGCGACTTCAGTTGCAGCTGCAATCTCTATTGACTCTGTCTTTTGGCGTATGTACCTGTCGATGTCGATTTCACTTTCCTGAGACATGAAGATCTCCGTTTCGAGTCTTCTGAACTGCTCACCAGCGTTCGTAAGAGCAAGTCCCCTAACTACAAAGAGTCTGGAGCCATTGGCATAGTCTCTAAGTCCTCTGCTTCCGTCGACTGCAGAGAGACCAATATCACCTATGGAATCATTAGTCAGTTCCTGAGGAAGAGGATGCCAATTCTCCATGAGGAGGTTCTGGAAATCCTCGTCCAGTGCTGATATAGACCCCTTCACCAACTTTAACTTCATATAGTCCCGTTTTCTTCGGACCTCATTTACGAAGAGGTCAACGAACTTCGGCATATGAATGGCTTACCCCCACGGAGAGTGCATTAAGCAATTATTGTGATTTAAACTACCATGTTGGCAAGACCCATCTGGAATGAAGACCGGGGGAATGGATGAGAGAGACCTTGAGTCAAGATAGTAGATTAACCAAACCTTTAACTACTAGCAGGCCAATTAGTGCATCAGAGGAGGCACTGCTAATGCTCTTGAGGGATTGTGTTCTCTAAACCGACTAGTTTTTCCTTCAAAGACCCCTCCTTACATAAATACTTATATAATAGCCGTCAACAGTTATTGGTTTTTCATAAAGAATACTCGGGTGACGCCTTCACTGAGGGCCTGCTTTCAAGTTCCACAAGTGGAACCATCCAGAAACCAATTCTGATAGCAATCGATCATACAACTAGGTTTCAGTATAGGACACATCGATTGACTACGCTGACACTAACAACGGAGGCTTAGACCAAACATGGCAACACATCACCTTGACTTTGGAAAGATTGAAATGAAATGGCAAAAACGATGGGAAGAAGCAAGGATCTTCGAAGCCGATGTGAATCCCTCCAAGCCCAAGTTCTTCATAACAGTAGCCTATCCATACGTCAATGCTCCTCAACACATCGGTCATGGAAGAACCTACGGCCTAACCGATGTCTACGCCAGGTACAAGCGAATGAGAGGTTTCAACGTTCTCTACCCACAAGGCTTCCACTACACCGGAACACCAATCCTAGGCATGGTCAAAAGACTCGCGAAACAGGACAGCGAAATCATCAACGAGTTCAACAAGATCTTTCATATTCCGCTTGACATCATAAGACAATTCAGCGATCCCTTAACACTGGCCAAGTACTTCCACAATGAGCTGAAGCTCGGAATGAAGGAAATGGGTTACTCAATTGACTGGAGACGAGAATTCACTACAGTAGACCCTATCTACAGCCAGTTCATTCAATGGCAGTTTAGGAGACTAAGCAGTAAAGGTTACCTTGTTAAAGGCACACACCCGGTTGGCTGGTGCCCATCCGATAAGAACCCTGTTGGTCAACACGACACACAAGGCGACGTTGAACCTGAGATAGCTGAAGTCACATTGCTAAAGTTTAAATCAAGTAACGGAATTGTGCTTCCGGTAGCAACCTACCGGCCAGAAACCATATTCGGTGTAACGAATATTTGGGTAAATCCCGAGATTGATTATCATATTGTTGAGGTCGACAGGGAGAAATGGCTGGCTTCCAAAGAATGCTTTGAAAAACTGAAGTATCAATCCAAGAATGTTGATGACTCGAAACAAAGAACCATGCATGGAAGCGACCTGATTGGAGAGGTTGCTTTGAACCCTGAAACAGGGGGGAAGTGCCTTGTTCTTCCAGCATCATTTGTTGACCCAAAGACAGGTACAGGAGTTGTGATGAGTGTACCTGGGCATGCACCTTACGATTACTTAGCATTAAGTGATCTGAAAAAAGCTGACATTCTGGACCGGTTCTCAAAGCAGTACAGATTAGATCCTTCAAGAATCAAACAGATTTCTCCAATCTCAATTATCAAAATCAGCGGTTATTCTGATTATCCCGCTGGTGACGTCGTCGAACGGATGAATCTGAAATCCCAAACAGACCCGAAGGCTGAAGAAGCCACTAAGGAAATCTACTTGAAAGAATTCAATGAAGGAGTCATGAAGGAAAACACCGGCAAATACGGTGGGATGAAAGTCTCAAAAGCCAAAGATCAAGTCAAGTATGATCTTGAGAAGAAAGGAACCGCTGAAAAGTTCTACGAGTTGACCAGTCCAGTCCGATGCAGATGCGGTAGTGAATGTGTAGTCAGGGTTCTTGAGAATCAATGGTTCATCAACTACGGAGACGTTGAGTGGAAGAAGGCAGTGAGCCAGCATTTAGAGCGAATGCGTATAGTCCCAGACGACCTGAGACAGGAATACAAGAATACTATAGAATGGTTAAGGTACAGAGCATGTGCAAGGCAGTCTGGCCTAGGAACTAAGTTGCCTCAAGCTCCTGAATGGACAATTGAAAGTCTTTCCGATTCGACGATATACATGGCATACTACACAATATCCAAGCACATAAGAGAGCATGACCTGAAGGAAGGACAATTCAAGGACAACGTGTTCGACTACATATTCTTGGGCAAAGGTAACCCAGACAAGTTGGCAGGAGAAGTTGAACTGCCCAAAAACCTCCTAGAATCAATGAGGAAAGAATTCCTCTACTGGTATCCCTTAGACTCAAGACATTCCGCCACAGAACTCATTCCAAACCACCTAACGTTCTTTATCTTCAACCATGTTGCCATCTTCCCCATGGTGCACTGGCCAAGACAAATCGTGACAAATGGAATGGTACTAATGGAAGGAAAGAAAATGAGCAAATCCATCGGCAACATCATACCCATACGCGATGCTATCAGACGCTATGGAGCAGACACGATAAAAATCGCTGTCCTAGGCTCAGCTGAACTCCTCTCAGACGCCAACTTCAGTAATTCCCTTGCAGACACTATCCGAGAGAGACTCGAGAAACTCTACAACTTCGTGGTCGAAGTAACATCGAATAGTTCGGGGGTGAGGAAAGGAGCAGAGACCAAACAGTTCCTGCCGCTTCAGAGCATCGATAGGTGGATTCTATCCGTTCTCCAGTACCGCGTTGCTAAGGCAACAGAGGCAATGGAGAAATGCGAAGTACGAGAAGGTATTCAACAATCATTCTTCCTGCTCGACCTTGATCTCAGCTGGTACCTCAGAAGAACTAGTGCTGAGAGAGCCAACAAAGAAGAAAACGATAGAGAGCGAGCCGCCACTGTCAACTACGTTCTAACCAACGTGGTTGACACTTGGATCAGGCTATTGGCGCCATTTGCCCCTCACATTTGTGAGGAAGCTTGGGAGAAATTCAACAGAAAAGGGTTCGTCTCCAACGCAAACTGGCCGTCTCTAAACGAAAAACTAGTCGATGTGGAAGCTGAAGAACAAGAGAACTACCTGATGAAAGTATCAGAAGATACTAGGGAAATAATAAGAGTAACCAACATCAAACCGAAAAAGATCTTCTATTATACTTCTCCGAAATGGATGCACGATATTTACAAGCTTATGCTAGAAGCACGGTCAAAGGACCAAGCTGGAGATGTTAGTATGATAATAAGAGGCGCGATGTCCAAACCATTTGCCAAGGGCAAGGAGAAGGTTATTGCCAAGTACATCCAGAGCGCATACAACTCCGCAATAAAAATCATGCCGAGGCATTTAGTCGAACGGAGAATAAAAGCGGAGTTCAATGAAAAGTCAATACTAGAAGAGGCTCTTGAGTTCCTGAAAAACCAATTCTCCACCGAGTTCAAAGTCTTTGATGCGGAGGATAGAAATATTTACGACCCCGCAAAGAAGGCATCTTTTGCTCAGCCATATCGTCCGTCAATATACATCGAAAATTAGGAAGCAAAGAATACTCGCGAGTGTCCTCTGCTCGGTATTGTATTAACTTTTTCGCGCTGAGAAATGTTAATATCTATAACAAGGAGTGTTTTCAATTAGGGAGGAATTGACCGTGTTTTCTTGTCCAAAGTGTCACCGAGTCTTTGATCTCTCATACGGAAGGGCATTTGCTTGTAGAGGTTGCCCGTCATCGTCATTCGGGTGCAAATATGTGAAGTGCCCTTTCTGTGGCAGTGAGTTCCCTGAATCACAATTCTCGGAAGAGGATATCAGTGGCGTTTTCCAGTAGAGGCTCATTTTTCACCACCTTTCGCCAAAGAAGAACTATTTTCTGATCGAACGTCTTCTGCGATTTTTTCAAGTGAAGGATATTCTGCTGATCTTCTCTACGTGCTACCTTCTTCCACTACTAGTCAATGTTTGCATGTCGGAAGTAGAATGAGATATATTGACCTTCTGTCTTCACTAGTATGCGGGAGGTGCTTCATTGGACGTAGCTTCCGCGAAAGGCATCATAATCATCAATGGGAGAGCCTACGACGCACAGCAAGTCATGGATGCCTTGTTCGGTGCGACATACGTAGACGTGAAGGTGGATGGGACTTATCTCGTGATTGGCAACAGTCGTATTCAGCCCGTCGCGAAGAGTATTCAGGAATTGGCGATGCTAAGAACCTGTTTCGGTTCGTTGGCATATTGCTGCAGCCAAGACAAGAAATGCATGGATAGAGACGGCGCACTTGAACTCCTCAACTTAACGATTGAGGACTACCACCAGATCAAGTCAACATGCCACCAGATGTTCGTAGACACATCCAAGAAAATTGTCGACTCCTCCTCTCTAAAGAACCGGCTGCTGACATACCAAACTACGAGACAAACAGGTGAGGACCAAACTATTGATCAAACAAATCAGCGCAAGGTTGATACTAGCTCTTACTATTGGAGATCCAAGAGTTTTGCAGGCAGTGAAGACACCTCAGACACTTCATCCTTGGAAGACAAGTCTTACGGTCCGGCTGACTTGAGCCTTATTTTTGGCGATCCCACCAGGAAAGACAACGTTTCCTCTCCAAGCGACGAAGATACAAGAGAGAAAACAGCAAGTAACTGGATCCATCCAAGCAGCATGCCACCAAGGCTTGGTGGCAGAGGCGATGGACGAGAGACAAGATGGGACTCTGCGGATCGATGCGTTCACTGCAGAGCACAAATACCTCTGGGAGCCAGATATTGTCCCAACTGTGGGGAAAGCATATACTGAAACATATGCAAGCTACGTAACGACATCTAGTAAAATGCGTCCAATTTGGAGAAACCCATTATTTCGTGAAATTCAATGCCAAGGGCGTCCAATACCTGTTCAAATGTCGTTTTGATATGATCCTTGTACTTCTCCACATCGATCTCATTTACACTTGCTTGCTTAGCTGGTTTTACGCCGTCTGGTCCCTTGACCTTCACAAAGTAGATTATGTCTCCGGCCCTGACTTCTGCTCCGTCTTTTCGCAGTTGCTTGGCTGCCTTTACATGTTGAGGCGTCGTTTTCTTGTAGTCTTCCAGAGCCTTCGTGAGTTCAATACGAAATGCCAAATCGTCCAAAGAATATTCACGCTTTTCCAATTTCCTGTAGCATTCACGCGCAATTCCCTTGATTTCCTTTCGCGCCGCATCAAAGTCTTCTGGTGAGTGTACCTGAGCCAAAACCTTAACCATTTCCTGAAAAGCTTGTTTGAGGAACCCCGGAGTGTTTCTTTTCTTTCCTGTTAGTCCTTTTATGTCGACAGTTCCATCCTCGTAGACTCCCAAGTAGTTTTTCTTTCTCTCACTTAAAGCCAAGTACCTATATCTCTTGTCCAATTCTAATTCAATTCCCAATTCTGCTGCGCTCCACTTAAAGAGTTCCTTTATTTGAGCCTCGCTTGGGTTCTTCAGAAAAACGCTGTCCGTGTCTCCGTATATCACTTCAACTCCAATTTCTTTCGCCTCGTCAATGGTCTTTTTTATGGCATACCTACCGACTGCAGTGGTGCTCTCTGCGACAGGAGGACAGTAAAGTGGAAATGTTTCGGCGCCGAAAACTCCATAGCTAGCATTCAAGAAGACTTTCAGCGCTTGGGATACAGCATCGTAGAGACTTCTCTCACCATTACTCAAGCTTTTGTCCTTGGACTTGATCTTGAACCATTTTACTCTTATGTCTCGCAGGAATCCGATTATGAGAGACGATATCCCACGTCTCTTGATGCAGACCCAGTGAGTGGTCTCCGGAATCTTGTTTCCCTTACATTCTTGATGAGGACATCTTACGGTTTCATAGCTCAGGTTTTTCGTTTTGATTATGCTTGGGTACAGAGACGCAAAGTCGAGTACCGCCACATTGAAGTGAACTCCCTTGCGGGGTTCAACCACAATTGCGCCTAAGTATTTCTTACCCTTGATAAGAGCTCTTGTATCAGCCTGCCCTTTCAACCTGGATATGTCTTGAGGTCTCGGGATCAAATATCCCTGCGCACGGTGCTCGAAATAGAATAAGCTCCTGATCCAAGCTGAGACCGCTTGCCTTGTCACGTCCTCTATTGGTAGATGAGACAACCTCATAATCAGAAGTATCAGGTTGAGAACAATGTTGCCATTGAAACGCGTCAAGTTGAATGTTATCTTGGCATCTTGCCAAGAGTATTGCACCAGTTCTTGAGGCGAAAGCTCCGTAATAGGTCTAACAAGTTGCAGCTTCCCTTCTCCTATCAAAGCTCGTGATATGGTGTCTAGTGAGACGTCCCTATACTTGTTTGAGAAAGCATAAACTTGGATTGAACGGTTGAAGAAGAACTGATAGAGATCTATATGTTCTCCGTACCTCAATGCTGCTCTTTGTCTTGTCAAGACTATTGGGACCTTCGCCGAGTCTAAATTCAGTTTACGTGCTCTGTGTGCAAGATAACGCAGATCAAAGAGGTCTCCATTAAAAGTCACAACAACGGGATACTCGTCTAAGACCTCAAAAGTTCTCTCTAGTAGCTTCACTTCGCTATCAAACAACCTGACTTTAAATTCTCGACTACCAGAGGAATTGGTTAGTGCTTGATACTCACTAGCTTGTTTCTCATTTCTCAGTAGATAGACTTCTTTCAATCCATCATTTGAATCCAAGGATACCGCAAAGACTTCATGCTCAGCTTTGGTCGGGTCAGGTATTCGATCCGCTATCGGGGTGTGAACCTCGATGTCAACCGCAACCCGTCTAATGTCAGGAGTCGGCTCAATAAAGTACGGCAGTAGACGAGGAATCAGCTCTTTGAACTCCTTGGGCTCATCTTTGAATATCTCAGTGAAATCGCGCAGAACTCTACCTTGTATCTTTGTGTCCACAGTAAAGAGCTTTCCATCCTTGACCCGGTAAGACATTCCAGGAGTTAGTCCCCTATCATATATGTAGCATATATGGTAGGGTATCTTTGCTTCCCATACATTATCAGGTATGAGCTCCCTTATCGAATCATTCCTTCCACCGATAGCCAACGGATCTGAAGCCACAATCTTCGTAACCATAGCCTTTCTATCTAACAGGAGATCATACTTGTCGACGGTTTCGAGATCCATAAAGCCTGGATGATTCACGATATCGCGGCGATTTCCCCTGATAGCTTGGGGAGACACATCTGTGAAACAGTAAGGAAGATGACCTGTGTCATCATACCAGAAGTGAAGTAGCTTCTTCTCAGGATCATATAACTTTACGAATGCTTTGCTAGAATCACCGTCATATCTAACAGATAGAAGAAGAGATGGGGGGGTATTATTGAGTACGTATCGCTGCCCCCTTATACCCTCAAGTTTAAGCTCAGCCTCTTCCTCCTCAGGCTCATAGCCAGCATCTTCTTCTGAGACTTCCTCTCCAAGTTCGTCCTCTCCTGCGCGTCGCTTCCTTTCGCTACTATCTTCCTTGAGAGCGTGCTCTTCTTCACTGCCAGCAGTCGGCTGGAAATAGCTGTCGAGGGTCGGATTGTCTGCACCCAAATCTACATAATCCTCTCCACTCGTATGTTGTGTCTCAATCTCTAATTATTGAAAGCAAAAGCATTGATAACTCTTTTTCGAAAACTAAGCAACTAGAAAAGAAACCTACTAATTAAGTAGATGAATATCAGGAACCCCATAAAGTTATCTGATTGCTCAAAACCGAACAGTCACGCATGTTGTCTATGAAGTGCGATGATCAAGAGGAGAAAAGGAAGAGATAAGAAGGAAGATGGGTATAGTCTACGGCAGGTGATATTCAAGGTGAAGATTACCGATGTTCAAACGGCAGTAGTGAAGATCCCTGTATCGGTAAGAATCGGGGCGATGCCAAAGATCGCTGGAACAGGTACGTTCGTGACTATTAAGACTGACGAGGGAATCGAAGGAACAGGGCTTACCCACTTCAGTTTCTCTGACATGGCTTTAGCCATCTACATAGAGTCGGCGCTAAAACCGATGCTAATGGGGCAGGATCCATTCCGAGTTGAAGCGATCTCCAAAACGATCTATGACAATACAAATAGAATTCTATTTGGCATACCGCAGGCAAGTAGTGTCGTTGATGTTGCTCTATGGGACATCATAGGCAAGAGTTTAGGTAAGCCCATTTACAAGCTTCTTGGTGGGCATAAGGTGAAGGTTCCTGCTTACGCTAGCTTCTTGTTTTGGATGTTGCCAGCTCAGCTTGCGAATACTGCCAAGGTCGCCATGAATCAGGGTTTCAAAGCAGTGAAGATAAGGATCGGCAAGTCCTTGAAGGAGGATGAGGAATGTATCAAAGCCGTAAGGGAGGTTTCACCTGACCTACGTATCATGGCTGACGCGAACTCAGCGTACGATAACGTTAAGGATGCTTTGAAGCTTGCCGATGTCTGTGCCAAGTATGATCTTGAATGGCTCGAAGAGGCTCTTCCATCGGACGACCTTGACTCGCTCTCAGAGTTGCGGTCAAGAAGCTGTATTCCTATAGCCGGCGGGGAGAACGACTTTGGTATCTATCGATTCCGCGAAATCCTTGAGAAGAAGGCCTATGACATAATACAGCCAGATGTAACTAGGTCAGGAGGGTACATTGCCATAAGAAAGATAGGAGGCATAGCAGAGTCGATGGGCATCAAATGCGTTCCACACATCTTTGGCTTTGGACTAATAGCTGCAGCAAATCTTCAAATGATCGGAGCGCTGAATAACTGCGATTGGATGGAACTACCCTTCTTTCCGAAGGAATTCTACTTCATTAAGCAACCGCTGGCGCCCGACAATGAAGGCTTCGTGGAGATACCTCAGAAACCAGGATTAGGAGTGGAAGCGGATTGGGACGGAATCAACAAGTACAAGATCAAGTGATAAGATCACAGGATATATACCCCGTAGCGTTTTCTCATTTCGTTCTATTCAACGCCAAACTATCCGCTTCACGCACTTATCTACATTAGACTCCTTTTCCCGATCACAAGGTACCGTTACGTTTGGAGGCCTTGGATAGGGAATATCTTGGTTCTGATCTCCGTAATCCTTTCCTCGATCATCTCAGTTATTTTCTCGCGTTCAGAGTTCTTAATGCGGTGCTCATACTTATCTGAGAATGCATCTGGGGGCTCTCTTCCAAGAGTTCCTTTACAGAAATTGATCCATTTTTTGGGTATTCTACCTGGTATCGTGATTTCGCTGATCTTGCTAAACATGATCGTCCATGCCCTAGCGACGCTTTCGGGTTTGTAGCCTCCTCCCCCTAGTACCACGTATCTTCCCCTGCATACTTCGTGGGCAATCGTGTGTAATCTTGACGCAAGTTCTCCATATGCTTTCATAGTCAAACTTAGGTGAGCGAGTGGGTCGTCAAAGTGCGTGTCAACCCCAAACTGATTTACTATTACCTGAGGTTTGAACGCCTTTAAGAGTGGAGGAACAACTTCGTCAAACGCGTGTAAGTAGCACTCGCCATTCGTAAGAGGTGGTAAAGGGAGGTTTACCTTGTACCCTCGCCCTTTTCCTTCCCCCATTTCGGTGATGAAGCCCGTGCCAGGATATAGGAATCTTCCATCCTCATGCAAATCGATCGTTAACACGCTCGGGTCACTGCAAAAAATCTCCTGAGTTCCATCACCGTGGTGCACATCGAGGTCAACTACTGCCACCCTCTCTACCTTGTAGTTGTGCTGGATATGCTTTATGGCTACTCCAATGTCGTTATAAACGCAGAACCCCGCCGCATGATCTCTTCCAGCGTGGTGTAGCCCTCCAGCTGGATTGAAAGCATGGAGCGCCTCTCCCTTCATAACGAGGTCAGCGGCCACTATTGACCCACCGACGGCGACAGCCGTTGCCTCGTGTATCCCCTTGAAAGCTGGCGTATCCCCCAGATCTAAGTAACCAACGCCTGTTTTGCTGAACGCTTTGACTTCCTCTATGTATTCTTTGCTATGAATCATTAAGAGTTCGTCTTCAGTTGCTTGTCTTGGTGGGTGGACATCTACAGAAGAATTCTTCAGTATGCCTATCTCCCGGAGTAGCTCGAAGGTGAGTTTCAGCCTTATTGGTCTCAGTGGGTGTGTGGGTCCGAAATCATATTTCATGAATTCGTCGCTATAGATCAGAGCAGTCTTTGCGCCCACAGTTCCCGCGCTTCCTCATTAGGCTTGGTTCATTGGATACCTTCTGTGAAGAGGCTTACTAGTTATTGGAATGGGTAAGCCTCGTTGATCTTTGATTTCACTTCCCTAATCTCTTTTATGATGGTGGAACTTGGTGCTAAGTCTAGGATTGCCTTTCCTTCTCTATCAGCCAAGGATGCCGCTTCATCATAGTGAACTACGCCTAGTAGTCCTATGTTCATGGCCTTGGTTGCCTTAGCTATGAATTCCTCTTCTTTTTCACTCCTTACCTTGTTCGCCACTAGATGGATGCTTCTGATTCCAAGGTTGGATGAAAGTTGCTTGATTGTTTCAGCGAGCTCAAGTGATCTCCGACCTGGTTCGACGACTATCAACATGAGATTTACAGCTTTAGCCGTTCCCCTAGTTAAGTGTTCTACCCCAGCCTCCATGTCCATTATAACAACTTCTCCTCTGTCAAGGATTATGTGTGAGACTAGGGTTCTTATTAGTGCGTTTTCGGGGCAGAAGCATCCCGTTCCCGCTGGCTTGACGGAACCCATCACTAGGAGCTCCACACCATCAGGTCCTCGGATGGCAAACCTATCAGGGATGTCAGAAACCTTAGGGTTAACTATGAAGATCCCTCCAGATGTGCCCGGCCTCGCCCCTGTTCTCTCTTCAATCAGGTCTGCCATTTCACTGATCGGATGTATCTTAGTCATTGTTGCCTTAGGGATGCCTATCGCTGTGTGGAGGTTGGCCGCTGGATCGGCGTCGACCGCCAAGACCCTGTTGCCATCCTTTCCAAACAGTCTTGCTAACGTTCCTGCTAAAGTTGTCTTCCCGACTCCACCTTTACCAGATACCGCGATCTTGACCCCTGACAAGTTTGTATGCACCCTGAATTCTTCAGCAACACTGAAAGACCCTCACATAAATAAGTTTGCTCTCACTATAATGAGAATCATGCGATCATTGCTGAACGCACTACATGACTCGATCCTTGTATGCCTAGCCAAAAACAAAAAGCTGCTCGACCGTCCAAGCTTGACGTACAAGTCAAAAGAAAGGTACGGGACTTGTTCAGGCAACTTCTTCTTCAAGGAACCAGGTGACATAAAACCAGCGATCGACAAAGTCATCAAGATAATCGAAAACACCATCAGATCCCATATCGGCTCAAAAGGAGAAATCATAAAGAGTATGATCCGCGGGGGAGAGATCTGGGACAGAGATAAGAGGTACTTTGGGATCAAGGCGGGCGCACACTTCGAATCGTACTGTTTTGCATGCAAGACTCTGACATTCGTAAGAGTAACGTGGGAAAAGCAGCTCTTTGCCCCCGAAAAAGAGTGGCTAAGCATAGATGTAGACGAGGTTCAGGACACAATATGGTTAGAAGAGTCTTAGTTAGTTTCAGCTAAGGCTCGTTTGAGGCATCGTCCCAGTGTACTTTTAGTAGAAGGCGAATTGGCTTGTACATTGATCTATCATAGATGTAGAGAGCTTCCTCTTTTCCAACTCTGAGTTCCCCCATTCTTGTCTTGTCTTGAAGCATTTGTCCTCTTAGTATCACTCTGATTGGCTCGACTAGACCCCAACTCATTATGAAGCGGTCTTTCAATGAGCGAATGCTTTCGTCTCTGTCGATAGCGTACTCAACTGTTCTCAGCAAGAACTTGTCTCCACATACTATGCATTCTGGGTTTCTCTGAAGCTGAAGATGAGTGAATGACTCCGTTTTTCCATCATAGAACACATAGTTGTTTAGAAGTTGTGTTTCTTCTCCACTCAAAATCAGCTTCAGGGTTTCTTGAGCTTGTATTCCTCCTATTATTGTTGAAACAGTCGAGAAGGAGGGTATCTTAATCTTCTTTTTCTCTTCTTCTGTGTTATTCTCTTGCTTTCTCCTCTCTCCAGGTGGCGTGCAGGATTTCTGCAGTCTCTCAGCGGGTATGAGTGGCTGGCACTCAAGACAGGGCGTCTCGAATGGGATAACGATTTGGACATTGCCGAACCACCCATACATTCCACCGTGAACGAGCGGTTTCTTGGTGTCGACGCAGATTGAGTTCAGCCACCTCCTGTCTTCGAACGTGTCGAGGGAGTCTACAATCACATTGCAAGATGCGTATACTTCTCTCGGAACTACTCGGATGTCACTGTTGTAGATGGGAATTTTCACAGCTGAGTTGAATTCACTGAGACGTCTGCTAGCGACGTCAACTTTCGGTTTTCCAACGTCCTGTTCCCTAAATAGGAATTGTCTATTTAGGTTTGAAATTTCTATTGTGTCGAAGTCTACGAGTACTATTTCTCCGACTCCGAGTGCGGCCAGATTCGTGGCTACGACTGATCCGAGAGCGCCGATGCCAGCTACTAGGACTTTCGCCGATGCCAGTCTCTCTTGTTTCCAATTTTCGGCGATCAGTTGTCTATCATATCTTCCTTCTTTTGCTCCCCCTTCACTTCTCTTCATGCTATCGACTAGGCTCCTTCAGTTTGCTCCATGTGGCATGCTTCCTAACCCATTCTGCGGCTTCTTTCTTAAATTTATGGATGTCCTTCCGCATCAATTCAGCCGCTTCTAGATTGAGCGGATCATCTGGATTTGGGAAGTTTAGCAGGTTTCGGATAGCTTCAATCACACCTGCTATTGACGTAGCTGGGGTCCACTGCTTACCAAGAATACCTAAGCAGACTCTCTCACCCCTGAAATTCGGA
>Ga0315309_1000456_pt1 | contig 24716 bp, 22 predicted proteins | sample TDP4_MG_FD_203080 | JGI IMG/M metagenome (GOLD analysis project Ga0315309, IMG submission 203080) | Freshwater sediment microbial communities from Lake Towuti, South Sulawesi, Indonesia - TDP4 | ecosystem: Environmental > Aquatic > Freshwater > Lake > Sediment | place: Indonesia: South Sulawesi...
CAGTTCCAGGTAGAGCTTTGAATAGGATTCGTACATGCGCTCAATTTCTTCTGAAATGTCTGAAAGCGCCGCCAAATGCCCATCCGTAACTCGCATTTCATCGAGGATTTCGCCCACATTCTTGATGACTGCTATTCTTGGTCCGGTCTGTTCCGCTTTTCCCATAGTCTCATTCAAGTGCACTTTTGCACTTTTCAGCTCATTTTCGAGCCTTTCCATGTTAGCTGTGACGTTTTCTCTGCGATACTGCAGCAACGCCAACTTTATCCGGCTTTCTAAAACTTGGCTGCCGACTCTTTCAGTTTCTCCTTCCAAGTTTTCTGTTTTCATCTGATTCTCGTTTATTTCGGTGTTTAATTTTGAAAGTTGTTGGCTGGCGTTCTGTATCAACTCCTTTAGATTTTCGCTTTTCAGGAGCTTAAACTCTGTTGGCGATGGTTCTTTCATCTGCTGGCTTGCCTGGAGAGATGGATTTCTGCCGATTTGGGTAGCTGTCTCTAACATTGCCGTTTCTTTTAGAAACTGCTCGCACAACGAAACTGTTGCCTCGTTTCTGGCTCGTTCGCGCTCAAAATCTAAGCGTTTATCGAAGAGGGTTTTCCATTCGTTCTTCAGCTTTTCCATCTCGTCCTGCTGGATCTGTAAGTGTGTTTTTGCGGTTTTGGTTTCTTCCTCAATTTGATTTAAAACATCTAGCTCCTTTTTCCTTTCAGCTTCCAGCTCTTTAACTATCTCCTCTCTTCTGGCGACTTCCGCCCACGCGAACTCTCTTTCCAAGAATCTTCTTTTGGTTTGCAGCTGCTTTTTTTCTTGGTATCTGTCGTACTGTTCCCTCCAGTAATTGAGCGTCTGCTCAGCCGACTCCAGTAGCTTGCCTATGGATTCTTCCTGGCTTAAGATGCGTGTTAGCTTCTTCTGGGCTTCCAAAACGTTTTGGCGATACGGCTCAAGTCCCACAGCGGCCTCAACCATGCGCAGCTTTTCCTGTTGGGAGAGCACGGTGAACTGTTCAACCATGTTCTGGTGCATAATAATGAGCATGTTGTCTGGGTCAACGCCCAGCTTGGACAAGAGTCTTTCAACATCAGTTTTTGTGACAGCCCTATTCTCAAGCTCGAACCAGTATTGACTATCCCGCCTCAAAACCCGTGTGAGAAAAATCTGGTCTTTATTAAACTTTGGAACGGGTCTCTTACCGCCCCTTTTGGTGTTGTCCAAAATTAGCGTGACGCGAGCTCGGTCTTTCCCCCAACGTATCAAGTCGCTCAACTTTTTGGAGCGTTCAGTGTAGGATTGCCCCAGAGCCACCGAAGTAGCCAGCAAAAGAGATGACTTTCCAGAGCCATTTGGTCCGCAAATAACGTTTAGGCCCGATTTAAAGGGTACCCTAGCATACTCGTAGCTCATGAAGTTTTCTAGGATTACCTCTTGAATCAGCATTTGGGGGTATTGCCTCTTTTCGCGGTAATTAATAGAGGTGAAAACACTCTTATTAAAACAATTGGGCAAAGTTTATGCTTATAAAATGTCTCCTACATTGACGTTAAAGGATGGTTATACCATGAAATCTGTAGAAAAGGAATATGCCTGAAAAAATAAGGAGTATCAACAATGTATTCTTACAAAATCCATTATGACAATATTTAATAGCTATTAAATCACTATAAACTTGAGGTCCCAAAATGGGAGAAACCACTTTAACGTTGAAGTTTAGAGGTTTAGAGGCTGAACTCCTGGAAGAAATGGTCAAACTGGGGCTTTTCAACTCCAAATCTGAAGCCATCAGAGCCGCAATAATGAAGTACGCCGTGGACTCTGGACTGCTGAGCAGAGAGGATTTGTGGAGTCGCGTAAAGGCTCACAAGCGGAGAGGGGTAAGTCCTGATGAGTTAGAGAGGGACTTGCAAAGTCTTGAAGAGCGTTAAGATAAGGGCTCTGCTGGACACAAATGTCTTTATATACGCCTATGAAATCCCGCAATCGAACTCAAACCTTATAATCAATGCTTTAAACAGTGGCTTGTTCGAGGCAATAATCACAGAATCCACGTTCAAGGAAGTGTACCGTTATTTTAGGAAGCACTACTCGAAAAGATTAGCGGACGCTTTTAGAATTTATCTGTTCACCGTCTGCACGATCATCTTTTCCCGTCAACTTAAAGAGCATTCGGCAAAGTACGCTCACTTGATTAATGAAAAAGACTTGGAACAACTTGCTGCTGTAATAGAATTTGGCATAAAATATTTGGTATCCTATGACAGACACTTTGAAGGCATAGAAGAATATAGAACACCAAGACAATTCGCCGAACTTCTAGGATTGCAAACCCGCTTAGGAAATTATTAATTTCTTTTAAGCGCAAAACTTTAGTTTTATAACTAAATAACATAAAAGATTGTCAGGTGATAGAGTGTGGTTGTTGCCGGTAAAATCTTTAGGCTTTCGGAACCGCTCGCCATAGCCGAAATCGCGTCGAGACTTGAAGGTTACCGCACCGAAGAGCCTTATGAAGAAGGCGACTACAGATTTGCGCTTGTGACCGAGGTTGTTGGGCTTCTGCCAAAAGAAAGCATGCTTAGGGGCGTTTACTCGCACGATTATGTGATTCACGTCTTCCACAGGGGCAAAGTTGCGCCACTTCCGCGCACGGTTGAAGCCCTCTTCAGCTTCGCTCTACACGAAGGAGCCACACTTTTGACCATAGTTGAGAAGAAACGCCTAGCCAACTTCATAGCCAACAAATTGAGCGAAGTCCTATTCGAAAAGATGGGCGGTATATTGGAAGCCAGAATCCCGCCTGAAACCTTAAGGGAGTTTCATCTAAAAAATCCTGAGGATACCAAAATTACGTTTTTTGACAATGTTGACATTCCGAACGTGAACAAGCTTTCGCTTTACGGACCAGACTTGATAAACACTTCGCTCTTCGAAGATTATTGCAAGCACGGCGACCTTTGGTACGTGGTTGCGAGGTCTAAGGAGTACGGTTATGTTGTGGGCTTAACAAGAGACGCTTCGGTGACGATTTTCAATTTGACGGATAAGGAAAGGTATCTGGAGTACGTCACGAAAGAGATTTACCCGCTGACAATTAAGTAAGGACATTGCATTTTAGAGTGCGAGTTTGCTGATCCTGCTTTCTTAAGCGCTGATTTTTCACGGCTTGTGATGGAGAAAAGATTGGAAATAAAGCTTTATATCTTGCGTGACGCTAAAAAGTGGTGTTGGTAGAGGAAATTTGAGCGAAACGAATGATCGGGATAATCCGGGAACTGAACAGAAAACCGATTCTCGGTCATTAGATTATGGGGCGATGTCTCTCGTTGTTTTGGTCATATCCGTGGGCGCTGCCGCGGTAGTTTACAGCGTGCCAATAATCGCTTTCAATCTTTTTAACATCCCGGCATGGATTTTTGGTCCTCTTGGGATCTACACCATTATCTATTCATTTGTAGGTGGCAAGGATCCCACCTATTATTTGGTTTGGGGCACCGTCATGTTTGCCGTCGCAATCGCTTCGGCACTTTATAATATATTAAATCCCTTCCTTGTTTTTGGCGTTTTGATAATTGTTATAGCAGTAATAGGTCTTATTGCATATTTGAGGGGTAAAAAATGAGTGAAAAAGACTATTTGGGAAAGGTTCGTGCAGAAAGGGGTCTTCTAGAGAGGATCATGGGCTACATTCCGGGCTACAGGGGATACAAAGAGAAGGAGCTGAGAAGGGAAAGCGACCGCCTTGTAAGGATGGAAGCAGTGAATAGGCTAAAGGACGCGAAGAACGCCATCAGAAGGAAATTTGCCAATCCCCTAATTGTCCAGAAGCTCTCGAGCGAGGACGCGTGGAGGTTTGACACGCTAACGGCTCGTCTCGACAGGGTTACCCAACGCATAGACAGAGCGGTGGCAGGATACGCTGGCATGTTCGACGCAATCAAGGTCAAAGAGGACAAGCTTGACACCGTCATCGAACACGACCTGGGTTTGATAGAGAAGGCTGAATCCCTAAAAGCCGATGTTGAAAAGTCAGTCAGCCTTGAACCCGGAAAAGATGAGTGGAAAGCAGCCATGGACGAGCTGATATCAAAGGTTGAAGAACTTGACGGACTAGTCGACAAAAGGTCAGAAATTCTCAGGGGTTTGGGAGCATGACCTCTGCCCGTTACCGTGAAATCGGAGCGAGAATGCAGAACCTCCAGCAGGTTCTACCGGGGTACGTTCAGCAGATAGGCTGGAGCGTCAAGAAGACTATACCCGGACAGAACAGTTTCATGCTTGAGCTAAAGAAGGGTTTCTTTGAAAAGGCAACGATCAAGGTTAGGGGCATCCCGCAAGACGTGTCCGTCGAGGTTGAAGGACCAGAAAATCTTATGGACGTTGTGGAGCACGCCCTAGCAGACTCGTGTGACAATCCAGGGGCGTTGGTCGGATGGAAAGAGCAAGCCCAGCAACAAGCCATGGAGTTTGCCAAAGGTTTAGCCGGAGTTATCAAGGTCCAAGCACCCTCGGCTCCTGCTCCACCTCCGCCTCCTCAGGCAGTCCAACCGCCCAAACCAGCGGCACCTAAGCTTGAGGCGTGCATGCACTGTGGCGCTCCGCTTACTTACGACCCAGAAGAGGTTCTCGTCATATGCAACTACTGCGGATACGTAAACAACACTACAGGCGAGCAACCCCCAAGATACAGCATGCTTCCAATAGTTCTCGGTGGTTCGCAGGCTATGGAGATAGCCAAGGACCACGTCGCAAAGGGAATTCTCGTCACTAGAGGCATGGCCGAACGCGCCGAATGGGGTTCCATAGTTCTTCGGTACATTCCAAACTGGGCTGTAACTATTCAGCTCGAAGGCGACCTTGAGGGCAAGAAGGCTCTCATCAAAACAAAAGACACAAAGGCGCAAGTCGCGCAGGAGGTCGCAATGCAAGCCATAGGGGGAGCGCTTGGCGGCATCTTCGGGGGTGCTGGAAAAGGAGCTGGAAAGGCGATTAAGGACAGAACTGAGAAAATGTCCATCAGCGAGTCGTTGGATGTTTCTGTTGTTGCACGGAAAGCGGCAGAATATCAACCCGACGCGGGTGCATACAAGATTCCACTCGACAAGAAGGAACCCTTCAAGAAAACCGGGGAGGAAACCCTTAACGTGGAAATAAGCGCCCAAGAAGCCACAGAAAGAGCTAAAGGATTGGCTTTGCAGGAACTTAGGTCAAGGTACACCTTCGTATCGCGATTTAATGTGGGAGCGTATCCCGTGGGAGAGCCTGAACTGATATATTCGCCTTGGTGGTTCATAGAATACCGCATGGGAGGAAGAGCCTTCTCTGTGATACTTGATGCGTGTAACGGAAGCGTTATCGCTGGACAGCGACCCTGGCTTCCTAAAGGAATAACTAAAGGGAGGTGAAGTTTGAATGCCCAAAGTGATTGAGTGGGTCGGAGCGAGAGAAGGGGATATAGTCTGGAGATATCCGGTTGAGGAGATCGGATGGGGAGACAACCTTGTCGTCCACGAATATGAGGCAGCAGTCTTCTTTAGGGATGGAAAGGCATACGACGTGTTCAGAGCTGGACGCCATGTGTTATCGACCGCAAACCTTCCATTGTTAACGAAGCTTTTTTCAAAGATAGCGGGATTTGATAAGGTTCCTTTCAGGTCAACAATAGTCTTTGTTTCGTTAAAGCAGTTCCAGGGCAAGTTTGGGGCATCAGGTCAGACAAAGGAGCTTGCCCCCCTAAAATTCTTTGGAGGTTTCTGGTTCAGAGCCGAGGAGCCAAACCTCTTCGTTAACGAAGTTGTGGGTGGGCAGGGAGCGTTTACCACGGATGGGCTTCAGAGCTTTCTAAGGGGCTACTTCAACGAGAGGCTCATCGACACTTTGAGCCAGTACTCGCTTGCGGATGTTTACGGCAAACTTGATGAGACGAGCCTCCTCTCAAAGAACGCCCTTTTCGATGCTTTCGCAAGGGTAGGCCTTGAATTAATCGACGTGAAGTTTGAGGGGATTGACACAACTCCAGAGTGGAGAGACAGACTGTTCTATATTAAAACCGGAGTCAGCGGGGCAGAAGTTCTCAGAATGGAAACTGTTCAAAAGTCAGCTGAAAGTCTATCAAAGAGCCCAGGAGCAGCAGTAGGAGCAGGAGCGGTTATCCTCCCACAGGTGCTTCAGCCAACACCAGCACAAGCACAGGCCCTAGTGCTATGCCCCAAATGCGGCTTCCAGAACCCGCAAACGGCGAAGTTCTGCAACAGCTGTGGCGCGCCAATGCAGGTTGGCGCCATTACTTGCCCCAAGTGTCAAGCGTCAAACCCAGCCGGGACGAAATTCTGCGGTAGCTGCGGAAACCCGTTACAGGCCACGACAAAGTGTCCCAAATGCAAGACTGAGGTTCAGACTGGAACCAAGTTCTGCCCGAATTGCGGAGCAAAGATGTAGTAGTTCTTCTCCCCCTCTTTTCTCTATTTTATAGATATTATCCTATGAGTAGCCGTTTTCGAGAATTTCAATCTCCCTCAGAGTAAGATAAGGTTATTTGATAACATCTTTGGCATCCAGACAAAGAAAATATATTGCTAATTTCGTTAGAATCAAACTAAAGAAGGTAGCCGATGACTCAGGATTTGATTGAGAATGAATGCCACTGTTAAAGGATTGTGGAACATCGTTTTGAGCGGTTATCCAAAGTCTGGTAAAACCATGCTTGCCAACAGGCTGATTGCCGAAAACCTGTATTTTGCAAGGATAGGCGTGGACGAGTTGAGGGACATGCTTTTTAACGAGTCTCCCCCTTGCCGCGACGAGTTCTTGGTGTATTCCATGATTGCCGAGATGAGGGACGACTTGCTTAAAAAAGGCTTCAGCGTCGTGATAGATTCAACAGCGCCGGATAATGTTACCCGCGAGTTTTTGACAGTACCAAAGGTTAAGCGTGTTAACCGTTTGCTCGTTGTGTTGAACGTGGGTAGAGAAGTTCTAATCAAAAGGAATATTGAAAGGTTTGGCGATGCGAGTCCGGTTTTCGCATGGGACAAACGCTGGGAAGAACCAAGAGGTAGCATTCCAATTTTCAAGTTCAGAAGTAGCAACAGGAAAGAATTTGATGCTTATTATGCACGTTTAAAAGAGCTTTTAGAAAGCGAAATGCATCCTTTCAAACCCGAGTTTTACCCAGTCCGCTCACCTTTGAAGGAGGTCAGAAAAGCCCTTAAAAATTTGTTGAGGAACATCGTCTAATCATAGTTCAGTGTTCAGTTAAGCTGAAGATTAAAATATAAAATTTCTCCATTGATGAATGTGATATGTATGAAGCTTTTGAAACCTCCGAAACTTGATGCCCGCGATACCGTCGGCGTAATCGCACCTTCCCACCCGATCTCTCCATTCCAAAAAGAATATCGTCTAGGGGTTAAAAATCTTAAAAAGCTCGGCTTCCACGTGAAGGAAGGTAAAACCGTTAGGCTTCAACATGGCTACATGGCTGGAAGCGACATTGAAAGGGCAGAAGACATCAATAGCATGTTTGCAGATAAGGAAGTGAAAGCCATCGTTTGTGCTATGGGCGGGGCAGTGGCAATTAGAACTTTACGCCATCTGGACTTCAATTTGATAAGAGCGAACCCGAAAGTCTTTTCTGGAATGAGTGATATCACAACCTTTCATTTGGCCTTTTTAGCTAAGGCTGGTATCACCAGTCTTCATCAATCTGATGTAATTTTTGGATTCGGGGTAGACATGAAAAGTAAAGAGGGCAAATACGAAACGGAACTTTTCTTAAAAATCACAAGAAATGCCAAACCATTTGGATTGTTGCCGGCATTAACTCGGTGGGAAGTCTGGCGAGAAGGCAAGGCTCATGGCAGACTGTTCGGTGGCAATCTGCCAACCCTAGAATCTCTGCTGGCAACGCCATACTTTCCAAAACTGGATGAGAATATTATTTTCTTTTTTGAAACCATGACAAGGCCACTGGAAGTGATTGACAACATGCTGGTTCATTTCAGAGAAATTGGTTTATTTGACAAGACGAAGGGCATGCTAATTGGTAAGATTAGGGGCGAGGAAGCCAACATCGTAAAAGACATGACCAGCGAAGTTAAAGAAGTTGTTTTGGACGTAACCAACGAATTTGATTTTCCAATAATCGCAAGCATGGATTTTGGTCATTATACGCCTAACTTGCCTCTGCCCATGTGGTTGAAGGCAAGTCTAGACACCGAGGGAGTGAGAGTTTGTATAGAAGAGTCCTACGTAAAATAGTGAGAATCTTATGGACATAGCAAGTTTGGGTCTACATGTAACCGACCGCTGTAACGCCAAATGTCTCCACTGTGCCTTCAGCTGTGGTCCTGAAATAGAAGGTTCTATGAGCTTGAGGGAAGCTAAACAATACGTGGCTGACGCTAAGGCATTGGATACTGAAATAGTTTGCATCTCCGGCGGAGAACCAATGCTTTATCCCAGTTTGGTTGAGAAAATAATTTCCGAATGCGGCCGCCTGTCCATTCCTGAAACCTGGCTATTCACCAATGGCTTCTGGGCGCACGACATTCGTAAAGCTCGTGTAATTGTTGAAAAGCTCAAGGGTCTCGGCTTAACAAGGATGTTTACCAGCGTCGACTTTTTCCATCAACGCTATGTTCCTATAGAATCGGTCAAAAAGACGATTGAAGCCTCTTTGGAATTCGGTTTAGATGTTTGTGTTGATGCTAGATTCATCGGTGAACCAAGCGAAGAAAACAAATTCAATCGAGCAACCCGCTCTCACCTAGAGTTTCTTGGAGATATTCTTTCAAAGGTTGAAGTTGTAAAGGCGCAACCCATGTTTGTTGGAAGAGCCGCAAATTCTCTTGCAAAAAATGTTAAGATGAAGCCTTTATCTGAAATCCTAAACGAAAATTGTCCGGGTGCATGGGCTGGTGGAACGCTTGAGTCTCCTTTAGGAGTTGATGTTAACGAGTTCGGATTCGTTACGATATGCCCAGGGCTGAGCATAGGAAACGCGCGACAGGGCTCCCTTAGAAAAATCATCGAGAAATACGATTACAGAGTGCATGCAGTTATAGCTGCTTTGCATAAGAATGGCATGAAAGGGCTAATGCATCTTGCATCCGAAGACGGATTCGTTCCAAAAGAAGCTTATGCTAACGGGTGTCACTTCTGCTATGAAACCAGAAAGTTTCTTCGAAGAACTTTTCCAGAAGCCTTTGCATTTACCGGATAAAACTTAGCGGTTTTCCCAAGTTTTTTATGCCTTAGCTAACAACTACTAACGTTGGAAGTGTGTGTTTGGAAGCCTACATTCTCATAAGCGCGGAACCTGGCATGATATGGAAAGTTGCAGAAGCTGCACTCAAAATTAGAGGGGTCAAGATGGCACACGCGGTGACAGGACAGTTTGACGCCGTGGCCTATGTGGAGTTTCTAAAGATGGACGACCTCGGGAAAATGATCGAGAAAATCCAGCAACTTAAGGGTGTGCGCCGAACTCAGACATTGATAGCGATTCCGCCCACAATCAGAAATTAAGCAAATCCTGTTGGACAAATAGTCACATATTAGAAGAGCGGAGCTTCCGTACTGCTTTTTCAGATGATAAGGTGAATGCTGCCGCTAATGGATTTGTGGTGTACCAATCACTGAGACATGTTGGTACTTTTAAAGCGCTTTTAGTTTGTTTGCTTTTATAATTATTTGATGAACTATTCTTCGGTCAGTGCATGGTTCGTCAGGCTTTGCAACCGCCACAACTTCAAAAGCTTCCTCAAGCGGGCTTCCAACGATTTTTCTACCCAGTGTTTCTTGAATTTGGAAAACACCTGCGCTGTTGTTCATTTCTATCACTATCCGTATGGGTCTTTCTTCTCCCTTTGTGATTTCGAGTTTCTCGATGCTCAGGGCGGAAACTGTGTGAATGTTGACGTTTCCTTTGTCGAACGCAAGTCTTCCTCGACCCTGAGTCATGTCTGTTCCATCGGCTATTCCTACAAGGGCGGCCTCCTCTGTGAGGTCTTTTATATCGAATTCATGGGAGTATATAGAGTGCAGTATGTGTCCTCGAATTTCGTACATGACTTCTTCATCTTCGTAGACTTTTGGTAGGATCCTATTTAACAACGGAACCGCAAGATAGACTCCTGACACATTGTGGTTTTCTCGGTGGACCTGGTTTCCAATGTCGTGAAGAAGGGCTCCAGCCAGAACTATCAAGTGGACGTCATCTTCGTCTCCGGCTCTCTCTTTGATTACACTGGTCAAAATGCCATTATCGAGGAGAATTTTAAGCATCTTAAGGGCGTTCGCAGCCACTATCTTGACGTGAATATCGCCGTGATCGTTGAACCCAAGCTTTGAAACCGCGATGTAGTTCGCCATGTCCCAGTCTGCGTTAACCTCTGGATCATCTCTTAACAGTTCCCACATCCTCTTTGCCTTTGGGTAATCAGCAACCAGGCTAGTAATTGTCCTTTCAGCGTCTTCCTTCATTGATGTGTAGGATTTAGGTAATTCTAACTCAAACCCCTTGCCCGTAGCTACTTTGGCCAGATTATCACCTCCTTTGTCTCCACATGACGATATTTGTTTGAAGCTGAATTAAAGATTTAAGAGAAGAAGCCAAACGCACGATTGGCGGATAAATAGCCTGCGAGTACTCTAACCAGCGTCTAGTAATACCCTAAGATAGCATATATAAAATTTTATAATCATGAGTTCGTAAATATCTCTAGGCAGTCTTTGTGGAATCGCCTATGGGAAAAATCTCGAGATGTCCTCTAAGGCTTTTAGTGACGGTTTATATTATAGCAGTTTTCGTACTGATTTGTGCTTCGCGAAAAAGCTTTTTGGTGTTTTCCGGTCCTCCGCCAACTGGGGATTGGGTTGTAACAGGGACTGAAAGTTACTATGATGAGGTTATTGTGTTAAATGGGAACTTGGTTGTTGAGGACGGTGGAAGCTTAACCTTTAGGGGCGTCACTTTGCAGTTAAACAGCACTTCTAATACTCATTGCAATATTACGATTCAGACAGGCGGAGAGTTTTACGTGTTGGAAGGTTCCGTAATCACCTCAGCTGACTCAGTAAATGGGTACTCGTTTGTTGTCTGGCCTAATTCGACCTTCAGAATGAGTCATAGCGAACTTCACTATAGTGGATGGGATTCTGGCTGGCACACAATGGGACTATACATTCTTTCAGATGATGCAATTGTCGAAAATTGCCTAATATCTCGCAACAATTTCTTTGGCATCTCTTTGGGAAGTAGTGCGGTTGTCCGAAACTGCAACATAACCGAAAACAAAAAACCAGGCATAGTTTGCGGAGATAAAGACATTAACCCATCGATTTATAATAATTACATATCATGGAACAATGAATCAGGCATCTCTCTATTCGGTTGTAGCGCAAACATTTATAACAATACAATAACATCAAACTCATGGGCTGGCATTGCCCCGCATGGTGCAGCCGATCCCACGATTCAGAATAACGTTATTACGAAGAATGGACTTGGAATATTCTGCGCCTTTAATTCTAGTCCCACAATTTCCAATAACACAATAGCAGAGAATCTTGATAATGGTATCAGTTGCCACAGTTATTCTAGTCCCACAATTTTCAACAATACCATAGCCTCAAACCTTGGATGGATGGGCGGAATCAAATGCACAGAATATTCTAACCCTCTAATTAAAGGCAACACCATAACAAACAACACTCATGGGGGCATTGGTTCTTTAGGTTGCAGTCTAACAATTCTGGACAACAGCATTTCACAAAACAATGAATCCGGCATTTATCTTGCTTATTCTAACGCAACTATACAAAACAATGTTATATCGTTTAATGACGGTGGTGTTCAGTTAGGCAATTCTAATCTAACAATTGAAGGAAACTTTTTTTCAAACAACAACGCCACTATAGGCTGCGCGTATTCTAGTGGAATCATTAGAGGCAACACCTTTACAAACAGTGGAGACTGCATCGGACTTTATTGGTCCAGTCCTATTATTCAAGGCAACATCATAACAAACAACACAGGAACTGGAATCTGGTGCACGAATCATTCCAACCCAATAATACAGGGAAACATTATAACATTCAATATTGGATATGGCATTGGCTGCCGTGAGGGGTCTCAGCCGGAAATCCATCAGGACGACGTCTACGGGCAGAACAATTATGGCCTTTGCAACGAAGACGATAGCGTAACCATAAATGCTACCTACAACTATTGGGGTAGCAAAAGCGGACCAGCCCTAGGTCCAGCAGATGCAGTCGATCCAGAGGAAATTAATGGAAGTGTCCTCTTCGATCCATGGTTAACCGAATCAATCATCGCCGCAGAAATTGTAAATCCGCTTCAAGGCGAAACAGTTTCATCAACAGTTAAAATCTCCGTTAATGCTCGCGCCAAAAATGGGGTTTCCATGGTGGAATTCTACATAGATCTCCAACCGAAATACACTGACTCTGATCCGCCCTATGAATGGGATTGGGATACAACACAATACCCTGAGACATCACATGAAATAATGGTCAAAGCGATAGACAATTTCCATGCATTCGCAGTCCACGCCTTCGGAACTGTTTTTGTTGACAACACGCCTCCCACAACTTCGATTAAAGAACCAGCATCTGGAAACATATACCAGGGAACAATAACGATAAACGTGAACGCAACTGACAACAGAGAAGTCAGCAACGTCCGCTTCAAAGTTGACAATGGCGCGTGGCTAGTCATGATCTACAACTCTAGCGATTTTCTCTGGAAATATGATTTGAATACTACGAGTCTCTCTGATGGGCAGCATACTCTTATGGTTTTAGCTTTAGACAAAGCAGCAAACCCAGCCACAACATCCATAGCGGTGCTCATAGACAACAATCCTCCAACATTGACAATTCAAACTCCACAAAGCGGGATAACCGTAGGCCTAACATTAGTCGTTAACGTCCAAGCCAGCGACACCACGGGGATATCAAGAATCGAATTCTACCTAGGAGATGTCCTAGTATACACCGTTACTGGCACACCTTACCAGTGGTCATGGGACACAACCAAATACCCCAACGGAGAATACACCATAACCATAAAAGCCTACGACTCCGTCGGAAACATGAAAACCAGCCAAACAACAGTAACGGTGAAAAACGTGGAAGCTCCGTGGTGGCAAGAACACTTCTGGACGATAATACAGGTACTCGTCGCCATAGGCGGTTTGATATTAGCCATACTCACCTACATGACAAGGAAAAAGGAAGAAAAAAGAAGGAATGAAGAGAATCGCAGAGGCTTATTAGAATCCTGTTCCATCAGTCCTCTTTTATTGGCGACTTTGCCCTTCTTAGAGTGAGGATAAGCCCAACGAAGAGTAAAGTTGCAGCCGCGCCCGTTAGTAGGTAGGCGACACGCGGTAACAGACTAAGTATTGTGCACACAAACATTGAGAAGCTCAAAAAGAAGATTGCGATCCATAAGCCTTTGTGGTATCTGAAGATTGCTTCTCCTTCGAGGGGTTTGAATGGAAAAGCTGTGTAGCAAGCGGTCATCATGGTCATCATTAGACCTGCATCCCCTATCGTGGTGAACCCAAAAGTGTAGAAAAGGTAGAATGGAATGGACAAGACCAAGATGCAGAGAACCTTTGAGGTTGCTGTCAAGCCAGCCTTTTTCCGGTCTATATCGCCTTGATACTCCACCCTGCCGGGTGATGCGAACGGAATCATGAATATGATTCCCGTTATGAGCAAGGCCGTGAGCCCGTAGAGCCATATCTTGAATTCTGACCACACGTTTAGTGCTTTTGCGCTGATGATTGAGAAAATCTGTGTCGTGACGAAAACGAAAACAACAGAAATTAAAACCTGTGGTACTGCTGCGAGAAGGTACTCCCTGTTCAGAAAGTTTGACACACCGTTCACCTCGACATAGACGAACACGGCTAAGAGAATTATGGCAGAAAACAGTAGGGATAGGAGCTCTCTTAATGTCAGAATCTTCTTGCTTTTGAGCGCTTTTATTTGCTCCTTGGTCAAGGTTTCAAATGTCTTCTCTGCATATAGGTTGAGGAAATCCTTGAGCCATTTTGGAGCGGGCAGCTTTGAGACTGCTCCATCGAATGATTGGGCAAGTCCGCTCAGGCTCATAGAAGCTGTGACTCCCACTGTTACACCTGTTCCAACAACTATTGCCACGGCTGTGTTCTCTGGTGGTGGAACTTCACGAACCGGAGCCAAAAACTCAACCGTAAAGGCCTTTAGGGTACTGTTTGCTCCTTCGTAGATGTTGTTTCCCGGCCAGCTGGCTTTAACTCGCCATGACCCGGAGCTGTCAGGCTTAAAGGTGCTAGAGTAATTACCTTGAACCAACGTAGCAGTTTGAGCGAGTGTAGAGTTGTCTGGTTTGGTGAACGTTAGGGTGACACTCGCGCTTTCGATGGTTGGAGAAATTGAGCCCGTAATTACAATGTTCTCGCCCAATTGAATTTTCTCTGATGAAACAGAGCATGATATTGAAGTTGTAGTTTTTGACACAGTGAAGGACGTTAAACTGCTGTTTGCTCCTTCGTAGATGTTGTTTCCCGGCCAACCGGCTTTGACACGCCATGAGCCGGAACTGTCAGGCTTAAAAGTGTAAGAGTAGTTACCTTGAACTAGTGTAACAGTTTGGGTGAGTGTAGAGTTGTCGGGTTTAGTGAATGTTAGGGTAACGCTTACATTATCGAGGGTTGGAGATATTGAGCCCGTGATTACGATGTTCTCGCCTAACTGGATTTTCTCTAACGAAACAAAGCATGAGATTAAAGTCATAGTTTTTGACACCGTGAAGGAAACGTTAGAGCTCACGACTCCAGGGTGGAGGCCGTCGCCTAGCCAATAAGCATACACCGTCCATGTACCACCGGTATCAGGTGTGAAAGTGTCGTTATAGTAGCCGTAAGCGTCTGTCCAAACGGTTCTTGTTACAGAGGTTAGGTCAGGCTTGACATAGGTTAAAGTTACATTAGCCATCTCAAGGAATGGACTGATATGACCTGAAACCTCAACAGACTCGCCTAAACCGACTTTTGACGGAAAAACGTAACAGGATACACTCACGGGGTAGGAGTCAACTTGTAAAACATAGTGGTCTATTACTCCTACAGCTTCATACCTGGAACGATATAATTCAATATCAAATAGAATCGTCTCATCTGGGTTCAGTATTTCTGAATAGTTGATCCGTGTGTCCCACCAAGCATCAACAACTTTTCCCTCTGCACTGTAAAAAGTTGCAACGACATCCACTGAATAAACGGGAAGCGTGCCAGTATTCTTCAACTCTCCTGAAACGTGATAACCACCAAATTCATCGAACCAGCTTATCTCATTTAGTATTTGAAAATTCCTGTAAGGCTCTTCAGTTGTATTCTGGTATGACCCAATGACCGGAACATAGTTAGCAATTAATGATGCGTTAATCGCCTCTTCATAGTCTATTCCTGCAAATGTTATGAAAGAAGAGTTCTCTCTCGGAGCGAGAAGATGGAGGTCGGCGTAGATGTCGTCTACGCCAATTATTTTTTCAAAAATATCGTAGTATACGATTGTCACTTCTACCCACTCTAAATTCGTCGTGCCCACATTTTGAACCTCTCCAGCCACCCAGAAAGTATCGATGGAGACGCGGGAATTGTGGCTGAGAACCAAAACTGGGGGGCTGGGAGGTAAATTAACTTTTAATGTTACTGTGCTTTCCGATGGCTCGTATTGCTCGTCGCCACCCCAAAAGGCTTTTATCAAGAAGTTGTGGGGTATGTGTTCCGGGCCCCATTTATAGGGACCGAAATATCCGTCATCAGTTGTCCAAATATCGTTAATACCCCACTCTGTCAACTCGTCCCATGACACTTTCAACTGCTTCCAAGTCACTCCATCGTCTTCGGAGTACGTCAAATTGACCAGTCTTTTCAGTCCCTGGCCCGTTAAAAGGTCGGTCAGCCTTCCAGAGATGTTCGCATACTCACCGTAAATTATTGTTTGTGGAGAAACCTCGCACGTTATGTTGCTGGTGGCCTTTTGAGCAAGTGCTACAGGGAACAAATAAGCCGATAATAAGGCTAAAAGCGAGGTTGAAACGAGCAAAATAAGTGTTGCGTTCTTCATTATCAACAACTGACCCAGCCTAGAATGGTTCTTCAAGAGTAATAAATTTTTCTCCAGCATCCAGAACTAAAATCTTTATAAAAATGATGCGCACAATGTCTGCAGTTACCGTAAGTGTCTTCTTCTGTAGGCCATGACCGCCAGTAGTGTTGCTATTATGAAAAGTGGCAGGATTAGGGCTGATGGGAACTCTGGGATTACGTGGTAAACGTAAGAATGTCCATGATTGTCGTTTACTGCTGGGTTTCCGCTGTTGTCGTAGGCGGTTATTTTGTATCTTATCCATGTGCAGTTTGCGTATCCGCCAATCTTTGTTTGATAGGTGTTTACATCAATTTTAATCATGTTTAAAGGTGTCCATGTGGTTTCGTTATCGATGCTATACCATAATGTTACGTTATAAACTCCTGAACCGGGGTCGGTTACTGTGACTGTAACCGTTACGTTTTGGCCGGGCTGAATATTCTCGGATGGGTCTTGCACTGGATCGCCTATTTCTGGTGGAACATCATCGACAAACTCTGTGCTTGGCGGGATTCTTAAATAGCTTGGATGCAGAGTGGAGTCGAAAAACCACTTGACATTGGCATCACGGCACATACAGATTACAAAGCCAACACAGCTTCCTTTCGGAATGATTTTAGTAGGCAGATCAAAAGAATGAGTAAATTCTGTGGGCACGTCTGGGCTGGTCGAGTTAAAATATCCAGTATTCCAACTTGCAATCAAGTTGACATCATGATTTTCGTCCCAATAGTATAACCACACTACGAAATGTTGGCTGGGTTCACGTGCCGCAGCCCAAATCGATAAATTCCAAAGCCCTTCTTCTATCAAAATGCTCTCGGATAACGGGCCTGTGTGAATTCCCTTAAAATGCCAATGACCATGACCCCACCAAATGTAAGCCCCGGGATTGAAGGCCACAGTCTCGGATTCGCTGGATGTGGGTATCTCCATGTCCATAAGATAGTGGCCAGCGCAATACCATTGCTCTCGACGCCAGTACAATGTGACCGGAGTGGCCGACAACAAACTAATCTGTGACGCGGGGTTCACGGCAAAAGAGGTTTCAGTCTGGCTTGGCATATGTTCTGTGTCTCCAGCCCAAGAAGCGTTTATTTTCCACCGCCCTACGTCACTTGGAGTGAATATGTCTATAAAAGACCCGTCGGCTAAAGTGATTGTTTTCCTTGTCACGTTAATGAAGCCTTCTTCTCTCCATGTTGAATCGTGGAAAACAAGTCTGTATTCTAAGTTGATTTCTATGCCACTAATGGGGGGGCCAATTGAACCATTGACTGTTACAGAGTCTCCGAGGAAAATCGCTGCTGGGGCATCGCACGTTATCTCGGTTTTTCCGACGGTGAATGACTTTGAAGGGCTTTCAGAGCCTGCATATTGTTCATCCCCCATCCAAGAAGCCTTAACTGTCCACACACCAACCATGTCTGGCGTGAAAGTGTCGTTGTATAAACCATCCTTGTCCATGGTGGTTGTCCTCGTCAGGCTGGAACCATTAGGCCTCGTATACGTTAATGTCACTTCGGCGCCGGTGTGGGGTGGAGTTACATTACCTGAGATGGTGATAGACTCGCCAAAAGCTATTTCTGAGCTTGAAATTTCGCAGGTTATGGTGCTTGAAGGAAGAGCTTCTAGGAAATATACGTAATCGCCGCAGCCAAAGGCAACAAATTTCCCATCGGCTGTGACTGCGATGTCCTCTACATAGTCATCTGTCTCCCGTTCAAAGATCTTGCTTCCCGTCTTATCGATTACGTTGATTCTTTTGTACGCTCCAACAGCGATTCTTTCAGCGTTGGCTGAGACTGAAACCGCCTCTATGCTAATGTAAAAAGGTGTTTTCAACAAAAGGCTTCCATTTTTTGCGAACAAGTACAAGTCTTCTTCTGTTGGTGAGCCAGCTGCAACGTATTCGCCTTCCGGAGAAACTGAAACCGCCTCAACATCGTATTCAAGCTTGTAGCTCCAAAGTAAAGTTCCCGCCTTATCAAAGAAGTAGAGCGTGTCATCCCAGGATCCCGCAGCGGAGTATTTACCTTCTGAGGAGACGGAGACAGCGGTAACCCAGCTACCAGCCGTGTAGTTCCAGATTTGACTCCCAGAAATATCATAGAAATAAAACACATGATCCGTGTCTCCCGTTACTATGTATTGTGCGTCAGGCGAGATGGCTACATCGCATGGCCAACTGCCTTGAACTAGATCTTTCTGCCATATAATGTTCCCAAGGTTATCGAATAGATAGATGTCGGGTTTGCCGCTTCGATATTCGTGGATGCCAACTGCTATTCGGTTTCCATCCCCGGAAATCGCTACACACTCCACATCTACTGTGAAATTATAAGTCCAAAGCAAACTCCCGGTCCCATCAAAAAGAAAAACGGTTCCATTATCAGTTCCCGCCACTACGTAGTCTCCATCAGCAGAAACTCCAACGCTAACTACTGTGCCGTCTGTCTTGTACTTCCAAAAAACCCATCCAAATGTCGGAACTATAGATGTAACAAAGAAGGCGTGAAGGATGAGAATCAAAAAAGCATAATCGAGAATTTTTTTAAACTTTACATCTCTAAGCCGCATTACCATTTCACAATTTATTTTATACATCGTGTTATTTATATAACTTTATAAGAAACATGTTCCAGCTAAAATGGTCACAAAGAAAATGCCAATAAGTCCATATTCTGCAACGAACGCCTCCACGTCCAAAAACAGCTGTGTGCTACTGATGTGAAAATTCTTAAAAGGAAAAGTGTTGCTAAGCCTATAGCTGTAAAATCATTCCTATATTTATGGAAGATTTAACCCATGAAGTCTTGAGCAAATCTGAAAAATTTTCGGGTGATTCTCCGCCATCTTCTTTGGACATTTAACTTTCCCTTAATAATGCGGGGCTAGTATTCGATTCCTTTTCTGGCCTGATACCCCTTGTTAAAGGGGTGTTTGACTTCTCTCATTTCCGTAACCAAGTCAGCGGCTTCTATGACTTCTTTGGGTGCATCGCGTCCAGTTAGTATAAGTTCAACGTGTTTCGGCTTGTTCTTTATTAATCTCAGAACTTTTTCGACACTTACCAGTTTCAAGTTTAAGGCGACGTTAATTTCGTCCAAGATAACCATGTCATATTCTCCCCCTTCGACAACCTCTTTTGCTAGTTGGAACGCTTCTTCAGCGAGTTTAATGTCTTCGTCTGAGGGCGGTTTCTCTGTCACGAATCTGCCTCTGCCGAAGGCCTTTAGTTTGAGGTTTGGGAGCTTATCCACCACGTAGAGTTCTCCGTAGTCGAACCCGCCCTTGATGAACTGGATTACGTAGACTCTTAGTCCTCTGCCTATGGCTCTTAGGGCAAGCCCGAAAGCCGCTGTGGTTTTTCCCTTTCCATCCCCGGTGTAAACCTGAACAAGCCCCTTTTCAAATCTTGGCATCTATTCGCTGCCTTCTCAATTTTTCCTGCAAGAGTTTTTCAGCTGCAGAGTTCGGGTCTATTTCTCTTTCCAGAATTTTCTGCAAAAGTTCCTCAAACCTTTCTTCCTTTTTCAATTCATCAACTATCGAGGTTGCTATCTTTTCTTTTATTGCTTCTGTGAGTTCGGCTTCTGCTCTCCACAGGCTTCGTCTAAGCTCTTTTTCTCTTTCCAGAAATACTCTGTGCTCCTCTATTTTCTCGATGAGTTGTGGGACGCCTTCGCCTGTGAGGGCTACTGTTTTTAGGATGGGAGTTTTCCATGCCTTTTCTTTGTTGTTTAGCTGCAGTATTGCTTGGATGTCTGTCACGGCTTTCTCTGCGTTTTCCCTGTCAGCCTTGTTCACAACAAAGATGTCGGCTATCTCCATCAATCCCGCCTTAATCGCTTGAATCTCATCTCCCAAGCCTGGCGCGTGGATGACCACTATTGTTTGCGCCACTTTGATTATTTCCACTTCCGACTGCCCAGCACCCACAGTCTCCACTAAGATTATGTCATTACCTGCAGCGTCCAAGATTTTCACGGCGTCCTTTGTTGCCTTGGCTATTCCACCCAGATAATTGCGGGTTGCCATACTCCGTATAAAAACGCCCTCGTCGGTACTCAGTTCTTGCATCCGAATTCTGTCGCCTAAGAAGGCGCCGCCCGTGAAGGGGCTTGTGGGATCCACAGCTATTACGCCCACAGTTTTGCCCTTCCGTCTGTACTCTCGCACAATTTTTTCGATGAGGGTGCTTTTCCCGGAGCCGCCAGGTCCCGTTAACCCTATTATTTGGGCTTTCCCTGTATGGCCATAAATCGAGGCAACTAGTTTTTGGGCTTCGGCTGTGTTGTTTTCTACTATCGTTATCGCCTTTGCTATGCTTCTGCGGTCTCCGGCTAGAACGCCTTGGGCTATATCTTCAATTTTTGTCAACGGCTCTGCACATCTTAGGACTTAGTTTCTTTTCAGACGCTTTCCAACACGCTCTTGATTATCTTATCCGTGGGGGTTCCCGGCCCAAATACTTCTTTTATCCCTATCTTCTTCATCTCCGGTATGTCTTCTTCAGGAATTATTCCACCAGCGAAAACCATCACGTCTGTCAAGCCCTTTCGCTTTAAGAGCTTCATTATTCTTGGGAAAAGGGCCTTGTGGGCGCCCGAGAGGATGCTTAAGCCTATCACGTTCACGTCTTCCTGAAGGGCTGTTTCAACTATTTGCTCGGGTGTCTGCCTTAAACCCGTGTAGATCACTTCCATTCCAGCGTCCCTCAGGGCTCTGGCTACCACTTTGGCTCCTCTGTCGTGGCTGTCGAGGCCTGGTTTTGCGATCAAGACTCTAATTTTCCTCGTGCTTTGCATTTTGTTTCGCCTCTTTAAATGACTATTAATTCTTTGTATTCCCCGTAAACTTTTCGCAGCACATCGGTGATTTCGCCTAGGGTTGCATAGGCTTTCATTGCTTCGATTATCGTCGGCATGAGATTCTCATCCTTTTCCGCTGCATAGTGGAGTCTTTCAAGGAACTCTCTCACTTTTCTGTCGTCCCGTTCTCTTCTTAATTTTTGAAGTCTCGCAATCTGGTCTTTTTCAACTTTTGGGTCGACACGCAGAAGTTCCATTGGGTATTCTTCCTCTTCAATGGTGTAGTCGTTCAAGCCGACTATTATGCGTTTTTTATCTTCTATTTCCCGTTGGTATCGGTAGGCGCTGTCGGCGATTTCCTTCTGGAAGAATCCTTTTTCTATGGCGGCTGCTGCTCCCCCCATGTCATCCACCCTCTGTATATACTCCATTGTTTTTTCCTCCATCTCATTTGTTAAGGCTTCTATATAGTAGGAGCCTCCCAATGGATCGACTGTGTTTGTAACTCCGCTCTCGTATGCTATTATCTGCTGTGTTCTTAAGGCAACACGGGCAGCTTCTTTTGTGGGAAGGCATAGGGCTTCATCAAAGGAGTTTGTGTGCAGCGATTGGGTTCCGCCTAAAACCGCTGCTAGGGCTTGAATCGTAGTGCGTATGATGTTGTTTAATGGTTGCTGCGCTGTGAGTGTGCAGCCCGAAGTTTGTACGTGCATGCGCATCCACATTGACCTTGGATTTTTGGCTCCGAAGCGTTCCCGCATTATTTTTGCCCATAGTCTTCTAGCTGCTCTGAATTTGGCTATTTCTTCGAAGAAGTCGCTGTGGGATGCGAAGAAGAAGGATAAGCGATAGGCGAAGTCGTCCACTTTCAATCCCCTAGCCATGGTGGATTCCACGTAGGCTATTCCATCATAAATGGTGAAGGCCAATTCTTGAAGGGCGGTTGCGCCAGCCTCTCGGATGTGGTAGCCGCTTATGCTCACGGGGTTCCACCTCGGCAAGTGTCTAGCACAGTATTCAATTATGTCTGTTGTGAGCTTCAATGAAGGTTTCGGCGGGAATATGCACAGCTTCTGGGCGAAAAACTCCTTCAAATTGTCGTTTTGGGTTGTCCCCCCTAGTTTTTCTCTCGGAACGCCTTGCTTATCGCCCACGGCTACGTACATGGCCAGCAGCATTGAAGCAGGTCCGTTTATAGTCATGGAGGTTGTAACCGTGTCCAATGGTATGCCGTCGAAAAGAGTTTCCATATCCTTTAACGAGGAGACGGCCACTCCGCATACGCCAACCTCGCCCGCTGCCATGGGATGGTCTGAATCATAACCCATTATTGTTGGATAGTCGAAGGCTGTGCTTAGACCCGTTTCGCCTTCCTTCAGCAGGTATTTGAAGCGCTGGTTTGTCTGTTCGGCTGTGCCGTATCCCGCAAACATTCGCATCGTCCACAGGCGGCCTCTGTACATGGTGGCGTGCACGCCTCGGGTGAAGGGATACTCGCCCGGAAACCCTAAATCTCGCATATAATTTAAGCCTTTAACGTCTTCGGGCGTGTAGACCCGTTTTATCAGCATGCCCGAGTGGTTTCTGAATTCGCTTCTGCATTCTGGACATTGCCTTATCCACTTTGGTAGAGTTGTCTTCTCCCAGCGTTCCCGCTCTTGTTTTATTTCTTTAATCTTTCTCTCATCAAACATCCTCTTGATTTGCCTCCGTTATCGGGTTGTTTGGTGTTTAACTACATATCGGTATCAAACCTAAAAAGATATTTTCCTATCGGTTCAAAAACCTCATCATCAACATGAAAGTTGAGAATAAGGCGATAAGAGTGCTTATATGCTTAGTTTTGCATTTTATCTTTTGACTTAAATGGGATATGTTAGGGGTTTTATATTTAAACTCTAACAAGTGAATACCATGTCTTGTAAAAAGTCACACAAGAAAAGGAAGCATAAGACGATGGGAATAGAAGCAGTTATCGAGCCTGGCGTCGGTGCCTTATATGTCAGAGGTCCATGGATGAGAAAGCTAAGTGAATTGGGTAAGCGCAAACGAAAAAAGTCAAGAAGCGCCCTTGTCAAAAGTAAATAATTAGCATCAAGTTGATTATAGTCCGAGTTTTTCTCCTACAATTATTATCGCCATGTCTATTGCTCTGGGCTTCTTTTCAATTATGGCAGTTATGTTGCATATTCTGTTCTTTGCATCACAGTCCAAGCATTTGCCAGCCTCAACACAGGGTAACAGTTCCCAACCTCGTTCTTGTCTTATTCTTTTTGCGTTTAACGGTGCCGCCACCTTTCTGATTCTTTCCAAGGCTTCCTTCACGTTCTTAACTATCTTGTTCACTCCAACCACGACTATCGCTTTTCTGGGTCCAAAAATCATACCTGCAACCCTATTCCCGGTGGCGTCGACGTTGACAATTTTCCCATCTATAGTCAGTGCGTTTGAACCGGAAAGGAATACGTCTGTCAACAGAGCCTTTCGTGCAACGTTTCTCCTCTCCTCCTTTGCAACTTTCTCATCGAAAGGCCAAAACAAAGTAAAGTCTCTTCTCTTTAATTCCTCAAAAACGCCGATCTCTTTTAAAGTTAGAGAGTCTCCCGCCCCAACTGTTGCTTCTTGTGGTATTTCTTCAAGAATGCGTTGCAAAGCTTCTTTTCGATTTTTCGCATAAATAGCCCTGAATCCATTACGTTTTAGGGCTTCTAATGTTTTATTTACAATTTGACTGGAGTTGTTTGCGTTTTCCATCATGTTTGCCTCGATTAAGTTGTAGAGTAATTGTATCACCCGTTTGCATAAAAAATGTTTCAGCTTATGATTCGTTGAATTGCAAGATTAAGCTTTTTAATGGTATCTTGAACTAGATTCTTGCTTGTGAAGTTGAAAAACTCAATGACAAAGAGAAATGAGTTAACTCCAAAACTTCATCTGCGATATGTTAGGTTGCCCGATCAGGTTTTGAACATCTACGACGACCTAATTTATAAATCTGAAAGGGTTATCGTTGGCAAGTCTCAAATCACATCAGAACATTCGGTTACATTTGATGGCGAGGCTGTTCTTGCGCCCGGTTTTCAAATTATATATTTCGAGTTGATTGGAAAGTGGTTTACAGTTGGCAAAATAAGAGATTTGCATGGAAGACACACGGGATACTACTGTGACATTGTTACACCCCCGAAGCTATTGAGGGATGGCGGCGTTGAACTTACTGACTTGTTTCTAGACCTATGGGTTTTACCCGACCTTAGGTTTAAGGTGCTGGACGAAGAAGAATTGGAAAACGCCTTTCTTAACGGTTGGATTAAAAAACAGCTTTACGATAGAGCAAAGAGAGAATTAGAGAAGCTTATCTCTGTTGTGAAAAAAGGAAAGTTCCCACCGTACTCCGTTAAATACTTAGAAAAGAAACTACGTCTTTAATTGGATGTGGAAGGGGCACAATGGATGAAGAAAAAGTATCTGTGGACTTCTGAAGGTTTAGAACTTAGAGGAAAGTACCTGTGGAGCGGCGAACTCATTACTGCGCTTTACAGGCACCTGGGAGTTGAGCCTGGAATTACCGCTGTTGATGTTGGGTGTGGATCCGGGTTTTTGACACGACTGATCGCCAAGGGTTTAAAAGGACGCGGTAGGGTTATCGGAGTTGACATCGACCAAAAGCTTCTCGATTCAGCTCGAGAATTAGCCCGCAGGGAAGGTCTACACTCCATGACGGAATTTAAAAAG
>Ga0315309_1000457_pt1 | contig 24685 bp, 27 predicted proteins | sample TDP4_MG_FD_203080 | JGI IMG/M metagenome (GOLD analysis project Ga0315309, IMG submission 203080) | Freshwater sediment microbial communities from Lake Towuti, South Sulawesi, Indonesia - TDP4 | ecosystem: Environmental > Aquatic > Freshwater > Lake > Sediment | place: Indonesia: South Sulawesi...
CCAATCCCAGAATAACAAAAATTACTGGAAACTCTGTTTCTAATAAAGTTGTTAAAAAAGTAAAGAAATTTGTGGGTAAGAAAAGTGCAATGGTGGTATTAGATTCTGCACATGAGAAGCCACACGTGCTGAGAGAAATGGAATTGTACAGCAAATTCGTTTCGGTTGGAAATTATTTGGTTGTAGAAGATACAAACATTGGTGGACATCCCGTTAGCCCTGGAGGGAATGGTCCAATGGAAGCTGTTGAAGAATTCCTGCGTAATAGAAAGGACTTTGAGGTAGATCGCACTAGAGAAAAATTCCTTTTAACCTTTAACCCAAAAGGCTTTTTGAGGAGAATTAAACCACAAACCTGCCAAAAGGGATAAAAAAATGAAGATTTTAGTCACGGGGGGCGCTGGATTTATAGGAAGCAATTTCGTTCATTACATGCTTCAGCAGCATCCGAGGGACCAAATTGTTGTGCTTGATAAATTGACTTACGCTGGGAATCTCGACAATCTCAAGACCACGATGAAAAAAATCGAGTTCATCAAGGGAGACATTTGCAACAGGAAGCTCGTTGGGAAAGTGGCGAAAGAGATTGACGTAATTATAAATTTCGCTGCTGAGAGCCATGTCGATAGATCAATTGCGGAACCGGAGCCATTTTTGACGACGAATGTTCTCGGCACCCAAGTGCTGCTGGAGGCAGCGAGGAAGTTCGACCACGAGAAGTTCGTTCAAATCTCAACCGACGAAGTTTATGGCAGCATATCCAAGGGCTCTTTTAAAGAAGAGGATTTACTTAGACCTTCTAGCCCCTATGCAGCGAGCAAGGCAGCTGCAGACATGCTGGCCCACTCCTATTTCGTTACCTACGGCCTGCCCGTGCTCATCACCCGCAGCACGAACAATTTTGGCCCTTATCAGCATCCCGAGAAATTGATACCAAAATTAATCATTAACGCAATTTCTGACAAGCTCCTCCCGATTTATGGTGACGGCAAAAACGTGAGGGATTGGGTTTACGTGATCGACAACTGCGAAGCCATCGATCTCGTCCTGAGGAAGGGAAAAGATGGTGAGGTTTACAACGTCGGCGTGGGAAATGAAAAGATGAACCTAGAGGTCGCGAACTTCATACTAGAAAAGCTGAACAAACCTAAGAGCTTGATTAAATTTGTAAAAGATAGGCCAGGGCATGATTTGAGATATTCCCTGAACTGTGAGAAAATTGCGGCGCTGGGGTGGAAGCCAAAACAAGGCTTTGAGAGATCCTTAGGGGAAACGATAGAATGGTACAAAAAGAACAAATGGTGGTGGGGCGGTTGTGGGACGAAATAATTTTACTTAAGTTTTAAAGGTTGGATTGTATTGAAAAATAAGATACTTGTTACGGGCGGCGCTGGCTTCATAGGTTCTCATCTAGTTGATAGATTGATAAAAAAAGGAAATAGAGTAATTGTTCTTGATAACCTGAGCTCTGGAAGAAAAGAATTCATCCAACAGCACCTAAAAAATCCGAGTTTTAAGTTCATTAAAAACGATTTGTTAACCGATAGTTTTAACGCGTGTTTTAGGGATGTAAATGAGGTTTGGCACCTAGCGGCGAATCCTGATGTCAGAGCTGCGCTAAAAAATCCAAAGGTTGATTTAGAACAGAATATTTTGGTTACTTATAATGTTTTGGAAGCTATGAGACTGAACACTGTGAAAAAGATAATTTTTACTTCTACCTCAACAATTTATGGGGAAGCCAAAAAAATACCAACACCAGAGGATTATGCCCCACTTATTCCGATTTCTTTATATGGGGCCACCAAACTTGCGTGTGAGGGTTTGATTTCTGCGTATTGCCACACTTCTGATTTGGAAGCCGTGATCTTTAGATTAGCAAATATAGTCGGCCCCAGATCCACTCATGGAGTGGTTTATGATTTCTTTAATAAATTAAATAAAAATCCTAATGAGTTGGAAATTCTTGGTGATGGAAATCAGAAAAAATCCTATCTCTATATGGATGATTGCATTAACGCCATGCTAATTGGGGCAAAAAACGCAAAAGAACGAGTTGATATCTTCAATATCGGCGCTGAAGATTGGATTAGAGCTGAGAAAATTGCTAAAATTGTTTGCGAGGAAATGAAGCTGAACCCAAAATTTAGGTTTACCGGTGGGAAAAGAGGTTGGAAGGGCGACGTTCCTTTAATGCGCTTGGATATCTCGCGAATTAAAAAGTTAGGATGGAAACCAGAATGCGGGTGTGAAGAGGCATTAAGGAAGTCAATCAGGTGGTATAGATCCTATAAAAGCACGTAAAAATTTGGGGGGTAAAAAATGAAAATTAATTACACAATGTTTGGTACGGGTTCGACCGGCGGTGTGAGGGTCTTGTTTGAGATCGCGAATGGTCTCATCGATCGAGGGCATGAGGTGACGATAACAGGTTTAGGAAATGAAAAAGATCACCAGTGGTTTCCTTTAAAAGCAAGGGTTAATTACGTCCGAATTTTGTTCATAAAAAAAGCGATGAGATATGGAGTAAGAAAAGCTTTAAATTTTAAAATTGTGCCATATGAGGAGATAGAATTATTATCTGAGGCAATTCCTTCAAATTGTGACATAAACGTTGCAACTTTTTGCTTTACTGCATTTTCCGTATTTGCAAGCGATAAAGGAATCCCCTTCTACCATATGCAGCACTATGAACCCTTGTTCTTTGATGATCCATATCTAAAAAAAATGGCCGAAGAAACGTATTATCTACCTCTAAAAAAAATAGCAAACTCAACTTGGCTCAAGAATCTAATGAAAGAAAAATATGGTTATGATCTACCTGTTGTTAACCCAGGTATCGATCTTAATGTTTTCTATCCTCGGGAAGTGGAAAGAGAAACAAATAAAATGCGTGTCATGTGCTTTGGTAAGCAAGCTATATGGAAGGGCTTCCCAGAAGCACTAAAGGCCATGGAACTTGTAATGAAAAAAAGAAACGATATTGAATTCGTTGTGTATGGCGCTAAACAGCCATCCTATAAATCTTATGTTCAGTATACGTTTATCAGGTCCCCATCCGATGATGAGCTAGCAAAATTATATTCCTCCGCTGACATTGTAATATGCCCATCTTGGTACGAAAGCTTTCCTCTGTATCCCCAGGAAGCGATGGCATGTGGCGCACCAGTTGTGACGACAAGATATGGCACAGAAGATTATGCGTTTCATGAGAAGAATTGTTTAGTAGTTCCGCCAAAGGATCCAAAGGCATTAGCGGATACTATACTAAGATTGTTGGACGACGAGAATTTGAGAGAAAAATTCAGGAAAGAGGGACCTAAAACTATGAAACAATTTACTTGGGATAAGACGGTAAACAAGATCGAGAAGTTGTTCGAAAAGGCGTTAAAATGAGAGTTTTATTAATAAACTCCAAGATATCTGGCGGTAATCTAATAGTTAATGGAATAAGGCAGAAGAAAAACTATCACAAATATCTATCTAGTTTATCTTACCAAAATCTTATCATTGTTAAAGAAGGCTGTGATTTTACTTATGGTTTGCTTGCGATTTGCAAGGATCCAGATCTGCGGTGAGACTATGAAAACAGCAATACTTGGCGGTGGCTTAACTAGCCTAACTTTGGGCTATCTGTTAAAACGAAAGAGGGTAGACTTTGAGATTTTAGAGAAAAATAATGAATGCGGCGGGCTGATGAGATCCCTGCAAGAAGAAGGCTTTACCTTCGATTTTGGAGGTTCTCATGTTATTTTCTCAAAAGATAAAGAAGTTTTAAATTTCATGATAAATCTTCTTGGAGATAATAAAATCAAAAATAGAAGAAATACAAAAATCCTCTATGACGGCCATTTTGTTAAGTATCCATTTGAAAACGGGCTTTCTGATTTGCCGAAACAAGATAATTTCGAATGCTTGTATTACTACATACAGAACTTTATAAAAAAGGAAAAAGGAGGATTAAAAAAACCAAAAAATTTTAAGGAATTTCTTTATTGCACCTTCGGTAAGGGGATCGCTGAAAAATATTTGATACCTCAAAACGAGAAAATGTGGAAATATCCCCTCGAAAAAATTAGCTTGGAATGGGTTGGAAGAGTTCCAAATCCACCGGTTAGAGACATAGTAAAGTCTTCTTTGGGGATAAAAACAGAGGGATACACGCATCAATTAATTTTTTACTACCCAAAAAAAGGAGGAATACAAGCATTAATCAGATCCCTTGAAAGCGAAATAAAAGAGAATATTTCCACCAGTTTTAATGTGAAGAAAATAAGGAGAGAAGATAAAGAATGGATTATTTCTAACGGGACGAAAGAAAAAGAGTGCGATGAGATTATTTCTACCATTCCTATTTTTGACCTCGTGGATGCGATGAATGCTCCAAAAGAGATAAAAAATGCCTCCAAAAATCTTAAGTATAACTCCCTTATCACAGTCATGATTGCGCTTGATGTCCCAAAAATCAATGATTTCTCTTGGCTATACATTCCTGATGAAACGATACTTGCCCACAGGGTCAGTTTTCCTTCGAATTACAGTAATCAAGTAGCTCCATCAGGAAAATCGTCTGTATTAGCGGAGATAACTTGTAACGTCGGAGACGAGATTTGGAGGATGAAGGATGAGGATTTGACGGGAACTGTAACTGATGATTTGCATAGGCTAAAAATCGTAAATAAACGACATGTTCTCTTCGCGAAAGTAAAAAGGATAGAATATGCCTATGTTATTTACGATTTAGATTACCACAAAAACATGAAAATCGTGAGAGAATTCATGAGAAACACTGAGATACCTCTTGTTGGAAGATTCGCAGAATTTGAGTATCTTAATATGGATGCTTGTATACAAAGAGCGATGGATTATGTAAATAATTTTGCGACACCGAAATAAGAAAACCGAAATCGATTCCTCCTACCCTTTAGCCCAGCACACAAAAACTAAAATCCACCGGATATTCTTTGTCTACGGGAACCCAAGAGAAAAATTCGTAAACTTAATTATCACTCAATATAGTTTTAAGTCGACTGCTTAATAATTTATATTCGTATTTTCTTTTTGCGATATCTATACCCAACTTTCCACTGTTTAATATACCCTTATTTCTGAGGATTCTTTTTATTTCTTTTACTAATTTTTTTACATAATTGAAATCTTTTATTCCATAATATCGAATCAAAATCCCGTTATTTTTGATCACATTTTTAGCCTCTCCAACATCTGATGCAATTATGAATCTCCCACATGCAAGATACTCAGGTAACTTCCCGGTTGTTCTTATTCTGCTTAGAATATGGTTCGGGACTGTTAGCAAACAAATATCCATCAAGTTTAGATACCTAGGTATTTTTGAGTAAGGTAACCTTCCCAAAAAAATTAATTTATCAAAAACTCCGTATGCTTTCGCTTTGTCTTCTAGTATTTTTCGACCAATCCCATCACCAATGATTATGCCCTTCACCGGCAGATTTTTTAAATATTTTAAAGCTTCGACTAATTCCCAGCCATAACACAAATCTAATTTTTTGGAATAATCGAGGGTACCCATCACACCAATTGTAAGATACTTCTCTAACCCCAGCCTCTTTCTCAAGTTTTTAACGTTCATCGGTTTTGAAAAATTCGCGTCTATGCCATCAGGTATGAAGTGAACGTTTTTGTATCCTCTGTTTTCCAAATATTCTTTAAAGTGTGAACCCCTAACGATGATTTTATCTGAAATGTTGAATGAGGCCTGCTCGATGATTTTCACCAAGCCTAAAAAAACCCTGTTGGGGGAGTAAGATTTTTTAAGACTTAAATAAATCAGGTCACCTGTGTCAACTATAATCTGAGCTTTTCTAAACGGGTGAAGTTTCATTAAAGAGGATGCGATCAGCGAAGGTAACCCAATGTCTGTCATATAGATTGTGTCAGGCCTCTTTATCAATGTCAAAAATGTGAATCGAATCGTGTCAATAAAGTTGTTTGATTTTCGGTAAATAATGCTAATTTTATATTTATTCTTGGGGAAATATTTGAATAAATATTTCGCCCGTGTGCCCATCGCCGATTCGCGATAATTATAAACCAAAACGGCAATTTTCTTTCTCATTTTATTACCCTCAATTCAAAAATCAAAAAACTTATTAAATTTGGTATAAAGTAGCTTAACGGGACTCTAAGGATGTCTGGAATCAGTTTAAATATTCGAAACGTTGGCAATGTTCTCTTTTTTATTATTTCGAAACGCGCCTTTGAATAATAACTCAAAGGCATCCCTTCGGTAAAGTAGTCAAATGTAAGATAATGAAAAAATTGCTTATGGGTTGGATCTCGGAATGCACCCTCTGAGTGATAATAGGGAACGCAAATTACAATCTTTGCATTTGGTTTGCTTATTCTGTGTAACTCTTCCATAACTCGCATGAGATCGTCTAGATGTTCCAAGATATTACTGCCATAAATCTCCTCAAAGGTATTATCCGCAAAAGGGTATGGGAACTTGTTTAAATCATGAACTACATCGACATCTGCAAGTTTTATTCGATCTAAATTAATCCAACCCTCAGATTTTGGCTTGATATTCTTACCACAGCCCAAATTCAGTTTTAGCGGTTTATCCTGCAAGTTTCTCCCATTATTAATTGATGCATGGTATTTACCTTTATTGAGTTTTGGTGCTTTATCCCCACGTTGAAATGAAATCTTGATTATCATCGAGCTTGCACTTGGTTCAAATGCTATGATTCTTCTCGGCACATGACCCCAAATTTTCGAGTTTAGCTCATTTTGTAGCGGATTCACTTCAAAGCATTTCTAAATAATGTGAATGTTTTAGTTTCAGCGGATGATAAATTCTAGTATCTCCTTAGGAGACGCTTTACAAATCTTATAGTTTTTCCTCTAAATTTTATAAAATACCACTTTGTTAAAAAAATATATTTGTTGTATTTTCGTTTTTTGCCGAATTCTTTCATTACAGAATCGTAGTAATCTTTGTTTAAAATTTTTTTATGTTTTTCTATAAAATACAGGGCTCCTGGTGCTTCATTATTTAACCAAGCGTTTAAAATTTTTTTGTTCCGAAAAACATGGTCACAAGAAACCCCACCAACATGTAAATGTTTTATCCTATAATGTGCAATGAGATATCCTTTTGAACGTATTGTTGTCTGCCAATCGCTGTCATAACGATGCATACTAAAGAATTCATCGATATAACAACCATCCTCTATGACACTTTTTTTTGTCACCATTATTGTCGGTGCATAATCACAGATTTTAATTTTTTTGTCCTTGTCCAAGAATCCTAATTCTTCTGGTTTTCTATCGATATATTTAGCCACGCTACAGCCTAAAACGCCAATATTTGGATATTTTTTCATGATTTTAATTGCTTTTCTTAACCATCCTTTTTCTAGGATATACACATCAGAATCCATTACAACCAAAAATTTTGTTTTTGCGCGTTTGAATCCGAGATTAACTGCGTGTGCTATGTTATACGGAACATTACTCGTGATCACTTTTAAGTTTGTATTAGGAAATTTTCTTTTTATACAATCAATAAATTGCTTTTCGCCTCCTTTTTTGCCATTATAAATTAACAATTTTTCGGCACCGATCGTTGTATTTTCAACCAAATTTTTTATGGTTTTCAAAAGATGCTTATCGAATCTTATGGCGGGAATGATGATGGTACATTCCATGAAATTACCTGTTTTTCATATTAACATGTCATTGAATCAGTACCAAATTTTTGCGGTTCTATTTTTCCTTTTCCCCACGATCTCTTTTAAATTTTTCAAATTTACCCAATATGCTTTTAAGAACAAACCTAATTTTTTTGAGAAATTTCTTCGTAATTTTACATTTGTGGGGGTTAACCCAACCCTTTGATCTTTCTTTTCTAAAAATAATGATAGAATGTCATAAGGAGTTTCTAAGATTATCCACTTCAAAGGAAAATTTAAAAGCATGAACCGAACTTTATTTCTCATGTTAATAAAAAAAATAAAATCTTCGCCCTTTCTCTTTATTGAGGCTCTTCCGTAATGTACTATCGTCACTTTTGGGTCAAACACTATTTTATATCCCGCTTTTTTTGCTCTGGCACAATAATCATATTCCTCCCATAGAAAGGGGGAAAATCCCTCGTCTAATAACCCAATTTCTTCGATAACTTCTCTCTTTATTAGAAATGCCTGCCCGGCTATAACGTCAACTTCTGTTATTTTTTCTGAATCACCTAACTCTACAAAACTCCATTCCCACGGCTTCACCCAGGCTGCGGCATGCTGTAGTTCTCCGCTAGGAAGGATTACCTTGCAGCCAACAATTCCTATTTCATCATCGTATTCCGCAACCTCTATAAATCTCTCAAGCCAGTCATTTTGAATGATTTCTGTATCATTGTTTTGCGAAAGAATATAGTCAGGATTGCATTTTTCCGATGCATACTTTATCCCCCGATTGCAAGCTTTGGGGAATCCTAAATTTTCTTTGTTACGGATTAACCGAACATCTGGAAATTCTTTTTTAACCATTTCTACAGAGCCGTCTGTAGATGCATCATCAACGACTACTATTTCATAGTTAGAGTGAGATGTGTTCTTTTTAATAGACTCTAAACAATTTCGAAGCAGTTCTCTGCCATTCCAATTTGGGATCACGATGGCAATTTTGGGTTTTTTTCTCATCTTGTTCGACCAATATAAGTTTGTCATGTTTAGACAGATAAACCCTTGATGCTCCCACAAAACACATTGGAAAGCTTAAGAGGATAGTCATGTCTTTATGAGATTATTTAACCCTAGGATGTAGCTTGAATCTGCATTTTTCTCTCCAATAATTTAGTGTGTCATTTAGCGTTTTTTCGATAGATATCTTTGGCCCCCATTCGCAATCGCGTTTTATTTTCGTATTATCACCCACCACTACTGGCTCGTCTGTGAGGCGCAGTTTTTTTTGATCGACTTCTATCTTTGCCTTTATCCCTGAGATCTCCAACAGCTTGTTCAACATGTCGCCTATTTTAATGGGTTTAGATGAGCAAACGTTGTAAACATCGCCGATCTTTCCTTTTTTTATCAACGCCCAAAACGCCTCTAGGGTGTCTTTTATGTCCATAAGATCACGCTTCGTCTCGAGATTGCCGACGCGGATAACTGGCTCTGCCTCTTCCCGCTCTATTTTCACTATTTGTCTGCAAAAATCTGAACACGCATCTCCGACTTTCCTAGGGCCCGTTGCGCCAAATATCCTCACCCTGATTGTCTTTATGTTAAGATTTTTGAAGTACTGATAAGCGAGAAGATCCTGAGCTACTTTACTGACACCGTAAGGGCTGACCGGCAGGAGCGGGTGATCCTCCTTTATCGGTGGTTCGTCCTTTCGGATGAGACCATATTCCGCGCTTGAACCCGCCACGAGTATCTTTGGATCCAATCCAATCTGCCTAACGGATTCAAAAAGATATACCGTTCCCATCACGTTGGTTTCCATCGTCCCAGCGGGATCAACCCATGAGACGTCCGGACGGCTTTGCGCAGCAAGGTGGAAAATAATGTCCGAATCGCTCTTTTGCACCGCTTTTTTTACCGCAGATCGATCGCGCACATCGCACATGATTAAATTTATTTTGTCCTTTATGTGCGCAATGTTACAGATGTTATTATCGTAAACAGTTCCAAATACCTCAACACCTTTGGCCATAAGGTATTCAGGGAGGTAGCTTCCGATAAACCCGTTGATGCCCGTGACCAAAGCTCTCACTTCGACCCCTTCGCATACGAGTTCTACTGTTAGATATTAAACCCTGACGAAACAAGCCCATGCATTACCAAACACCTAAATATGCGCCGTTGCTCCATTATTTATTGGTCAGCTATGATAATAACCAGAACCCCTGCTAGGGTAACTTTTGGAGGCGGCGGGACGGATTTGCCCTCCTATTGTTTAAAGTATGGGGGCTTCGTGATAGGTGCAGCTGTCGATAAGTATATTTACATAAATCTGCACGACATCTTCATCGACAAAATCATCGCGCATTACTCGAAGTCTGAGATGGTCGACCACGTTAACCAGCTTAAGCACCCGATAATAAGGGAGGCCCTCAAGTTGGCCGGGGTTACTCAGAGGATAGAAGTTGGAAGCATGGCCGATATACCCGCGAGGACTGGGCTCGGCTCATCAGGGAGCTTCACGGTTGGGTTGTTAAAAGCGCTACATTTTCATAAAAAGGAATACCTCCCACAGCAGGATCTTGCGGAGGAGGCCTGCAAAATCGAGATAGAAATTCTAAAGGAACCTATAGGGAAACAGGACCAGTATATTGCGGCATTCGGTGGGATAATATCACTCATTTTTAATAAGGACGGTACAGTTTTGGTCGAGCCGCTCCGTCTATCTAGAAATACTATCGATGACCTAGAAAAGAATCTGCTTCTATTTTTCACTGGTTTTTCGAGGAAATCACACGCCGTGCTTAAAAAACAGGATATGTTGACCAAGAAAAAGGATGAATCGATGATCAAGAGCTTACACAAGATAAAGGAAATAGGTTACCAATGCCGAGACGCGTTGAGGGCAGGGGACGCCATGCGTTTTGGGGAGTTGATGAACATTCACTGGCAAAGCAAGAAAAAAAGATCGAGCGAGATGAGCAACCCAAAGATAGACAGGTGGTACAACATTGCCCTGAAAAATGGTGCCGTTGGTGGTAAGCTGGTGGGTGGGGGAGGGGGAGGTTTTCTAATGTTTTACGCTGAGGACCGTCATAAACTGAGGGAAGCGATGACTAGAGAAAAACTCCGCGAGGTAAAGTTCGCCTTTGACTTCGAGGGCTCGAAAGTTATAGTGGGAATGTGACAATAAAATAGGTAAGATAAGCGTGAAGATAACGATATTCGGCCTATGGCACTTAGGATGCGTAACTGCGGCTGGCCTAGCTGAACTTGGTTACGAGATCGTCAGTACGGATTTTGATGTAAAAGTGGTAAAGGATTTATCCGACGGCCGCCCGCCGATATACGAACCAGGACTAGAGGAACTTCTCAAAAAACACATCAAAAGGAAAAAATTGGTATTCTTATTTGATAAGAAAACCGCCCTAGAGAACGCCGATTTTATCTTTGTAACCTTTGACACAAAAGTCGATGAACAAGATCAAGTTGATTTGAGCGACATAAACAAAGCTACTGACGAGATAGCAAAATACATCAAAAATGGTTCAATCGTAATTGTTAGCAGCCAAGTGCCTGTAGGTACATGTTCCAAAATCAAAGAAGCAATCGCCAAGAAAAACAAGACAAAATTTGACATTTGTTATCTGCCAGAGAATTTGAAGCTGGGGGAAGCTCTAAATTCCTTCCTCAAACCGGATAGAATCGTCATAGGTGCAAATAACGACGCCGCGCTTGAAAGGGTGAAACAACTCTTTGAACCACTAAAATGCGAGAAAATTGCGATAAGCGTTGAAAGCGCCGAAATGACAAAACACGCCTTGAATGCTTACATGGCTGCATGCATAAGCTTCATAAACGAAATCTCTGACATTTGTGAACTTAGCGGGGCTTCGGCACTTGATGTCGCCAAATCGCTGAAAACCGACAAAAGAGTTGGCCCATACGCGCCTATTAATCCTGGTTTGGGATTTTCTGGAGGTACCCTAGCGCGGGATGTTCAAGTTCTAAGAAAATATGGTGACATGAAAAACTACGACACGAAAATGCTCGACGCAATAATAGAGATAAACAACAAGAGAAAGCACCTTGTCCTCAATAAACTTAAAAAAATATTTGGGGATATCAAATCTCTCCACGTTGGCATCCTCGGATTAACCTACAAACCTGGTACGGACACGCTGAGGCGATCTTTATCTTTGGAAATCGCAAAAGATCTTATTTCCCATGGCGTGGTAGTGAAAGCTTACGATCCGAAAATCGTGAAAGCAATCCCTGATATACCTAAACTAGAAGTCTGCAGAACGATAGAAGAAGTCGCAAAGGAAAGCGATGTGCTAGTGCTAATTACCGAATGGCCTGAATTTAAGGAGCTACCGCTTGAAAAAATAAAACCCCTCATGAAGAATTCGATCTTCCTCGACACGAAGAACTTCTTGGATCCAAGTAAATTAAAAAAATTAAAATTCAGATATATCGGTGTTGGTGGATGTTATGAAGCTTGAAGGAAAAGTCGCCATCATAACTGGCGCAAGCAAGGGGATCGGAGAGTGCATAGCAGAAACATTTGCGAAGGATGGGTGCAATCTAACAATCGTGTCGAGACATCTTGATGAAATACGCGCGACAGCTGAGAAACTGAAAAAGAATGGCGTCGATGTTTTGCCCTTGAAATGCGACGTATCGATTCCCACCGAGGTGAAAAAGATGGTCGAAAAAACCGTGGCCCGCTTTGGGAAAATTGACATCTTGGTCAACAATGCTGGAATTTACGGGCCTCTTGGTCCATTGACTGACAACGACCTCAAACTCTGGAAAAAAACCATTGACATAAATCTAATCGGTACTGTTACGTGTACAAAATTTGTTCTTCCATACATGATTAAAGCCAGAAAAGGCAAGATTATCAATTTCTCTGGCGGCGGAACAGGTGGGCCGCCCACGCCGACGCTTAGCGCTTACATCACGTCTAAGACCGCCGTTGTCAGATTCACCGAAGTCATCGCGGAGGAGGTAAAAGATTCCAACATCCAGGTTAACTCAATTGCCCCAGGCGCCGTAAATACTAGGTTGCTGGACCAAGTTTTAACTGCTGCAGATAAAGTTGATAAAAAATTCCTAGAGAAATCAATAAAACAAAAAGAAACCGGTGGAACTCCGCCAGAAAAAGCGGCGCAACTTGTGCTATTTTTGGCTTCAGAAGATTCGAATGGGATAACGGGCAAACTAATCAGCGCCGTTTGGGATGATTACCAAAATTTCAACAAACGGCTGGACAAAATTAAAGGAACCCAAATTTACACCCTGAGGAGGATTGACGACAACTTCTACAAAGAGGTTCCCAAATGAAAGTGGGGATAGTGGGTGCAGGTCTAGTTGGGAACAAAAGGGCCAGAGCGCTCGGAAAAGCTAAACTCACCTTGGTTGCTGACGTCAACAGGGATAAGGCAAAGAAACTCGCGGCGACGCATCATTGCGACTACACCACCGACTGGGAGGAGGTGACCAGCGGCCCCGTAGATATCGTAATCATCTCGACCCCACATAACTATCTGGCACCCATAGCGCTCAAGGCGATAGAAAACGGCAAGCATACCTTAGTCGAGAAGCCTGGCGCAAGGAACATGAAAGAGCTCTCGAACGTGATAGCGGCAGCCAAGCGGCACCCTGATGTCAAGGTTAAAGTTGGGTTTAATCACCGTTTTCACCCCGCCATCAGCAAGGCCAGAGAAATATTCGATAGCGGTGAAATCGGCGAACTCATGTACATCCGGGCGAGATATGGTCACGGCGGCAGAAAGGGTTACGATAAGGAGTGGAGGGCAAAGCCGAAAATCGCTGGCGGCGGCGAAATGCTTGACCAGGGGATGCATATAGTGGACCTAGCGAGGTGGTTCGCAGGGGATTTCGATGAGGCTATCGGTTACTGCAAGACGATGTTTTGGGACATGGAGGTCGAAGACAATTGCTTTGCTCTCCTTAAGAACAAGAAGGGGCAGATCGCCTCGCTGCACGCCAGCTGGACCGAGTGGAAGAACTTGTTCTCCTTTGAGATATTCTGCAAGCGCGGGAAACTGGACATCAATGGGCTCGGCGGCAGCTACGGTGAAGAAACGTTAACGTATTATAAGATGAAGCCAGAATTTGGTGTTCCGGATAAGTCCGTCTACACATGGCCCGGCGAGGATGTTTCGTGGGGGCTTGAGTTCAAAAACTTCGTTGATGCCATCAAGAAAAATGAGGAGCCCTTGGGCACCCTCCAAGATGCTTATGCGACGATGAAGATTATCTTTGATATTTACAAGTGGAGTAAAACCCACGGATAATATCTCCCCATTAATTAATTAAATTAAATCCAATATGAAGCTCGAAAATTAGGCACGGGAATCTGGGTGAGATGATGCAAGCGGTTGTCTTGGCTGGGGGCGTTGGGACGCGGCTAAAACCGATCACAGAAAAAATCCCAAAATCCATGATTCAAATTCGCGGCAAGCCATTTTTGGAACATCAGCTTAACTTGCTTAAAAATCACGGAATCTCCGACGTTGTGCTTTGCGTAGGCTACCTTGGCGATAAAATTAAGGAATATTTCGGAGATGGAAGGAAATTCGGGATTAAACTCAGATATAGCGAGGAAAGAGGGGGGCTCCTGGGAACGGCTGGGGCTATCAAAAACGCGCAGGATTTGCTCAACGACGTGTTTTTCGTTACGTACGGAGATGCCTACCTTATTCTAGATTATCAGGAGGTCATGAGGTATTTCAAAAAGTTCAATAAACTTGGGTTAATGGTCGTTTACAAAAATTTTGATAAGTACGACAGAAGCAACGTCGTGGTCGAAGGGAACCTGGTAAAAATCTATAGCAAAAAGAAGAAAGCCCCAGACATGGTTTACATCGACTTTGGGGTTTCTATGCTGAGGAAAAAAGCGTTGAACTTGATTCCTGCAGGGAAAGTTGTAGACTTGGAGGAACTTTATCGGGAACTGATAGAGCGGAAGGAGTTGCTTGCATTTGAAACCGATCAGCGTTTCTACCAGATTGGAAGTCCAGAAGGGCTAGAAGAGTTCAAGAGAATAATTTCTTCTGAGCAGCTCAAAATTTAGCCGCAAAACTTCCCATGCTATTTCGAGCGCTTTTCCGCCTTTTTGAATTCCTCCCAACAGCGGTCGAATTCTGCTATCGTTTCCTCAGTCTTCGGATGGTACACCATCTGCATCAATATCTTGTATGGGATGGTGATTATGTGCGCCCCAGCCACGGCCGCTTGCGCAACATCTTCCGGCTTCCTAATGCTTCCGACAATAATCCTCGTGTCGAGCCCACCTTTTTCGATTATCTGTGTAGATTCCCGAATCACTTTTACCGGGTCGATACCCGCATCCTTCGCTCGGTTGAAAAAAATGCTAGCATAAGTTGACCCAGCTTTTGCCGCCAATAAAATCTGATTCGTGTTCACGCAGACTGTCAGGTTCGTTCTGATGTTTTCTTCTCTTAACCTGCGGACGATCTCCAGCCCCATACCATTGGGGTACATCGGAACTTTGATAACAACATTCTTTGGATCCCAGCTCGAGAACTCCTTTGCCTCTTCGATTAATTCATCAATTGGACAATTGGTTTTCGTCAGCTCCAAGCTTAGATGCCCTTGTATGAGAGATAAGATTTCTTGAACCCGCTCCCTGAAGTTAACGCCCTTCTCTGCCAGAAAGATCTTTTGATTAGTTGTCACGCCGGTAAATATTCCCCAGGGTAGTACCTCCTTTATCTCTTTCACGCTCGCCGTGTCGAAGTACAACTCTACCACTGACTCACCTCTTTTTTAATGATTCTCGCCGCATCCAACAGGCTCGAAACATAGTCTGGTTTGACACCTGTATCCTCTATTAACCTAGACAAATCGTTCTTTAAATAACCTATCAGAAATGTCTTGCAGCCCACTGCTTTGCCTGCTTTAATATCAGTCAAACTGTCCCCCACAAGGAAACTTTTCGAGAGATCTATTCCCAAGTCCTTCGCAGCTCTTAGAAGAAGGCCCGGTTTTGGCTTCCTGCAATTGCATCGGACCCTATACCTCGCGTACTTGGCCGAGGGGTGGTGGAAGCAGTAGTATTCGGCGTCTATATGTGCGCCCCCCTTCTTTAGCTCCTTTGTCATCTTCTGCCTGATTTTCTCAAAAAGTTCCTTTGTAGTCTTGCCTTTGGCTATGACTGGCTGGTTCGAAACGATGATAACCTTCAGGCCCAGCTTGTTGAAAATTCTAATTGCTTTCGCAACATTTGGCAACAATTTGAACTGCTTGGGGTTAAGGGGCGAGTCCAGCAGACCGAGCTCTGGAAAGTAGACTATCTCGTTTATTACCCCGTCCCTGTCCAGAAATACGGCCCTCACGTAGACACTCCCTTAATATTTGGCTATCAGTTCGCGCAGCTTAGCGCAAATAAGGTGGGCCAATACCGAATGGAACCCCTCAACATGCGGCGTTGAGTGTATAGGCACAACTATGCATGCGTCGGCAATTTGCTTCAAGATGCCCCCATCGAAGCCCGCCAGCCCGATGACCTTTCCGCCGTTGTCCTTCACGAACTTCGCAGCTTTCAGGAGGTTTTGAGACCAGGGGCCAGCTTTTTCCGAGCCAGAACCCCCGTGGACGCTGATCACTATTAGAACATCACCCTTGTTCATGAAGTTTTTTAGTTGCTCGACGTATGCGTTTTCCCACCCCAAATCATTGGTAATGGCCGTGAGCAGGGGCAGATTGTCCGTTAGGGCCATGGCCCGAAATCGCTTTTTGCCCTCAACCGAAGCAAATTTAGCTAAGTCACCCGCGAAATGGGCCGCCGTTGCCGCCGAGCCGCCGTTCCCCGCGAGGAAAATCTGCCGCCCATTTTTCCACGCGTCATGCAAGAGCTTTATAACTCGGTCGATATCCTCATGCGAGATTTGTTTTATCACAAGCTCCAGGTCTTTAAGGTATTTTTCGATGAACTTATCGTTGCGCATTTAATCTCCCCCTCATACTGCTACCAGAACAATTCCTTATCTTTTATGTTTTTGTTTCAACTCTTCTGCCATGCCTTAAAGCCTTTCTGGGATCAATCAGTTCATTTATCTAGGGGATCTTGTTGCCGGCTTCCCATCTTATTAAATACATGGATGATAAGTTTTGACACGTCCCACGTCTATTAATTAAAACGTGCGAATCTAAAATGGGGAAAAAATGAAAACGGCCGTAGTTTACGATTTTCTCTTTACCAAGGGTGGAATGGATAGGTCAACCGCGATTTTGGCCCGGGGGTTCAACGCCGATATATGGACAACGTTATACATACCAAAGATGACCTACCCGGAACTCAAAAAGATGAAAATATTTCAGCACCCGTTAATATTTCGTAGCCGCGGTTTAATACAGACGGAAGCCGTCTTCAGGTTCAGAAACATGGACCTCTCCGATTACGACCTGATCATCACCTCCGGCGATTGGGCAAAGCATGTCGGGATGAGAAAAGAAAATCATCCTCAGCTCCACTTCGAGGCCGCCGCCGCGGTCAGGCCCCTCTATGACCTTTATGACTTCATCAAAAACAGATATCCATTCCTCCAGCGCCAGGTGTTCAAAGCGTGGGTCTGGTTCATGAAGAAGCTTGACCAGCAAGCTGTGCGAAGAATTGATAGATTTGCTTGTTGCTCCAAGTTCGTAAGGAAAGGGATAAAGAAGTACTACAACAGGGACGCAGAAGTGGTCGGGGTCCCGATAAATGTCAAAAGATTCAAACACCGAGAAGCCGAAGATTTCTTCCTTTCCGTCCAGAGGATTGCTCCGCCCAAAAGGGTCGAACTGCAGATCGAGGCTTTTAGACGCCTGCCCGAGGAAAAACTTACGATAGTCGGCGCATACGATGATAGAACCTATGCTAAAATGCTCAAAGAAATCGCTCCAAAAAACGTGGAATTCATGGGCTCGGTGTCGGACAAAAAATTAGTTGATCTCTATTCCCGCTGCAAGGCCGTTATACAGACGAGTGTCGACGAACCTTTTGGCCAAGTACCAATAGAAGCGATGGCATCGGGTAAACCCAGTATAGCTGTGAACGAGGGCGGCTTTAGGGAAACGGTCATACACGGCAAAACGGGCCTTCTGATTGAAACACCTTACGTTAAAAATTTGATATCTGCAGTAAAGAATTTTCACCGTTATAAATTTGACGCCGCTTTCTGCCGGAAAAGAGCCGGAATGTATTCAGAGGAAAAATGGATCGAAAATTTAAAAGAAGTTGCGCGCGGAATGGTATAGTTGAGCCAAAGTGCAGTTCTGGCCATTGTACCTATTTGAACAGTTGCGCCGCGAAAACACGTTCGACTTTTTCAGCGATGGTATCCCAAACAAATTTCGCTTTTACATGCTTATAGCCCTTTTCGGCTAACTCGCGCTGCAATTTCTCGTTTTTCAAAAGCCCCTTTAACTTCATTGCGAGCTCATCGACATTGCGTGGGGTAAACAGCAGGCCGACCTCCCCACCCTGCGTAACTTCCCTAAGTGCTGGGATGTCTGTAGCAATAGTGGGCGTCCCAGCCGCCATGGACTCAATCACTGCTATGCCAAATCCTTCGGTTGAGGACGGCAGGACAAGCACATGAGAGGACTTGAGGAGTTCTATTTTCTTCCGCTCATCCACGAATCCTGTAAAAGTGACCTTATGGTCGATCTTCAATTCCCTTCTTAAGGCCTCAAGGTTTTTCCTTTCCGGACCTTCCCCCACGATACACAGTTCTGCATCCAAATCGAGTTTCGAAAATGCAGCGAGCAAATCATCAACATGTTTGTATCCGATCAGACGTCCAACGTAGATCACGCGCGGTCTGTCTGATTTCTTGACCTTTACCTCGTCGTACTTGTCCAAATCGACGCCATTGGGAATGATTTCTATCCTACTCTCAGGAACACCGCTCTCGATTAACTTCTTCTTCGAGGAGTTAGAGACTGTGATTACTCTGGTGTACGGAAGCTTCAGCATCACCCTTTCGAACACGTTCATTAGGGACCCTTTTAGCCCATATTTTTGTAGCCAAGTCTCGCGATAGACATCATGAATGGTCACAACGAGCGGCTTTCGCCTCGCTTTTGCGATCAACCACGAGGGAAAGATTGGAAAGAACTGCTGCGGAGCGTATAGATCGAAATCCCCTATTTTTAGTCCCCTAAGTAAAGCGCCCACCATGAAAGCGGAGCCATCAAAGGCTGATTCAAGCATTACTTCCGCTGAGGGAACGAAAACCCTGTGGATATGCATGCCTTCATGTACCTCGTAGCTCGGTGACCCTTTGAACCTACGCGTGATGACGTGGATTTCGTGTTTTTTAGCCAACCTCCTTGCGGTCTCGTACATCCGCGTCTCCCCACCGCCGAGCAGGAAAGGGTGGAAGAAATCCGAGGCCATTAATATTCTCGTCAGCTCACCCTCTGCCGAAGCAGTCCCCCAAAAATTCTAACTCCGCTAGCAATGGTCGTCCCCCTTGCCTTCGAATATTTGGTGTAGAAGCACTTAACCGGCACCTCTTTCAGCCTCAACCCTTGCCTTTTAGCTTGGATGACTATTTCGGAAGAAACCTCGTAGCGATCGCTTCGTATGCGTATCGCCTTAAGCGCTCGTCGATTGAAAGCTCTAGAGCCGGATTGGGAGTCAGTAAGTACCCCGCTGAAGAGGTAGGTAATCAGATTTAGGGCAAAATTTCCGAGGCGCTTGTGAAGAGGTATGCCAAGATGCTGCCTGACACCTATTACCAAGTCCCCTCCATCCAAAGCCTCTAACAGCCTTCGCACAGCTTTAGGGTCGTGCTGCCCATCTGCGTCGAAGGTAACGGCGCGATCAGCCCCCTGTTCGCGAGCCACCCTCAGACCTGTCCTGAGCGCCGCACCAAGTCCCATATTTTTGGGATGACTAACGACCAGCGCACCCTTGGAACGGGCAATTTCAGCAGTCCGATCGCGGGAACCATCATCGACCACAATGACCTTCGAGTACCCCTCTTGCCTGAGGATATCGAGCACCCCGCCTATCGTCCGTTCCTCGTTGTACGCGGGCATGACTATCCAGACTTTCATTTTCCTCACACTTAGTTGGTTTCAGCTCTGATTAAACCCTAACTTTATGACCCTGTAGAAATAGGAAATTGGGGATGCGAATGGAGATGAAAATCGTAAAAGTCGAAGTGCCCCATAGACATTGAAATACCGCGGGCGAACGGTTTTAAAGCCGTAATTCTTGTAAAATGCCTTACAGTACTCCTCCGCGACTAGCTTCGACGATGCATAGGGCGAGATGGGCCTCGGCGGGGCGCTCTCGTTTATCAGCAGCTCTGAGGCAGCGCCATACACTGCACAGGAGAATACGTAAACAAAGCGCTTGACGCCTGCCTTCAAGCTGGCTTCAAGTAGATTTAAGGTCCCGAAGATGTTCACCTCGTTCGTGAGGGCTGGGTTTTTTATCGATAGAGGCACGCTCGCGAGCGCTTAGGGATGTTGAAAATTACTTTTTGAGCCCTTCGGCTAAGTCCTCTGGTGTTTCCACGACTTCGAGATGGAGCTTTCCCATTAAGGCTAGCCCCTTTCGCCGTATTTTTCAAACGCGCAAACGAAGATGAGATCACGGTTGGAAATGTTGTATACCCTGTGGAACTCGTTTGGCCTTATGGGAACCACATCCTTCCCCCTTACGAGATGCCTTTGCACGCCCAGCTCAATTTCTCCTTCCCCCTCTATGAAAAAGTAAACCTCGGCAACCGGGTGCGAGTGTCCGGTTGTGTGTTTCCCCGGATGCAGGATGGTTATAGAGAGCACGAGATTTTCTCCCAATGGTCTGTCCACAACTACGTAGCGCTCGTCGCTCTTGACCAACCTCCCCTCCTGAAAAGCCTGCAGATAGCTCTTGTGGGTGATGTCGTACCACTCCCCTCTGAAGAGATAGCCCTTGAGTTTTTCTCCGTGCTCGAGCAGGTACTGGATGAAAAACCCGGGAGCGTCCTGCCTTCTGACCCTGCAAAACTCATCAAGGAGTGGGAAGACCTTCTTTGGGAAGAGGTAAACCCCCATGCCGACGTACCGGCTTAACGGCGGCTTCACTTTTTCCTTGAAGTCCTGGATGTAGAAACTCTCTCTCGGTGGCGGATAGCGATCGCTCCCCTCGAACTTCACTGTCGCCATCTCTTCCACCCTCATGTCCGGCCTTTCCCCCATGTAATAGATCCCAACCTGTGGAACACCCTCGAAGCCTGAGATGAACCCGTGAAGGTCTGAGGAAAAGTAGTTGTCGACGCAGATTACAAGGAGGGCATCATCGATGCCAACACGCTTGATCGCGTAGTCAATAGCCGAGACCGCCCCGAGCTTTTCCTCCTCTCTCGTGACCTCTTCAACTATGATATTTTTGTATTCTCTAAAGAACGGCTCGAATCTCTTGTTGGTCGAAATAATCGCTTCAATACCCTCTTTCTCTAGCTTTCTGAGTATGTGGTTCAAAAGAGTGTCGCCCTCTGTCGGAAGCATGGCTTTCGGAATTTGCTCCCCAATGGGGCCCAACCTCTTCGCAAACCCGCCTGCGAGTACTAGCGCCTTCATTTTCCCAAACCAATTCAAGTTATTATCACGTACGTTGGTCATCTGCCAACTTTCTTGGAAATCACGATGAGCGCCTGCGAGAAGAAATTTAATAGGGTTGCATTTAAAAACGTGTCGAGTTTATCGATTATCAAATGATGCCGGTTGAAAAGATTCTCTAGGGCTCCGCTTATCTCGCTAACCTGTGCGGGTACCACATGTTCTCTCTCAATTTTCAAGATTTCAAATCCGCTATCGAGCACGCCCCCTATCGTCCGCTCCTCATTGTAGGCTGGCATGACTATCCAGACGTCCATCTCAATCCGCCTAGTGGTATGCACCGCGCGGATTAAGCGCCTTTCGTCAGCTTTTATGGGTAGATGTCTACGTCAAAATGGATGAACATGAAGACTGAGATTGTGGAAATTGCCTTGCCGGAGGGCTGCCAGCTGATCTTGGGAATGTCGCATTTCATAAAAACTGTTGAGGATGTACATGAGGCGCTAGTGAACTCCGTGCCCGGAATCAAATTCGGCCTCGCTTTCTGCGAATCCAGCGGACCTTGCTTGGTTCGAACGAGCGGGACGGACGAGGAGCTCCGCGAGCTAGCCGCCAAACATGCCCTAAAATTGGATTGTGGACACTGTTTCCTCATCATCATGCGCGGGGCTTATCCTATCAACGTGCTCAACGCCATAAAGCAAGTGCCGGAGGTCTGCTCCATTTTCTGCGCAACCGCCAACCCCATCGAGGTAATTGTCGCTGAAACTGAACAGGGGAGAGGTATCCTGGGAGTGATCGATGGGCTGAGGAGCAAGGGCATCGAAGGGCCCAAAGACATAGCGGAGCGGAAGGAGTTCCTCCGGAAGATCGGCTACAAACTTTAAGGGAGTTCCGCTCGATTCAGGAATCCCCTGACCCCCAGCTCTAAAGAAACTTTAGGCCTATATCCCAAGAGTTTCATGGCCTTTGTGATGTCGGCCTGGCTATGTCGGATGTCGCCCGGCTTGGCATCCATGTAAATCGGCTTGAGGTGGGTCTTTCCGGTGAGCTTCAAAAAAATCTCGCACAGCTTTTTTATGGTCGTAGCTTCACCGGTACCGATGTTAAACACCTCGCCAGCCGCACCCTCGCGATCCAAGGCAAGTAAGGTCGCTTCAACCACGTCGCCGATGTAGACGAAATCGCGGGTCTGTTCGCCGTCCCCAAAAATGACTGGTGGCTGATCCCTTCGGATGCGCTCAAGAAATTTGAGCATCACTCCGGCGTACTCGCTCGCCGCTTGCCTAGGCCCATAGACGTTGAAATATCGCAGGCGAATGGTCTCGAGCCCATAATTCTCGTGAAAGACCTTGCAGCGCTCCTCCGCGGCCAGCTTCGACGAGGCGTAGGGCGAGAGGGGCTTCAGAGGAACGTCCTCGCTTATCGGTAGCTCTGAAGCGGCGCCGTACACCGCACAGGATGACGCATAAACAAAGCGTTTAACCTTGGCCCTTAGGCTGACCTCGAGGAGGTTCAAAGTCCCGAAGATGTTCACCTCGTCCGTGAGCGCTGGGTCTTTTATCGATAGCGGCACGCTCGCGATCGCCGCCTCATGGATGACCGCGTCTACGCCCTCGAGGGCCTTCTCCACCGTTCGAGCATGCCTTATATCTCCCTTCACGAAGCGGAAGCCCGGCTCATCTAGATGATGCTCGATGTTTTTCAGGCTGCCCGAGGAAAGGTCATCGAGGACCACGACCTCATGGCCATCAAGCATGAGCTTGTCCACGAGGTGGCTACCTATAAACCCCGCTCCGCCCGTCACCAAGACCTTCATCTCAGCCCCTTCCCATATCGATGCCTAAATTAAATAAGCAGATAAATAGCCTTTGAGGAGGATAGTATGAAAACTTGGTTTAAGGAGATAACCTTCTCGACCCGCCAGCAGCGTGAAATAGTCGATCTGACTGGTAAGGTCCTCGAGGCGGCACGCGAGTCTGGCATCCGAAATGGTCTACTCGTGGTCCAGCTGCCCCACGCCACCGCGGCCCTGGCGCTGAACGAGGGCGAAGAGGGGCTCAAGCGCGACCTGCTCGACAAGCTCGATGATCTCGTGCCCGTGAGGGGCGGATACCAGCATGATCGAATCGACGACAATGCTCACGCCCACCTAAAGTCGGCACTGGTTGGAACGTCGGCCGTGCTCCCGGTCGTAGATGGCCAAATAATTCGTGGCACATGGCAGAATTTTCTAATCGTTGAGCAGGATGGCCCTCGGAGGAGAAAGCTAGCGGTCTTCGCGATGGGAGAATAGTGTAAGAAATCAGCTGGGTCCGTAATAATGTGAGGAAGCATAAGATGAAAAGCAAAGTTGAGAAAATCCTGCTAGGCCTTAAATTAGAGGCCGAGAAATGCAAGCGATGCGAACTATACAAAACTCGCACAAATGTGGTTTTCGGCGTTGGGCCCGCAACTGCTAAAGTGATGTTAGTGGGTGAAGCACCGGGGTTTTGGGAAGACAAACAAGGTGCCCCATTCGTGGGAGCTGCTGGCAAAAATCTTGACGCACTTTTACACGAGGCGGAGTTAAGGCGAGAGGATGTGTATATTACCAATGTAGTCAAATCCCGTCCGCCAGGCAATCGCGACCCCACCGACGAGGAAATTGAGGCGTGCCGTCCTTTCCTAGAAGGACAAATTTCCGCGATAAAACCAAAACTCGTAGTCGCCCTTGGTCGAATAGCAGCTAGGGAGCTATTGGGCAGGCCGGTGACAATGAGCAAGGAACATGGATCTTTATTAGATTGCACCTATGCTGGCGTGAATTTCAAGCTCTTTCTGACCTACCACCCTGCCGCAGCCATGTACAGCGGGCGGACGAAGCTTGAGCTCCAAAACGACTTCAGAAAGCTCAGGGAGATACTCGAGAAAGTTTAGCGGACCTAACTGTGGGTTCTGTTATATGTCCTACCAGCGGCAATTCGGGCTGTGCCCCAACCGACTTTGCTCACTACATTTTTAACTTGAATCCAACAACCACAATTAGGGAACAAGTTGAAAATAGGACTACCTTCAGCCGGGAAAATCTTATTTTGGAGAAAAAAGAAACCAGCCCAGAAAATCTACCTGAGAAAAGTGAAGCGTGGGGAAGTAGTTCTGGAAATGAGGGGGATTACAAAGCGTTTTCCTGGTGTACTCGCAAACGACCACATAGACTTTGATATAAAGGCCGGCGAGGTTCACGCTTTGCTCGGAGAGAACGGCGCGGGCAAGACGACCCTGATGAATATCATGTATGGCCTCTTGCAGCCCGATGGGGGCGAAATATACGTCTACGGCAAGAAAGTGACCCTGGGATCTCCTAAGGATGCCATCGATTTGGGCATAGGGATGGTTCACCAACACTTCATGCTCGCTGAACCGCTCACGGTAACCGAAAACGT
>Ga0315309_1000458_pt1 | contig 24682 bp, 23 predicted proteins | sample TDP4_MG_FD_203080 | JGI IMG/M metagenome (GOLD analysis project Ga0315309, IMG submission 203080) | Freshwater sediment microbial communities from Lake Towuti, South Sulawesi, Indonesia - TDP4 | ecosystem: Environmental > Aquatic > Freshwater > Lake > Sediment | place: Indonesia: South Sulawesi...
CCACTCTGGGTTATGGCCAACCGAGTTCTCCACATCCCCTTCCATGTTCAGCAGCATTCCGACACTTTCATATAGGTCCAGCTTAAGAAATGTCGCTTCAACAATTCTTGAACCCTGATCCTCCCTCGTAGTTTAACGGATGAACGGATGCCAGCGCGCGATAGACAGCGTGAAGGCGGGATGAAGACTTAAAAGAGATGTGAGAAAAAGCTCTCGGTGCAGAGGAACGGGCCCGTGGCCTAGCATGGATCAAGGCGCAGGCCTTCGGAAGAACGATGCCCTGGTCCCCACTGACCTGAGGAGCGGCGCTGAGGTAAGCCTGAGATCGTGGGTTCAAATCCCGCCGGGCCCGCCAGACTTTTCCTCGCTGGTTGGCGACGAGTCTCACGGCTCAAAGGCTCAAATCTAGACCCTGGCTGATGGGCTTCCAAGCGGTTTTGCGGCTGGACCTGGTTGATTCCATGGGCGCAGCACGGTCCCGGAGGCAGCATTCCCAGGACCCTCCGATCGATCCAGGACCCCGTCCAGACCCTGCCTCGGGCATCGCCTGAGCCCGTTTGCCCACGAGTGGTGGCCCCAAGGCGGAACCTGGAGGCAGGGCATCATCCACCGGAGGGGCCAGGGGATTGAGATCCAGTCGCGACACCTCTTCAGGCAGCTTGGCGCCCATGAGAAAAAGGGGCGTCGATCGACAATCGGTCAAATTCGCCCAAGAGAGAATAGCCTGGAAGGAGGGCGTTCAGACGCCTACCTGTGTAGATAAATTGGCGGTTCCCAACACGTTGATTAGGAAGACGGCCTTTCTTGTAGGCGGGGGAACGCCTTTCTCACAATCGATCGATAGGAAGCCTTTTCCTGTCGTTAGTCCTCGTTCGGATAGATCCATCGTCATAGACTCGTCTCTACCCATACCCTTGGCCCAATTTTCGCTTCACTCTAGTCGACTGCCTGGTTAGCTGGGCTTCGCCGGTCTCTTCTTCAACAGGCGAAGAGCCCCGATCCCGACCGCCAACGAGGCAACGATGATCACTGTGGTGATGACCATGGTTGACTTTGCAGCGGGAAATGCCGGGCCCGCCAGCGTGCTGGTCGGTGGCTTCGTGGCGGTTGTCTTTGCTTCCCCGGCGCTCGTAGTAGCAGGCGAAGTGGTTACGCACTCGGTGGATATGGTGAACCCCTTCGTCCCGGTCGATGTTGTTTCCGCCGGGCTCATCGTTCTTGGCGTGATCGTCTGGCTCTTGATGGTGGTCGATCGATCGATCGTGGCCTCATTTGTGATAGCTTCGTCCATTGGTTTAGCTTGAAGTTCAGCCCTCATTAACACTACAGTGTAGGGATTCCAAGTCGATAGAGTGAAATATATCGTGGACCTTCTGTCGCCACCCCTAGTGAATTTCTCTATCATGTATGGTCCATAGGGCCCACCCCACGTGGACTGCCTGAATGGGTCAGACACGTTGTCGTGGCCGGGCCAGTGTATGAAGTGTCCGAGGCCTCCGTCCTTCAAGGCATCGAACAACACTTGTCTGCTTGACCATGGACCCCATGGAAGGGGAGAGGACCTCATGAATACACCGTCATACAGCATAATCCACCTGCTCAAGAATGGATTCCACGCGACCGAGAATTCGCCTATGATCGGGTCGTGGAAAAGTGTAGTCGCATCCTTCTCGCTATCACTCCAAGTGGGATTGCCTTCGCCGTCCAGACCCTTGAAGTATCTGACGGTTGATTTATCCTCGATGTGTTTCAGCGGCATGTAGGCGAGGTACGGATCGCTCTTCCTGTATTCACCGCTGCCCCAGATCAGTAGACCTCTCCCGCTGCTCTCGGGAAGGCCACGCACACACGAATTATCGACAGCTACGACCTGCACGTTGAGGAATTTGTCTGTGGAGAGAGTATAGAGATAGGTGAAGGTCATCGAGTTATCATCGAATCTTGCCAGAACAGAGCTTCCCATCGTCCTCTCATTGGTATGATTTGTGGTAAAGTAGGCATACGCCACGCCGTCCACATCGATGCCCTCCATCGGAACTTCGAACGGACCTTGCGACACTCCCTGAACTATTGGAGGAAGAAACCTACCCGATGCATCCGTATAGAACACGAGGCTTAGGCCGTCGTCTGGATTCTCATCGGCGGTATACGCGTAACTGTCATCTTTGCCGGAAAGTTGAAGCGTTGACCTACCCACCGTGTCTCCGAATAGGAAAATGAGCTTGCGGCCGTGCTCGAATGATACTCCGAGATCTGTACCTCCCACGCCATATCTCGTAAATGTTAGGCTTAGCGTCGACTGGTTTCTTTCTCTATCGAAGTCGCCTACGAGTTGACACACCTTCACCACGCTTCCCTTGACCCCAACCACAGTGTAGTCTTCTTCGCCGCCCGTCACTTGGATGCACGTCATGAAGAGCAAAACGAGCAAAGGGAAAAACAGCATCTCCTGCAACTCTCTTCTCACTGTCAAAGCACAATCGCCCGACCGACGGACAGACCAGTCATAAGCGTGTTGTTCAGTTTTTCCTGAATTATCGCGATCGATGAGAGCCCGGTGGGGTAGTGGTTTCAAGTCTTCTTCAAATGATCGATCGATCTACGACTCGAACATTGCCTGCCAATACGTCTTGTGGCAATTAGGACACGTGATCGATTTCTAGAGCGGGTCCCACTCAATAACCCATTGTCGTTTACTTCCGTTGTAGAGAACTTTTTCACACTTGAAACAAGGAAAATTGACGCGCCCGTCTTCAACGATCGATCGATTGATGACTATGAATGGGTCCGCGTCCTTTGCTCGATCAATCAATTGCTCAAGCGATTCACTCGGTTTCCTAACGTCCGATTCCAACTCCGCTACGCTCTTTCTTGGTCTTGAAACTCCATACTCCATTTCGATCCAACAAACATTGCCTCAAAACTCTATAAAAAATTTGTTCACCCAATTGGCATCGATGGAGAAATCTAGAGGGGGCCCCGGTCGATCGATGGGAGAGGACCAGGCAACCTTTTTAACCTAGTTGCGGAGCGTTCCCAGCTCGAACCGGGGCGAGGCAGGCTAAGGAGATCAATCGGGTGGTTTTCCATGCCAGACGTGGACTCGTTGAAGAAGCTTGTCGGAAGAACGGTCGTAGTGGAGCGCCCGTTTCGCGAACCATGTTCCGGTGAGCTGAAGTCGGTTAACCAACCTTTTCTATTCCTCCATTGTGGTGGGCGAACCGTTGTCCTGAACATCGACCAAGAAGGTCTCAGGCTTAGACCGACCGATGAAAACCCACCCATAGATCGAGCAGCCACCTGAGTCGACCGGAGCACCGAACGGAAAGAACTCGAATGAACCTCAAGCAACAAGCAGCCTGAAATCCCCTACTCCCGCTGGCCGCTCGCCTGGACACGTCCCTCGATCGAACGGCACCGCCTGAAACACAAGCTCAACCAGGCAATCCAAGACCTCCAGAAAGATCTGAGAACAGGCATAAACGCAGACTCGCAGACGATCGATCTGCAGATGGCACCCACAATGGGCACCGCTTTCACAGCCTTTCTGGCGTCTATGGCACCAACCTGAGTGAAGCGCACGTTTTTTCTGTGGGATAGCTGCGCGTTCTACGATCGATCATAGCTTCCATGCCCCTTTGTTAAGGTATGCAGAAGGATCATAGGGAGGATTTCCTCTCAGTTTCAATTCCTTTCTTGCAGCCTCACGCTGAGCCTCAAGACTCAAGGTCCCTGGTCCAAAGACCATTTCTGGTCGTTCATTGTCCCATCGAGTCATTACTTCGAGATCTGCTCTCCGTGATACTCTGTGCAGAATGTTGTTTGAGATTTGCGTGGGAATACTGAGCAATTCATGAACTGCCTTGTTGCTTTCGCCCAGGTGATGGTCGATTTCACCAGCCTCATGGCTTCGTCCGGGGGAAGCGGCCCATGAAGTGCGAATGTCCATAGATGCTTTTAGGATGAGAGCCGTATAGTCGCCGAAAAGATTCTTCATCACCTCGATCCAAGAGTTCAATTCCTGCTCCTTCCTAAGCTCTGGTGTAAGGTCCTTTTCAGGAGCCAGAAGCGGTGGCTGTCCGGACATGAACAGCCAGTCTATTATCGCTTCTGCAGCTCGTAGGTCTCCTATCTTTCCAAGAGCCTCCGCCGCTGCGCTGCAGACTGAAAGATGTTCATCCTCCAAGGCGTGAACGAGGGCTTCGACCGCTGGCTCTCCCAGACGCGCCAATTCATCCCACTCCTTTTTCCCAAGCGCTGCCGCATGTGCTACCAGGTAATGCGCCCTTTCTGTATCGTCCCGAGGCTTCCAGCCTATCTTGTCAAGGGTCCATGCGGCTCTCCATCGAGCCTCTCTATCTTCACCCCTCAAGGCCTGAGTAAGTGATTTCACTGCTGCTTCTCCTATCTTTCCGAGGGCCTGCGCTACTTTCTCCCGAACTTCCTTGTCTTTTTCAATAGGCGAACTGAGAGAGACTGACCAGAGGAAGTGAAACAGGGCTTCGACTGCCCTTGCATCCCCGATGTCTGCAAGAGCATCCGCGGCGCCCATCTGAACAATGCTGCACGCATCCTTCAAAGCCCGAACTAGTGGTTCTACCGCCCTCGCATCTCCTATCTTTCCAAGGGCAAGTGTTGCTGCCAGCCGGACATCTTTATCTTCGTCCTTGAGGGCCTCGGTTAATGTTGCTACTGCCCTCACATCCCCTATCTCTTTGAGGATCAGTACCGCTTCACCTCGAACGCTCGGATCTTTATCCTTCAGGGTTTGAATGAGCGGTTCTACGCCCGGTTTTCCTATTCCAACAAGAGCCCCCACTGCCTGCAATCTAACCTCTCTGTCTTCATCCCTCAATGCTTGAATGAGGGGTTCTAAGGCCCTTGCATCCCTCAACCGTCCAAGAGTCATTACTGCAAGAACTCGAACACTCGAATCTTTCTCCTTCATAGTCTCAATTAGTAGTTCTACCGCCGGTGCTCCTATCCTAGCCAGAGCTTCTGCTGCTGCGCTCCGAACGTCCAAATCTTTGTACCTTAAGGCTTTTGTCAGCCCCTTGATATTCCTCTTGTTTTCCATCTTCTCTACATTCGGCCTGAACAATGGCATAGGTCTACGTCTTCAACTCCTGGACACACACTCACCAACGCACTTTTTGGTATATCAAGATTCGGCCTCGTTCAAGTCAGGGGCGATACGCGGACCCTCGGCCGTTCGCAATTGTTCTTGCGGCGATAGATCGATCGAACGGGAGAGTCTTTCTTCCTTTCGAATTGAAGGAGAGGTGACGACAACAAGAGATATATTGCCTGGATCTTTCCATCTACTATTCATTATGTAGACGTCTATGCCACCTTTTGCCCCTGTGACTTTGCTATCGGGTGTGTTTGTCAGGAACTTCAACAAGAAAAAAATATCTTCTTGATTGCGAATGCGGTTCCCGTGTCAATTGGTTTCACGTCTAGTTCTTCTAGGCCCGAAAAACAATGGGATCAACCTGTCAGCCTAGAATTGAAGCCGAACCAAGAGAGACGGCTTCCGAAAATCCTAGCCCGGTTTGCAGGCCGATCGATCAATACGATAGAATCACATGGACATACCGCTTCCTCACTTTGAGGAAGAGATAGAGACGTTCCTCTATGTTCTTGGAAGGCTCAAACCCCAACGCAAGAGCAAATGGCTCGGATTCTCGACGCGTTTCGCAAATCTCGAGCTGGTGAAGTGATGAAAAGCAAAACCATGCCAACAAATGACCTGAAACACAGTGTGACTTGGGCTTCTCGGTATTCCTAAAGATTGCCATTGGACATACTCCTTAAGTAGAACTGAAAACAAGTCCTTGAGAGTTTTGAAATGGGAACAAGAGCTATGGTCATTGTCGACGGTTTAGCTCAAGAGACGCTTCAGTTGGTAATGATCTTGATATTACTTGCTTTCTTCACCAACAACGTGTTTCCACTCCTTTCAGGAGCCAGCACAAGCGTGCAGATAGGCGACAGTGCCACCGCCAAAGGGGTTGACCCAGCAACCTATTCGCCTATCGATCGAACTCAATCATTCACCGTTCGCGATACCTCGGTTTACTCCTGGCTCAAGCTTGTCGACGTTACTTCCCCTTCACATAATCTGACGTGGCTCTGGTTGACCCCACAGAGGCATCAGTACAGGAGCGTTTCTCTTTCTATTCCTGATCCTGGACAGGGAAAGGTTTGGCCAGCGTATTATGCCTGGTCTTACCTAGATATTAACGGTGGGACGGCAGCTCAATTAACAGGCATCTGGGAAATTGACGTCTTCCTCGACGGGGTGAGAGCTCTGGTTCAGACTTTCTCTATCAGTGATAGTACCCCACCAAGCCAGCCAATGGTGGGATACTCGTGGCCATCCTACAACATAAAGGTAAACATCCAATACGCCCCGTCGTACGCACGTCAGGATGTTATCAACGCAATGAAGCAATGGAACTTTAGCCAAACCTGGTTCCAGAAGACATACGGTCTTGCATCAAGACCAACCTACAACCTTGTCGTCTCGAACAGTACATCCGACCCCATCCAAGTGTTCTTCAACCAGACTCAGACAACAGACGACTGGGGTTGCACAAGCTCTGAATATTCGTACAATTCTACCGGTTACTTTGCAGGAGTGACATCTTCGATCTCAATCATCTTGTCTCTAAAGGACGGCAGCAGACTCAACGATGTTGCAATCGAGGATGTGACGCTTCATGAATTGGGACACTCCCTAGGCTTGGGCCACGTTCAAAGAGCGGGAGACTTGATGAACCATCTCAGCGGCAACCTTTACGACTTACACTACCCAACAACACTAAACCTCTACGCCCTCTACCAGCTGTCCGGCCTGAACAGAATTGACACTATACCCAGCTTCTACGACCTCCCTAGCTCCATACAATACGACGCATCAACACCCTTCAACTCTACACAACCAACAGCCACATCCACGACGACGCAAAGCGATACTCTCGCATGCACCATGACGCAGACGATCACCAAGCCCATAACTACTACGGTGACAGCCCCGCTTCCGATCACCAACACAGTAACCCAGACCACGGAGACACTAACCACCGTGAGTTATACAACAACTCAGACAATTACCACTACAGTTAGCATTACCAGAGTAGCACGTGAAGGCGACCAAATCCCACAATCACTATTCTGGGCCTACCTTGTCCTTTCATTTGCCATAATACTTGCGCTAGGCGGATTACTGATAAAGGGGCACAGGAGCAACAGCGATAGCGCCGCGCCTGTCACATCGATCGATCTCGTAGACACCTTTCCATCACGGTCCGACCAGGAAGATCTTGGTTTCGCCTCTCGGCTCAGCAGGGGGCAAGTGAATCTTTCCCATCTTGTTGTTCTTGAGTCTCCGAACGTAGGATTTTTTGCATCCACCCCAAAATTCGCAGCCCGGGCATCTATCGGTTTTTCCCCATTTTCTTGCGTAGCATAAGCTGAACCCTCTGTCCATCTGTTGTCGCTCCGACCCCGTGAATTCGGGTTTCGCCGGATTCTCACCGGCTCTTCAGGGAGGTTCTTGGTTGTTCGTCGATGGATCGTAACGCATTTTTGGGTTCGAGCGTTGCTAAGAGTTTTCTCTTCAAGAAAAGCTGAGATTGGCTTTGAAGGAACCTGCCATGGGAGTGCAGAGCCGTGACCACTGCCGGCAGATCGATCGGTTTGGGGGTTGGGTCCCTGCGGTCATCGCCGTCACACTAGCACTGTCCACGGCGGCCCAGCTTTCTAGATCCACACAACTCGCGAGGTGTGTCTCGATCGATCGATGGACGAGGACCAGAAACTCGAAGCAGTCACGAAGGCAGCAGACCTCAGAGAATTCAACACAAGAATCTACTCCGAAACCTAACCCTACCTCTATGCAGAATCTGGTCCCGGGGGTCGGAATTTCAGGAGCGGCCTTCTCCTTTTGAACCGACGACATTGCGGTGGACCGACCGATGGCCGATCGATCTCCGGTGACTGTTCGCCCGGTAGGCTGAACAAGGCGCACCACCAGGGTGCACATCTACAGCCGGAAGCTTTTGGCTCCTGTTGATCTACCAGGCTGAGCTACCCCGGGAACGAGTCAGCTGCGCGGGCACTAATATTAAGGATTTGCGGTAAAGCAGGCCGGAGAGGGAGCGGGTCGACCGCCAGTATCCTTGGTCGCTAAGCCCCGACGTCGTAGATGAGGCGATGCGATATCTCTGCCTCTGATTACTTGTGGGGACCACCCAGCGCATCCCGAACCATCCTGGCAAGGTCCTCAGGAAGCCGCCCCGCCCTACGAGTGACCAAGTCAGATGCCATGATCGTAACATACCCCTCAGCGGCGAGTCGCTGAGTCGTAGTATTCATCACAGCGAAACCATAGCGAATAGATCGATCGTCCATCTTATCCAACGTCAACACGACCTCGAGAACGTCGTTGAAACGAGATGGAGACTTGTAACGGCAGAAAGCTTCCACACGCGGCAGCCAGATGTTGTGGCGTTGGTGCACCTGATCGAAGTCGATGCCAATGGACCTGTAGAAGGCCTCCTCAGCCCGCTCAAAGAACCGGAAATAGTTGGAGAAATGCATCACCCGAGCAGCATCGGTATCCACCCAGCTCACCCGCTCACTCGTCTTAAACGGCGGCAAGATACTCATCCCACCGCTTCTCAGACTGAAAGCCGAGTATAAGAGGCTGAGGCATGTCAAACGACTATCCAACAGCAAGTCAGACTTGGTATTGGGACGAACCCTGGCTTTCTCGAATCGATCGATCTCGACTATGCTTTCACCCTTACTGAAGTCGTAGAGAGGAAGTTGAAGGAACGGTTCTACCCTGAGAGACCGTCGATGATGTTCAAACCGATCTGAAAGGAAACAAGGCGGCAGTTATGATAAGACCGTGCCCTCTAAGGGAGAATGGGCTCGTCGTCTCAAGGAGAAGAGGGAATCTTCTACGGCACATCACTACGCTGCAACATCCTTGCTGCAGTAGGGCTGTCGAGGAAACATCCCGAGCTCGGGCGTCTTGTCGTGATGATTAACGACTCTGAAAGTACGTGTCTTTTGACCGAAGTGTTCGGTGTGAAGAAGAGACTTGTCGTTCCAGAGACAGAGCATGAACTCGGCCATTACAGCATGCAACAACTCAAGCTCCACATCGATTAGCATTCTCCCAGAATTGATCGATAGCGCAAGGATTATATGGGACGCACTTTTCAAGAGCCGAGAGAAAAAGACATCAGATGTGAGGTATAGAGTTTTGGTACTGCCACTTGACTTTCTGGACAGCATGGCGTGGGACGTCGTGGCAGCCGCAGCGCTGTTAGGAGTCACCATGCTAAAACTTCCCTACAAGGCATCTTCGGGTTCAGTGAACGCCGAAGGCAGAAACATGAGAATAGGACTTGCGGCCGCCATAGGAGCATCTGGATTTTATCTATTTCTCACCGGGATCGCGATAAGCTTCATATGGCCTTTCGGCGCAATCTCAGGCGGTCTGTACAACGTACTCTTCGGGGGCATAGCTGCGCTGGGCGGTCTCCTGCTTCTGGCGATCTCCATTGTGCTGTTTCTAAACTCGAGCCTAGCTCCGGTTTCCTATTTTGCTGTCGTCGTCGGTCTATACGCAGTCGTAGGCGCCTATGCGATGGTTAGTTACGGACTAACTAAGGAACCATTAGTTTCAGCTCTAGGGTATCTATCATTCGCCGTCACAGCATTTCTCTCCGTTCCCGCTACCCACTCGGACAACAAGTGGCTGAGATGGCTCTTCGCAGTCTTCGCCTTCTTGTTCGCACTGGCTTGGGTCATCCAAGCAGCGCAATTCACCTATGGACATCTCGCACCCCCACCCCCCACATAGCTCGATCGATCGCGCTTCGATCGAACGAAGGAACGTTTGCTACGATCGCAAGAGTCTGGCGAAGCGCCAGAGAGGAGTCAAGGTCTGATGGATTCACAACTACATGCGACTTTAGTTTGACAGGAGACGGGGCACTGGCTTTGTCGACCGATCAATTTTTGCCGTGAAATTCCTTGACAAAATACGAAACTGTGTGATCGACTCGAAACCCGACCTTCTCGTAAAGACGCTCCGCATTTCCTCCCATTTCTGTTTCCAGCATGTGGAGCTCGTTCTTTTCATCCATGGAGCCCACAAGGGCATGAACCGTCAAAGCGGTTCCTACACTTCGCCCTCTGTACCCTCTCAGTGTTCCAACGTTGAATATTCCGCCGGTTCTCCCGTAGGAAGCCAAGGCACTGGTTCCCACAGGTTTTCCCTCGACATATGCCAGCCAGCATCTCCACCCTGTTCGCATCAAAATGCGAATAAGCTTGTCAAACCCTTTCTTCCATCCAACAGCCATCTCGAAGCTTCCGAGAAGAATTCTGTTATACACATCTATTTCGCTCTCCGATATTTGCTCCACCTCAACATCATGGCTGAGTCTATCTTCCACGTGTTTTCCTTTGAACACCATAACTGAGCCCTCCGATTTTCTCTGGAATCCTTTCTCTTGAAGAAGGGAAGTGAACCATCTCGGTCGAGTTATTGGGGAGGTTCTACAACACGCATACGAAGAGCCTCTTGACAAGAAGTATTCGGTGATCCTACCAAGTAGATCTTCGGCCTCGCCCTCGTCGACGCTGATGCCCGCAGCGTGGTTGACAGGATACACAGGAACTTCCCGATAACAAACGACGACCGCTCCATCCACAGCTCTAGCGGAAGGAAGTGCCAAAACAAGGTTGCGCCAGAACTCTTCGAGCCTCTCGACACTTCTCAAGTCACATCATGCACACGTATCTTCTGCCTTGGGCTTTAAGACTTGTGGAAAATTCTTTAGCTACAACTCAGGAGGGAAAACGGAAATCCAAAGATCACCACGAAGCCATGGTTTGGACAGGCATATCGGTCGATCGTACACCAAACCTCTACGTTCTCATCAGGTTGTAAGCCTGCTTGAGCCAAGAAATCAGCTCTTCATCCATCTCCTTCTCGTCTTCGATGCCGATGCTGTAGAGATAACGGTTGGCTGACATCCGACTGAATTTGTCGATTCTTCGGCTGTTGATTCTATGATCGGTCGTGAAGTGTATCCTGATCTTCTTCTGCAGAGCGTAGACGGCGGCGAAAGTGTAGTTGCTCACGAGATGTATGCAGCAGGGCAAGGATTCAACCCTGAATGGACCTATGTTTTTCTTGATCAGCTCCGTCAACCTGTTGTAGAGCGGCCTGGCTATCATCTCTTTCCCCCTGAAATGTTTGTCCACTGGATAAACGGCGCAGGAATGTTGCTGGTTCCTTTTCCTGAACCCCCTCCCGCACCTTGGACATTTCCACATCTATTATGACCTCATCAAAAACCAGGGCGTTCATTCACTTATGTCTTTTCGTTTCCATTCGCTAGCCTCTTTGTTCAGGTTGGACCTATCTCAAGAAGCAGCCGTGGGCATGGCCCTCTTCATTGTTCGCTCGACCCATCCTCCTTGACGCCTTCGCTGTGTTTCCCATCGCCTTAGACCTGAAATACGGACATGGACTGACTGTGGTGTCGGTGGAGTGTCGGGCCTCCGTGGTCATAGCCGTCACGCAGGCACTGCTCACAGATCGAATGACCCAGAATGCTGACATCGGTCCCACATGGTCGATAAGCACCTGTCGCACCCGAAACACCCGGCCAAAGAAAAGGCGTAGCACCCCGGCAGATCAAACATCTCAAAACCGGCCCCTTCCCCTGGTTTAGGGCATGCGCACAAGCAAGAATGGTTAAATAAAGGGAGGGCGGCTCGGCACGCGACCTACGCTTCCAGGACAGCGTTTTGAACGAGTGGTTGAAGAGGTTGCTGTCGAGAAAGGACAAGATGAGAAGAGGTATCAAGAACCAGTTCCTCGACACCAACCTCAACTGGATCCTATTCACCGTAATCCTCGGTATAGTCGCATTAACCGTCCATTTGATCGCTGAGTTCGTCCTGCACATATACGATGTGACGCAGATTGACACTTTCACCCACTGGCTTTCAGGTATGACTGTGGGCGCAATCATCCTGAACTTCAACCTCTCCCGCTCGAGAAAGAGATACTACGCCATCGCGATTGGCTCGGCATACGTTTTCTACATCCTTTGGGAGATCGCGGAAGGCCTCTACTTCTACTACAACCCGCTCGGCATGATTCAGACGGAATTCTGGGACGCTATCAAGGACCTCTGGCTAGATGGCGTAGGTGCTCTCAACGCTTGTTTCCTAGCCGACGAGGTCATCCCATGAGCAACAGCATAAACATCTAGACAACAACCCTCAGACTGAAGCCAAGTCCCCCAAAAACTCATGCATCACCTCCAGCTCGCTGCCATGGTTATCAGAGGTCCGGAGACCGACATTGTCAGGTAGAAAGATGATCAGCGTTCATTTGGATTGATCGATCAGGTCTTGTGGCGGCAGCGCGGGGCCTTCTGATCCTGCGAATGCATCGGGGCAATCGACAACGCGTTGCTCTGAAATCCTCAGAGTTGTCGTGCGCACTCACATTCGATTTCGCCTTCATGTAATCCCTGTTGAGCCCTATGAAAAGCATCAAAAGAACCCCAAGAGAGGATAACGATCGATCGATCGATCTCGATCCACCTGCCCCTCGACACAGAAAACGGTTTCGCATTCTCTAGGGCTTGTCAGGGAGGTCATGCTCCAAAGGGACTCGATATGATTCGGCTTAACTCCCTTAGCCAGACATCCCGCTGCTGTAGGTCAGCAAGGGTCAGCGCGAACTCCACCGGCTTCTCCTCGCCCGGCACCACAAACTTGATCTCCAAGTGCTTTGTCCCCAAGACGCTCTTCTCTTCGACCGACTTCGCATACTCCAGCGGCAGGGATATTGCTTTGTCTTTCTTGGAGAAGGTGCCTTTCTGGTACCGCATGGCTATGCTTCTGTTGGTAAGAATTAGCTCCCGAACTTTCAACACTTTGTCGGTTACGTCATTGATGTCCCCTGCTTCAACCTCGCCCTTCGTGAAGGCATCCAAGAAAGCGCCGGTCTGCATCCTTCGAAGCAGCATTCCGCCGAGGAACACAGAGAACCCTCTCAAAAACCGGCCACCGAGCCCACGCTTCGGCTTCAGGCTAACCATACCTTTCGGCTGGCTCAGGATCTTCTCTTCAGCCAACTTTTCCCATCGACCTCCGACCAGAGAAAATCTGGTTTCGCCCGAGTCCCACGGGCTCATCAGGAAGTTCATGAGCGCATGGCTCTGGTTGCCGTCAGTCTGGGCCTGGAAAGTGAATATAAAACTGACGGTCGTACCGAGGAGTAGTGTATAGCCCCTACGGCCATCGCTGTGAGGCTGGCATTGTTCACCGGGACCCAACTTTTTCGATCTAAACGCCTCGCGGTATGTTTCATCGGGCCCAAGCCCTCCGCGTGACCTTGAAACTGAGGGGAGAGAAATCTCATCGCACCCGCGGCCTCGACGACCGAGTAGGAGCTCCTCCACTCCAGGTCTCTGCGGGACCCTATCAGGAGGGCGACCAATCCCGTTCTCTCATTCAATATCGAGGGCATAGTTTCGACTCGGCAGGGATCCATGCTCAACATGATCGATCACGCGAAGTGAAACTGTCACAAACACAAACCTTCACACGACAACTCAAACCACTACGAACACGCATGTTCACACGGCAACCCAAAGTGTCACAACCACACACATTCTCATAGGAACTGAAACTAGCACGATCACGGGCCTTGGCACGTGAATAGACTGGTTCATTCACGTATCGGGAGTTGATCGATCACCGCAGTGTCGCTTAAAGAGACCTCAGCCCTCTTCGCTATCAGGCGGTTCCAATTTCGTCTCATCTCTTCCCATAGTTGCGTCCTCCTCGATTTTCTTCTTAAGTTCACGCGGTGTCACGTCATGTCCAAGCCGCTTCTTTGCTTCTTCGACTATTCTCAAAAGGTCGTCAAACTCCGCCTGAACTCTTATCAGTCTACCTTTAGGGGAAAAAGACCGTTTGATTTGAACGGGCTCCTCAACGCTCCCCGTGTTGTCACGGAGAATTACCCTATGGACAGAAACTCTACTGGTTCCGTGAACGTGCTTGGTACATGCCACGTTATACCCGATGGACCCGAGTTCGCTCATCACCACTTCCCCGACCCCTTCGACGTGCCTCTCATCTACATCTATGAAGAACAGCAGCCCCATCCTTCCCTTTTTCGTTACGGTTTGGACTACATGAACGTTGTTTGCTCCTTTATCCAACAATTTCTCTATTGTATAAGAGGTCATCGCCCCAGAAACGTCATCCAGAGCCGCAATGATGATCATGAACTCCACCGAGAACGAACTCTCAGGACCCACCTCTGGGGTCCACCATCATCTGAAACGCCAGTTCTCCAACTTTTATGGCACGAGACTTTATCCCTGGGATGGACGCCGTGATGTAGGCGGCTTCTTCGGCCTCTCGGGCGGCTTCCTCTGGACTCGCCCTCCTCATGGCACAGGCGACTGCGACCGGCACTGTTATGTTGATGATGGTGTGTGGAGACATACACAGTTCATGAATGGGAAGCGCAGCTATGGGAATGACATCACAAAGCTCTTTCTTCCTATTTAAAACGGCATCAGGAATGACCTTGTGAGAAAGTCCCTCCAGAAGGACTCTTTTGCCTTCGATAGTTATCTCCACATCCGCGTCAATGTCGAATCCGTAGTACTTTCTAGCAAAAGCGCTTGGCCTTCTTGCCCCTCCACATAATTTCTTGACCTTTATCTCTATTTTCTTTCCCATTCCTTGACTGATAAAGCTGGAAGTGCCCGTTTCACTTTTTCGAACTCTCTCGGACTCGAACTCCCCGACGATGTCAGATAGCTTTTGGCCCCCAGCCAAGCCTCCAAAGGCTTTCTCTGCCCTCTTGGTTACAGCCTCTAATGTCGCCTTTTCAGTAGCGCGTATGACGGCATCGGTTACTGGACCTGGCATTACTTGGGCGGCCTTCCTAGCAATAGTGTGGCCTGCAACCATCGCGAGCTCAGGGTCAAAGAAGGTCTCCTTATTCTTCTTGACTGCCTCGACGCCCTCATCCACCGACTTGGTCCGCGCAAGAATTCTAAGGATTATTGTACTATCGGCAACCCCTTGATGTGCGAGTGGTGGACATGCAGGTCCTCCGCCGGCCCCTGTTCCTATTATGCCACTTTCCTTGAAGCACGCGAAAATCTCTTTGAATGCTAAAATCCCTACAACGGTTGGGGTCCCAATATCCTTGAACATTAGCCCCAAATCCCCGATCAGCCTAGCAGTATCGAATTCTTCGTCGGTACCTCGGAAGTGAAGTTTCTCCGGGAGCTTTGCGGTTCTTGCTGCAGCCCGACCTGCCATCTCCGCAGTATCCGTCTTCACCCAACTCCCATCACGGTTGACATCAAATTCGGCGTCGGCATGGACGAGTTCCATCGCTGCAGCCGTAGCCAAGATGGCTGACATGAAAGGATTGGGTCTCATTCCCATCCCTGAGTGAGCCTTCAACATGGCCTCCGTCCCAATCCGTGCGATATTCTCGGTCAATTCTGGGAAGACAAAGTCTTCCGCAAGGGCACCATGACCGTAGAGGGGTCCACTCACCCCTCCTGGGAGAGTCGCGCCCTGAATCCTCGTAAGCTTCCCCTTCATCATAGCGTGGTGAATGGCGTGTACAGCTGGGAACGCAGTGATCTTGTTCGTCGATTTCCCAGCGGGTATTAGGAGGACGCCGCCCTTGTCTGCTCCTGCTATCATCCGAGCACTAGCCCCTAGCTTCCGATTCCCTCCAGGGCAACCCGCCCGCACATTAGCCCCGGCGGCGTAAATTAGACTGGCGGTCAATAGTGCGGCGTTTGCCGGGATAGCCCCAGCGAGCTTTGCTGCCTCTATGCCCTTGCGGATAACCTGGTCTGCTTCAATTTCAGGAACGTTGAGCGCTCTAATCATGATGTTTCTACCCTCAAGTAACTCTAATGCGATGGCGTTGGCCACACACATGGCAGCGATGTTCAATCCGCCATGCCCCTTCGTGAGAGCCGAGATATTGTCAGCCGTCACTAGGTCTGGGCTAGATAGCACCGCCCTTACGCTTGCAGAAACAACCTTTTCCATCTTCCATCAAGCTCAATCTGGTTCGATTTCGATGGATCCCTCATAATGGGGTTGAAAACTGAATATAAAATTGACTGTCATGCCGAGAAGCAGGTTTGGGTCCCCGTGGTCATCGCCGTCACGCTGGCACTGTTCGATCGACGTAATCCATGTTAAGCTGGCTTCTTCTTTCCTAGACCAGATTCATGATGGGGTACCTAGAGATGAGGAAGATCGATTGATCGACCGGTTTAAGACGAGCATCCTTTGACTTCAGAGGGCCTGCTCGCCCTCAACTGGTAGGGCTGGGTGTTCGAGGTTCAGAGCGGACCTCCGACGAATGGATGGATATGTTTCCGCGACTGTGTATCGCTTGTGGGCAGAGGTTGAGCCTCCGAAACCGTTAAGACCCTGCGCATTCTTTCCCGGGGGATCCAGAGCTAGCTGTGTGCGGAAGAAGGTAAACGGTTGATGCCTCCCACCATCGATTTGCTGAGGAGAGTCGTCGAGTCCGCTGACTCGCAGTATTCGGAGGCCAGGTATCATTGTCGACGCAGTGTCGATGTGAGGGTTGTCAAGGGAGAGCTTGAGGAGGCGAAGTCCGAGCAGTATTCGGGAGTCGGCTTCAGGGTTCTCGCCGACGGGGCATGGGGCTTCACCAGCACATCGAAGACCTCGCCTGGGGACCTCGAGAGGGCGATAGGAGACGCGGTGTCGATGGCGAGGACATCTGCTGTAGCCAAGAGAAAGAGGGTTGCCGGCCTCGCCGAGGCAAGGCTTGCGGTGGGACGCTTTCAGCCTCCGATAGACGGTCCACTGGAGGAACACGGCGTCGAAGAGAAGGTACAGCTGGTCGTTGCCGCTGAGAAGCGTGTCCGAGAACGGTCTAGCGTGATAACGTCGGCGAGCTGCCACTACGACGAGATGCTGGACCACAAGCTGATAGTGACCAGTGACGGGGCTGAGGCCGAGGTCTTCGACTCGAAGCCCGAGTTCATTGTCACGGCGGTTGCCTCTCGTGGAGGGGAGATCGCCTCAGCGTACAGATCCCTCGCTGTCACAGGTGGATGGAAGGATCTTTTCAGAGAGAAGAAGCCGGAGGACATCTCCGATGAAGCCGCCGCACTGGCTCTGAAGCTGATAGACTGCAAGAGGCCGAGGGGTGAGAGAACCACCGTCGTGCTAGATCCGGGGATGGTGGGTCAGATATCCCATGAAGCCGTCGGCCACACCGTGGAGGCGGACTTCGTCCTATCGGGCTCCGTCGCCAAGGATAGGATCGGCTCAAGGGTTGCGAGCGACCTCGTGACACTGGTGGACAGCGGGCCCTCGCACATCGCGCCCCACGGGGCGGGAACGGTGCTTGTGGACGACGAAGGGGTCCTAGCCCAAACCACGACCGTGATAGAGAGAGGAGTTCTCGTCTCCTACCTCCACAACCGTGAGACGGCGGAGATCTTCGGCGTCTCGCCGACGGGAAACGCCAGAGCCTTCGAGTACCCCGACGACCCGATGATAAGGATGCGGAACACTTTGATCGAGCCGGGAGATCTCAGCTTCGAGGAGATCATCGAGGAGGTTAGACACGGCTACCTCTTGAAGGGACCTACAGGGGGACAGGCAGACGCCAACGGCGAGTTCATGTTCGGGGCCCAGGAGGCTTACCTCATCGAGAAGGGCGAGGTCGTAGACCTCTTCAGGGAGGTTGCCATAAGCGGGCAAGCCTTCGAGATCTTGAGAGGCGTGGACGCCTTGAGCAGAGACTTCCGGTACGACCTGGGGGCGGGCTACTGCGGAAAGCTTCAGGCAGCGAAGGTCGACGCCGGCGGACCCTTCCTTAGATGCCAAGCCATCGTAGGCGGACTGCATGGAGGATGACGCCTTGCCGCTGGATCTCTGCTCTCAAGCCGTGGAGAGAGCTCTGAAACTGGGAGCCGACGACGCCGAGGCATTTGCCTCGGAGTCGCTTGAGACCGACGCCCTGATCGAGATCAACGATGTCAAGCTGGGCAGGAGCCACAGGAGAGCAGGGATAGGGGTAAGGGTGTTCAAAGACTCGAGGATGGGTTTCTCAAGCACAAACGACCTGACTCCCAGCGGCCTGAACAGGGCTGTCGAGGAAGCAAGATCCATCTCGAACCATAGCCCACCCAGCCCCTACAACACGCTTCCCGAAGCGGCAGCGGCCACCACCCTTCAAGGACTCTACCACCCAGAGGTTCAGCGGTTCGCCCTGGAGGAAGTGGTTTCGAAGGCTTCCGAGATGCTGACTACGGCCAGGGGATACAGCCCAAGGGTGACTGTTGACACCGGATACTTCACGGCTACAGTCGAGCAATGCGCAGTCGCCAACTCGAAGGGAGTCGGATGCGAAGAAAAGTCCGGCATGTTCTTCTGGTACATCCTGGGCATGGCCAGGGAAGGCCAGGAGGTCTCCAGCTTCGATTACCAGCTGGGTTCAAGCCGCACGGTGAGCGGGATCGACGTCCAGTCCACAGCCCTCGACTTCGCACACAACGTAGTAGGCTCACTTGGCGCCAAGCGATGCGAGAGCTTCAAAGGATCGCTCGTCCTAGCCCCCTACGCCGCGGAACAGCTCCTATCCCCACCCCTAGCGTGGGCCATAAGCTCCAACAACGCACAGAAGGGAAGAAGCAGGTTCCGAGGCAGGCTGAACCAAACGGTCTCCTCCGAAGGCCTGACCCTCGTCGACGACGCGTCATACATCCAGGCCACCGCAGCGGGCAGCTTCGACAGAGAGGGTGTACCCCACAGCCCCCTCACAGTCATAGAGAAGGGAGTCCTGAAAACCTACCTTTACAACAGCTACACAGGGTCAAAAGAGGGTCGAAGGAGCACGGGGCACGCCTCAGGAAGCTGGAGGTCAACGCCCTCGGTGAACCCTACGAACATCCTCGTGCACGAAGGCTCCGTCTCAAGGGAAGAGATGATCTCAGACGTCAGGAGGGGGGTCCTCGTAACCCGGTTCTCCGGCTTCCCCAACCCAGTGACCGGCGACTTCTCAGGGGTCGTGAAGGGCGGATACATGATCGAGGGCGGAGAGATAGTTCACCCCCTCAAAGAGACGCTGATAACCGGAAACGTATTCGACCTCCTCCTCAAGATTTCAAGCATCTCCAAGGAAAGGAAGACGATAATGAGCCACGTCCTTCCATACATAGGGTTGGAGGACGTCTCCATAACCAGCGCCTAGCGAGAAAACGCCCCTGGCGTCTCAAGACACTGTCTAGGCAGCCCTACTCGATGTCGTCGCGCAAAATCGGTTACAGTTCTGTCGAACGCTCCTCTTATAATGCCCCTTCAGGGTTGATCACCAGCGTGATAAACACGGCGAAATCGTTCCTGTTGGTTACCAGTTGCTACATCGCCCTCACGGTTTTCCTCTCTCCCCCCGCTCACGCCGAAGATCGATCGATCCCCTATCTCTACTACGCGTACACGGACAAGCCAGCGTACATCGTGGGGGAAACGGTCATCATCACCGTTGCCCCTGGAAACATAACCTCCACCCTGCCAGGACAGAAGGTGGAGCTCATGGTCTTCAACTCGAGGAATGTCAGGTTCCTGGACACCACGTTTCCCCTGGATCAATACAAACTCCCAAAGTACGTCCTTTTCGGCCCCGGCGAAGAGGACGCATACCGCATAGAGGTCTACTGGATCACAGACGGCCGACCCCTTCAACCCCACTACGTCACCTCTTTTGTGGTGTATCAACCCATCCTGGTAGCCGTGACCACGACAACCCAGCCCGCGGTAACCGTTACAGTGACCTCGGCAATCACCTCGACCACGACCGCCATCACTCAGAAGAGCGTTACGCTGACCGTGCTGACGACGACAACGATTGAGCAGACCACCCAGGAGACGCTAACCCGGCTCACAACCGAGACGCAGACGAAGACCTCCACCCAGTCTCTGACCTGGACCCTTGTCTCAACCCATACCAAGACCGCCACTATTCAGGGAGCCCTGGAGGGAACGTTCGTAGTCGGGGTTTCAATAGTCATCGCAGGTGCTTTGATCGCCTTTGCGCTTGTCAGAGCCTCCCGTTCAAGCCCTCACGCAGTGAACAGCGGAAGGCCCCAAGATGCAAAACGAAACCGCGGCGACGCAGCAAAGCCGGGCGGCCGACCCGCGTTCTAACTAAGTCTGTGCTGTCTGGCTGTCGACCCACGAGAACTTGCGCTGAAGCGATCTCGGGTAGTACAGCTTCCAGTCGAAGCCCAAGCCCTCGCTCCACGCACGATAGATCCGGGGATCAATGTAGCTCTTCAGCGACGTACCCAGGTTGTAGTCGCGCGTCGCCTTCTGGGCCTCTATCTGGAGTTTCAGCCTATCGACATACGCCTGGCCGCCCTGCTTCCGCTTCTCCGCTTGCTGTCTCAGCCTCTCCATCCGCTCGACGTGCCGCTCCCTCAGCTCTCTGATGCGCTCCCTCTCCGCCTTGATGCCCCTCCTCTTGGCTGCAATCGTCTTCTTTGTGCCCCTCGCAGCCCTCCCCTGCTCCTTCCTCTCGTCCAGCTGCCTGAGGTATTCTCCTAGCTTCCTTTTCTGCTCCTTGAGTTTCTCCCCATGCTTGGCGAGGCGCTCTCCATACCTCTCCTCCTCGCCCTTCATCTTCTGTCTGTACCCTTCCACGCTCTGCCCCAAGCTGGTCTTCCTCTGCTCAAGCCGCATCTTCTTCTTGGCGAGAACCTCCCTCCACCCCTTGGGTGGCATCCGCTTGTGGTTACAGACAACCGCCGCCTGCAGGTTAGCCATCGCCGCCACGTGTTTCTTCACATAGACCGGATCCTCCCTCGAGACCCTCGTTCCAGCCAAAAAGTCCTCCACCGCCTTTGACGCGTGGTACGTGCGGAAGACCTTCGCCGTGGCGCCTGGAAGAACCTCATCCAGGAACGAAGAAACCGCCTGCGAGTCAACACCCTCAAAGATCGACGAGCGGGCTTGAGCCATGAAGCCCTTGATGTTCTCCACCACAGCCGGGGGCAGCGCCACCTCCTTCCGCCACCTCACCGAATCCTTCCCCAGAAAATCGAAGCGCGCCACCCCATCCAACCCTATCTTCACATGCTCTGGCCGAAGGGTCGTCGCGCCCACGGTGTCAGCCTCGTCCTTGTCTTTCTCATCCCCAACCCTCAGCTTCAAGACGTCGATCAGGTAGCACGCCGTGGCAGTCCTACGCCGCCCCTCCTCCAACGCGTTCAGGCCAGCGGTGATGTGTGCACGCAGATCACCGATCCTGCGACCAAGCTCAAGGGCCAAATCGAACTTTTCAATATCCCGCTCCTGCTTCACGAACGACGTGTCCGACAGCCAAACATACTTCTCTTTTCCCCGTAGCTTGTCATCCCAACGCGCAACCCACATCGAGTCTGGCTGCCAGACTATCTCCCTCCAGTTCCCCTCGGGAATGGGCGCGTCAGGCGACAGGTTCAACGTGATATCCCCCTGCCTCGGACCCTCCTTCCACCGCCCCCTCAGGGGATGCTTGCCTCGACCCATGAAGATACAGGAAGGCTCAGCCAAGTAGCTCCCGATCTCCACCCTGACGCCGTCCACCAACGCGTAACCGTACTTCTCCGTGTTTGCAGCTCGTATCGCCTTCCGCTCCTCGGCTAGACGCTTCTTCTCGTTCTTGCTCAGGTTCGCCTTCCTCAACCTCTCCCCCTCAACGAAGTGCTGAACCTCAGAAAAGTCGAAGGCCTCCGGCGGAACCTTGTCGCCGATGCCCAGCACGCGGCGGAAATCCTCGAAGAAATTGCTCGCGAACCGCCGGTCCTTCACATAGTCCGTCCCAAGCTTCCTGACCCAGGCCAGAGCCATCTCCTCTTGCACCGGCGTCAAAGCAACCTCTTCGCCGGCGACCTTGATGCGAAAGCCCTGTAGCTGATGGCTAGGCGGAACCATGACGCCTCGATGGACCAGCTGCCTCATGCCACCGGCACCCAAACCCATCATCAGATAAACCATTCTTTCCTGAATCCATGGCTCCACAGCGGGGGAAGGATAGCCTCCTCCCCGCAGGCAGAAGAATCCCTGACTTGACCGCTTCTAGATCGATCGACCCTAGGACCTGATGGGCAAACGGTCTCCCGGCTTTCTCGGAAAAAGCTGGAGCCTGCTTCAAGGGCTTCACAGACTGGCTGATCACGCCGAGGCCTATCGCCTTTTCGGGAGGGGGGTCCGGAGGCACTGCGGGACAACGTCGTGCAAGCATCTACGGAGGAGAAACCCGGCCTGGCTCCCCTTTCTATTCCCGGGGCGACGGGCCTTTCCAGCTTAGATCTCCAAGAACACCTCCGAGCGACGACCGGGGCACCCACGTATCAAGCATCCGTTCAGCTCAACTTGAACCAATGGGCAAAGATCAACAACCAGAGCCGCTGAAACGGCCACGAGGCCCAAATGTGCTCTTTCTGTTTAACTCACAGCCGTTTTCGGCGCGAAGTCCGTGGTCGATCGATCGATCGATTCCGCCAAACTCCCGCCGATGCGAGCTAGGCCGTACACCAAACACCCGCATACCACCTTATGTTTCTTGAAATCCAATCTGCGTTCTGGAAGCAACGCGATCTGGACAAAACTTCACCTCAAACCAAACTATGCACGCTGCACCTGCACGCACGCCCATGCCCATTACTTCATACACTGATCTATGCGCTCGCGTGACGACACGTCTAGACTAGTGGGAAGTTTTTGTCGGATCAACCGCTACGAATTGAAAGATAATTGCCGCCATTACCCCCATGCTTCCCAAGATGATTCCTAACTCCTCATAGTCGTAGAGGATGAGGGTGAGTCCTCCGATTGCGGCTCCGATCGCGGCGCCGACGCCGACGAACGCGTAGGCCAGGGACATCATGGTGCCTCGCAACTCGGGCATTTGCTCCAGCGTCAGGCTAGTGGAAGCGGAAGCAGATAGGCCGCCAAACCAGCCCGCGATCGACATCAGCGCGACGCTCAGCCAAATATACGGCGCGTATGCGTAGGAAATTGTGAACAAACCCGCTAGCAGTGCGGCGGTCGCTGTTGAGGATTTTCTTCCAAGCTTTCTAATGACAGAGCTGCAAGTCAGGCTGCCGAGCGTGTAGAATAACGCTGCAAGCAGAAGGACGATGGAGGCAAAGTCGATGGACAGTCCGAAACGTTCTATCGTGAACGCCGCTCCGTAGTAGAGCAGTGCTGCAAACGATGCGTAGCGAAATGCGGTTCCCACTAGGCATCCGATTGCGGATTTGTTTGAGATGATCTTCATGAAACTGTTTGCGTAAGTGTCGTTTCTGGCGTTGGCTCCTAGACCTTGTTTTGCTGAGCGGGTAGAGGTTGCTAACATTAATAGCGCCATAAGCGAGATCGGCATGACGAAGCTGAGAAGCACGAACCGCCATCCTCCAAAGCCTGACAGAACCCCCATAATAGGGGCGCCGATGAAGTATGCGAGTGATCCTGCAGCGACGGCCCAGCCGACGGCAGAGGCTCTCTTCTCAAGGGCCACGTTGTCCCCGATCAAAGTCTCCGTCATAGGAACAACCATGGCCAGCGCTAAGCCGTTCAAGGAATAGAAGATCAGAATTGAGTTGATATCCCACGCGAGGTAGCATCCAATAGCCGATATGCTGTACGAGAGCATACCCATGAGAATCAAGATTCTGTGGCTGAAACGAATACTCAGGATTCCCATGGCCAACGCAAAGATCACGGAGACGATGGACGAGACAGTGTTGCTTTGCCCCATTAGCCCCCGGTCGACTCCGAATGTCTCAGACATCTCAAGCAGAAAAAGGGCTGTAAGAATTGCGAGAGTGCTTGTCGCGAAGTTCGAAATTATCAAAGAAGGGAGGAACAGCCTGCTCGAGGAAGCCGCTTTTTCTCCCTGATTCAATATGGTCATGCAGTGCTTGAGCTGCAATTTTCATATAAAACTTCCGCCCAAGTTGGTTTCTGCAAGGTTGATCGAGAACGATCATAGGGACAACGGCGAGTCCAGGTAACCACACGGAATTATGATAGAGATCTGTAGAGTCGAGGACCTTACCCAGGAACTTCACTGATCGATAGACACTGAGTCGAGCTCATGAAGTGTGTAGGCCACCGCCGAAGAGAAGTGCGGAGACACGATGATCGTTGACCAGATCGAGCGATCTGGCCGTTTAAATCAAGACCGCTGCTCAGATCGAGCCAGCTCTCTACCGGCCCAGAGCCAGAGGAACAAACCCAAAGCCAACATGGCAATGCCGGCGCCGCAATACAGAAACACGATCTCAGTGTTAACAACCACGTAGTAGAGCAGCTCCCGCCACCCAGCAAACGGACCCACCCCCCAAGTCATCAGCCAAATGACGACGACCATCGCCCGGAGAACTATCAAGACGACGCCGAACGCGGCCAGCAAAGCCCCGAGCCAATGCAGCAACCGCAGAGAACCCACAGTCACCCTCTCTGCCCCTCGTTGATCAGTCCATAAGTCCCAAAGAAAAACGTGTCGAACGGCAACGTCAAGACGCGAAGAATAAACCATCGA
>Ga0315309_1000459_pt1 | contig 24670 bp, 30 predicted proteins | sample TDP4_MG_FD_203080 | JGI IMG/M metagenome (GOLD analysis project Ga0315309, IMG submission 203080) | Freshwater sediment microbial communities from Lake Towuti, South Sulawesi, Indonesia - TDP4 | ecosystem: Environmental > Aquatic > Freshwater > Lake > Sediment | place: Indonesia: South Sulawesi...
GATGATCATGGGCAGAATAGAGACGAAGCTCTTGAGCACTAAGGAAAGTCATTCTGATACATGAAGATACATCCAAAAGGTTATCTTGATCTTTATCACTATGAAATAGTAGGTTAAAGAGAGAAATAATTGGATGAACCCATTTTTTGATGGTGGGGAGTAGAAGTGGTAGGAAGATTTTGTCCTTGGTGCTCAAGTGACGACTATTTCAAGAGACACAGGACAACAAGGTGCCCCACATGTGGAACAGATTCAAAAGTATTCGAATGCGAAGAGTGTGGGCGCACTTTCCTAGAGTGTGGACATAAATTGGCTTAGCAACACTTTCCTACCTTTTTCTTTGTTGATCGTGTCGCTGGTTTTTACTTCTTGTCAAGCCCTTGTGCCTTGTACTTCTTGCATAAATCCAAGTAGCCTTTGTTTGCTGTCTGGATGAGTCTCACATCGTTGTCTGTCAGTTGCCTCAGCGGCTTTGCGGGCACCCCGGCCATTAGTGTTCTTGTTGGAACTTTCGTATCAGCTAGAACTACGGCTCCAAGAGCTACCATTGACTCTTCGCCTATTACTGCTCTGTCGAAAACTATTGCGTTGATACTTATGAGCGATCGATCCTCCACCTTGGCTCCGTGCACGCAACAACCGTGCGCTAGGACACAGTTGTCTCCTACTATTGTTGGTCCATCACCATGCAGTATCGAGTTATCTTGTATGGTATTGAATTTGCCAACTTTTATCCTTGAAAAGTCGGCTCTCAAAACGGCGCCGTACCAGACGCTGGTTCCCTCGCCTATCTCTACATCGCCTATTATCGTTGCGGTCGGGGCTATGAAAGCGCTCGAATCTATTTTCGGTCTCTTACCATCCAATTCAAATAAAGGCATTCGTGTTCACCTTCCTCAATCTTTATCATCCAATCTATCTATCAGCTTTTCTCAGAAAGCTGTAGTATATTTTAATCCTTTTCGTCTATCATGTTATTATACTGGTGTTTCTGATAGATGGCAATTGTCATCTGGATACGTTCTGCCTAACTGGTGATCGATGCCGGTGATGGATCTATGGTCCGCGAGTTAGATGGTGACAAGAAGGAAGAACAGCAACGCGACAAGCTTGCTTGGAAAAGAAAGAAGACCGAACTCACACAGGGAGAAACTGACAGAATACTTCAAACTCGTCAGGTCCTAAAGGATTGGATCAGGCGCAGCATAGACGAATACGGCAACATCCCACCAAGCATAAGGGACAGGGTTGACAGCGTTGGACGGGATCTTGGAATAACAGTTGAAGATGTCGTCGAGGAAGTGCTGGAGGAACGAGTACTCGAGAAGAAGGGCAGAGTAGATCACGAAAGACTCGCGATACTCCTTTTACAGAAGGCCCAAAGACTACGAGAACAAAATGGCGGCATCATGACCTTGACAGAAGTTCAGCTTATGACTGAAAAGGGAGGACTTCTTTCCGGCAAGGTGGGACATGAGGACATAAAGAAGGCCATCGAGTTTCTATCGAAGCAAAAACTGATACCGGGAATCAAGAAGCTAAGTTCCGGTTTGTCGATCGTGTATTTCTTTCCCGTTGAGTTGAGCTTCGACGAGAACATAGTATTAGCTATTGCCAGTGAGAAAGGCTGGATAACGCTCGAAGAAGTCATGATAAGAACTGGGTGGTCAAGAGAGAGAGTTGAAGTCACTCTAAAAGAATTGGAGACTTCTGGGATATCTCGTCCTGACCCAAGTTATTCTATTGGCAAGAAGTGGTACTTTCCAGGACTTCTAAAGCAGTAATCGAGTGGTTTCCATGAATCAAAAGTACCTTGAAGAGAAAATGACGCAAAGTCCCCGAATCAACTTGCTTTCAGGGAAACAAGTTTTATATCTCCCACAGCAGATAACTAGTTTCACCCTGTGGGTAGCCCAGAAGAACTAGCTTTCATCTTAGGGGGAAGGTTGATCGTCGCTGACAATCTTGGTGAAAGTGCTGAGGAAAGACTGATCAGAGATGTTTACGTAATAGTTGACGGTTCAGTGCTATTTCATAGGAGTTACAGCAAATCGTCCAAGGAACCTGCCCTCATATCTGGATTCATCGGAGCAATCGCCTCGTTTGCGCGGGAAATAACTGCGACGGGCGTTTTGAAGAAGGTCCTAATTCCTCCTGTGAAGTTTGTGGCATCACAGGTAATGGAACTTCCACAGGTGATAATAGCGCTTCTCCTGTCGGATAAGTTCCCAGACGACATTTCGGAAGAACTCCTCCAATCGATATCCGACGTGATTTTAGGCAAGCACTTAGCCCAGTTGATTGATTCAAGAGGAGAAGATATGTCAAGTCAGGTCTCCAATGAAATCCACCAAGCCATTGTGAAAACAATAAGGGGATACCTAGAGAGAAAGCGAGCCGAAGAGAAGTGACTCGTAGCGCCAGGCGCCTTCTTCTTAAGGATCTTTGAGAACCTGGGATATGTTCCGTCGAAGTAATTGCTTTTATATTTGGACCAAGTCACTTGAATAAAGTTTTAGCGAAAACAAGGGAAAGGATTCTATGAAAGGCGGCTACTTCGGTAAAATGCTGAGAGTAAATCTATCGACTCGGAAGATAACTGACGAGCCGTTAAAAGATGATTTTGCACTCAAGTACATAGGTGGAAGTGGATTCGCGGCATACTACATTTTCAACGAGATAAGACCAGAAACAGAACCCCTATCAAAAGAGAACAAGTTAGTCTTTGCAGCGGGACCATTTTGTGGAACAAGTTTCCCAGCAGGTAACAGGTACGCCGTAGCCTCAAAATCACCATTAACTGGCATATGGGGTCATGCAACAGCATCAGGCTTCTGGGGCCCAGAATTCAGATTCACTGGACACGACGGAATAGTAATCGAAGGAAAAGCCGACACACCAGTGTACCTTCACATTACAAGTAATGAGAACAGGATCACCGATGCCAAGCATCTCTGGGGGAAAACTACAACTGAAACCCAAGACACTGTAAGAAGCGATCTGGGAGACAAGAGAACAAGGGTTGCCTGCATCGGTCCCGCCGGAGAGAAAATGGTGAAGTACGCAAGTATCATTAACGACAAGGGTTGCGCTGCCGGCAGAACCGGTATGGGTGCAGTCATGGGGTCCAAGAACCTCAAAGCGATTGCCGTGAGAGGAGACAAGCACGTTCCCGTGGCGTCAGACCAGTTCAATGAAAGTGCACTTGAAATATTCAAAATAGTTAAGGAAGACGCTCTCAAAGAGACGGCTATTGCTACAGCCTTCTTCCACAGCTATGGGACGGCTGCAATAATCCCTGTTGCCGACGGCTTCGGGAGTCTGGCTATAAAGAACTTCTCACTTGGAAAATGGAAGGATCTGAGGCGAATAGATAACGAGGCCCTAAAGAAAATCACCACAGATGTTGAGTATTGCTATAATTGCCCCTTGGGCTGTAGGAGAGCTGTTACCATAAAGGACGGACCGTACGCTGTAGGTGAGAATATCAGGGGACCCGAGTATGAGACAATTGGAGCCTTCGGGACAATGTGTCTGTTGACCTCTATTGAGGCCATCTGCAAGTGTAACCAACTATGTGACGAATACGGCATCGACACAATATCAACTGGTTCAACCATAGCGTTTGCTATGGAATGCTATGAACGCGGAATAATTGGTAAGACCGACACAGATGGAATCGACTTAAGCTGGGGCACAGCTGACTCGGTCATAGAAATGATAGAAAAAATTGCTAACAGAAGTGGTTTCGGAGCAACCCTAGCTGAGGGCTCAAGAAGGGCGGCAAAGACTATTGGGAAGGGAGCAGAGGCCCTAACTACAGATGTCAAGGGTCTCGAATCCGCCATGCATGATCCAAGAGCTGAGGTTGCACTCGCATTACAGTACGCGGTCGTTAACAGAGGAGCTTGTCACCTACACTCTAGGACAGAGGATCTCTGCTTGTACTGGGCAGTAAGCTACCCTGAAGTGAGTGATTACAGGAAAGGTACATCGCACTTCTCCTATGAAGGAAAATCCAAGCTAGTTGCATTGGGACAAGACATAGCCGAGATACACAACAGTCTAGGGATTTGTCACCATCCTGCAACCACTCCAAGCGAAAGATGGCCTAAACCAGTTCTAACAACATTAGCAGAGCATTATACACTGCTAACTGGTCATGAGACGAATGTTTCCGACCTCATGAAAGCAGGGGAGCGCATAACCAACCTCGAAAGATGTTTCAATGTTCTGTGTGGTATCCGCAGAAAAGATGATCGGCTTCCAAAGAGACTAATGGAGGCAAAGAAAGAAGGACCGGTGGCAGGCAAGGTTTCAGATGTTGAGAGAATGCTCGACGAATACTACAGATTCCGAGGCTGGAAGTCTGACGGCATACCAACACGTGAGAAGTTGCTGGAACTGGGACTAGACGATGCAGCCAAGCGAGTCGCTAACCTCACGTAAATAAGACTGATAATACAGAGTTTGAATACTGGCTTTTAGGAGGGTAAAGTAGTCTTTGCCTGTCAAATTCGATTCGACAATTCAGCCCTCAGTTAACAAATCATTTTTGGAAGAGCTAAGTAAATTATACGTGCCCGCGATCTGCGACGCTTGCGATACTCTGGGGATCAAACCTATGTTGATGGATCAGGGGATCCAAGAGGTTTGGCCTGGAGCGAAAGCTTTAGGGGTCGCCGCGACGTTGAAGTTTGCCCCGCTCGAGCGTGGTGAGAAATTTCGAGAGGAGATGGTTATGGACGTTCTTAAACTCGCTGATAGGATAGTTCCAGGAAACATCATTGTTATTGACTCGTCCAACGTGATGCCGGCGGGGCTACTTGGTCAGGTCACCTCATCGATGTTGATACAGAAAGGTGTCGTTGGGGCAGTTGTTGATGGAGCCGTGAGAGACATAGCTCAGGTGATTGAGCTTAAGTTCCCAATGTGGGCTAGAGGGCGAGTCGCGACCTCCATTAGGGGAAGAATGAAGATAACCGAAATACAGACAGTGGTGAAGTGTGGTGGACAGATGGTTAGACCAAACGACATAGTATTCGGGGACCAGAATGGAGTTGTTGTGATTCCGCCTGAATACGCAGAGAAGATAATCAAGAAAGCTAAGGAACTAGCTAAGGCTGACTCGTGGTGGTTCGAGCAAGTCAAGAGAGGCAGAAAGGACTTTGCGGAACTCGAGAAAGAAGTTCCTCTCCCATGAAACTCGTGCAACTCGCTTGTCTATTCCGTGAGCATGTTGGTGGTCATTGAATGGTACGATATGAGGTTCCTTTCGGTGGGAGTAAGATTGGATTTGACCTACCAAAAGGATGGAAAGTCCTGAAGTTTGCGGCCCCGAAACCTGCATCCAAGGTACCAGATGAGGAGAAGGAAATCAGGAGAGCTATCGAACAACCAATCGGGTCCAGAAGACTATCCGAGATGGTTTCACACAACAAGAAGATAGCGATAATAGTCGACGACGTAAGTAGACCGACCCCAGTCAGCAAGATAATGCCAAAGTTGCTTGATGAGCTAGTTGATGGCGGAGCCAGCGCCGAAAAGTTGTTCGTGGTTTTCGGCTGCGCGATTCATAGAAAGCTTAAACCCTTGGACGTGGAGAGACGACTCGGAAGGAACGTGGTATCGAAGATACGGGCAATAAACTCAGACTTGCAAAACAATCTAATTGAACTGGGCAAAACATCTTTCGGAACACCCATCGCTGTGAACAAGGAATACTACGAGGCTGACCTGAAGATAGCCGTTGGCACAATTGAGCCACATGTTTTTGCTGGTTTCGGCGGAGGACACAAGGCCATCCTCCCAGGGATAACCGGTCTAAACACCATCATGGCGAACCATAAGCTTGTTATGAAGCCAGGGTCACGAGTAGGCGTATCACCTGGGGAGAACCCAGTAAGAAAAGACATTGAAGAGGCTGGAAAGATCTGCGGACTGGACTTCATAGTGAACACTGTGCTTAACGACAAGAAGGAGATAGTGAAGGTCGTCGCAGGAGATCCCATATCAGCACATAGAGAAGGAGTCAAGATCGCATCCGGGATCTATGGTGTTGAGGTTCCGGGACAAGCGGATGTCGTGATCACCAGCGCTTTCCCATTGGACATAGATATCAGGCAGTCTGGAAAATCAATAGTAAACACGATGCAAGCCACCAAGAAAGGCGGAACCATATTATGTGTCTCCCCCTGCCCAGAAGGTGCCGGCACAGTAACGTTACCGAAACCGATCATGAAACCCGACGACTTCATCAAGCTCGTCCGAGGGCTAAAGGACACGGACGTAACGAAGCTTATGGATACTTACAATATCGCCATAGAGGAATGGTGTAACTCGTACCTGTGGGTTTCAGTTCTAAGAAGAAACAACGTAGTTCTCTCTTCGCCCGGAGTAACCGATCAACAAGCTGCTTCCATGTACGTAAGAAATCAGCCTAGGATCAGCGAAGCGGTAACAGAAGTCAAGGACATAGTGGGAGAAAAGGCTGATGTATTGATGTTCCCGGTAGGAGGGATCACGTTTCCCATTCTTCCGAAGGGTCTGAGTAATACAAGTTAAATAAGATCAAACGCAACGGACGCGTGGGGCTAGCATTTTCTCCTTCCTGAGGTTGACAGCATCTGACGATACACAATAATATTTATATCTCGAGTTTTCCCGAGTACTGTTAGTTACTTGTTGGTAACAACTCTCGTGGTGATTCCTGTGACCATTAAATTGTTGCTTGTTAAAGACAAGAAGATACTTGCTGAGGTTCCACTACTCACAGATGCTGAGGAAAGTAAAGAGTTCCTGGAGAAAGAGATCGATCAGTTTGAGGAAGATGAATTCAGAGAACTATCTGAGTTGTACGACACCCTATCCAATGAGGATAGGTTGAGGATGCTCACGAAAATGCTTACTAGTGACGAGCCTGTAAGGTTTGTCGACTTCATGAACGACCTCGAGTTGAACCAGAAACTTGTCTCAGAGTACTGTAAACGTATGATAAGCAGCGGACTAGTGACGAGCCATGAAAGAGGTAAATATGAGGTATCTCCTCTAGGTCTAAGTAGTTTCCTTGCTGCAACAGTAGCCCTGAGGCGAATCATGAAAGTTCTTGAGGAGGAGATGGAGTAACTTAATAGGGTCCCCAGATAAGGTTAATTACGGGAAATGTGAGCTGAGATAGAACTATTCAGTCTACAGGTTGATGAGTGAAAATGTCGTTCGATGACTGGTTTAATGATGATGACGATGACTTCTTTGAACAGTTGAAGGAGATGCAGAAGAGGGTATCTCACCTCATGAGGAAGCAGGTGAAGGAGATCATAGATGCCCTAAAAGGTGGAGAAATGCACGGACACGTGCACATGAAACCTATTGATGGCCCCGGAATTAGAGGATATGTGATGTGGGGGCAACTTGGTGATGCTCCAGACTTGCTTGAGAGCAAGCCTAGGAAATTGAAACCACTTGCAACTGAAGGAACAAAGAAGGAGAAGACTAGAGCACCTATATTAACGGAAGCAGGCGGCGACGAACAGGAAGAGGAAGAAGAGGAGAAACTCGGAGAACTCAGAAAACCTCTTGTCGAGAAATTCAGATCGAAAGACGAATATGTGATCCTAGCTGAGTTGCCTGGTATCGACGAATCCGATCTCAAAGTCGATGTTAGGAACGGCATTTTGGAAATAAGTGGTGGGGATAGGTTCAGACCAACTAGGATATGTCTCCCTCGAAAAGCGCAGGCAAAGCGCTTGAGGAGTAGTTACAAGAACGGTATTCTCGAAATAAGAATACCTCATGCCGAAAGCGAATAGAGCATGTAGGACGAGTATGTCCCTTTCTGTTTTCTTTGGCGCGGGTTTTTTCCATGCCTCCAGCTCTTATGTGATCTTAATTGAGTTCATGCATGCAGTGTTCTAGGTTCGCGCAGTAGGCTGAGGCGCAGCAGGAGCGCCTGTACGTTTTTACCAGATTGGCGAACTGCCGCTCTATTTTGTTTTGGATGTCCGAGACTGAAATTGCTCGTTGCCGATCATCGATGAGCCTTGCACGCTTGACAATCTCAGACACATCAAGTTTCCTCCTTTTCATTGCATCAATGATTCTTCTCGTCACTCTGAAATTACCCATGACAATCCCGTTGGCACCGTGGCTAATGGCTTGGCCGATCAGGTTTGCGTATTCTTCCATTGTCACGATTCCTGGCAGGAGGGGTCGCAAGAACAGAAACGGTTTCAGCCCAGCAATAGCCAAGTTTTTAATCGTGTTCAATCGCTCCGCAGGTTTGGGTGCAAGCGGTTCTAGTGTGTGCGCCTTTGACTCATCAAGCGTAATTATAGTGATGAGCGGGCTCGCCCAATTGCACGATAAGCTTATCATTTTCGCGTCAGCGCTTGTCAAATACGATTTTGTGGAGAACTGTAAAGGGTTGCCTAGCTTAGCTAGGTCGGCTATGTAACTCAGCGTCAGAGATTTGATTTCTGGTTGAAACGGTTCTATGATGCTTCCGATGGCGATATATGTCCCCTGTCTGCCCGGGATGAAATTCTTGTTGTAGAGGAGCGATAGGGCAAGCTGCTCTGGTGAGAGTTCGCACGGCTTTGGTTTCTTGAATTTGAAACCCATGTCAGGAATATAGCAGTAAACACATGAGTATGCACAATCATTTCCCGGGTGAATTGTCATTCCACATTGTATAGGTCTCCTCCGTGAGTGGTGGTTCATTCTAGCCCTCTTGATCCCTTCGCTTCCGACAATCGTCTCGTATCTCTTGATCAAGTCCAACCTCTGCTTGCCATTCATTGCATGCAAGGAAGTGTCACATCCGAAACAGAGTCTGTAAAACCATTAAGTTACTTGAGACATAGTCATTCTTAAAACATACTTAGAAGCAATCTAACATAGCAAGAGTCCTTGAGACTAGAATTCCTTGTCAGTTCCTGGAGCCTCATAGATAGATGATGAGAAAGGCGCGTCCCATGGGGTGGTTATCTTGTCGGAGCAGAAGCTCTTTGAACACATAAGAAGTGTGGAGAACTTCAAGAAATATGTGAAACTTCTCCTAGATCACTACCAGATCGTTGATGGATTCTGGTTTACGCATGTCGAGAAAGAATACGGTCTCGAAACCGCAGTAAGAATCAATGAAGAAATCTGGAGCAAGATCGCTACTAGGACAGCCAAAGACATAAAGTCCATGTTCAAGATCGAAGGGAAAGGCATAGACCGAGTTTTCAACGCTCTAAAGTACTTCCCATGGTATACCATCACCAGTTACCAAGTTAACAGAGAAGGAGACGCCCTGATCATTCAAATACCGAAATGCGTGCCCCAAGAGATACGCGCAAAGAAAGGCATGGGAGAGTATCCATGCAAGGATATGCACCGACGAATCCTAGAAAACTTCGTCAGAGAAATCGACAATACGACCGAGGTCGAATGCGTTTTCGCTCCACCAGATGAACATCCAAAGGACATCTACTGCAAGTGGATCCTACGGCCAAAATAAGAGAAGAACTCTCTCAAAAGAGGAGAAGAAGAACCCTCTTGTCGAGCTGCATCTAACTCTTTCTCATAGAACTCCTCATACGACGGCTGACGAGGATCCAAACCCCTACACTTCCTAACCTCACCAGCAATATCCGCCTGCATACTCCCGCTATTTGCCCAATGAGATTTCTCGCTTCAAATAATCTGTCATCTGCCTTCATTCTTCGTTCCCTTTTTGTTCCATCTTCTCGAATCTTGTTAAAGAGTCTCTCTCTGCCCGGGTCACGTTACCGAGGATTTGAGGATTCACACAGACATATTTGGGAACAGTACCTTAACGTCATTGAGAAGAATCCATGATGGCGATTGGTAGAATATTCAACTCCCTCATCGACAAACTTATGTGGATATTATAATCTATTATAATAAGGTGGTGTTATGCCTGAACTGTTTAAGACGAAAGTGAGGAGAGTCGGTACTTCCTTGGGAGTTCTCATCCCAAAGGAATTGGCTAGGCGACACAAGATAAGGGAAGGCGAAGAAGTGCAGGTTGGGTTATTGAGAGAGAGTAGGTTAAAACTGATTGAGAAAGCATTTGGGATAGCTGAAGGCGCCGAACCATTTGAAAGAGACAGGACAGACAGGTTGGAAAGAGATCAATGTCACTGATAGACACCTCAGCCTGGATAGAGTTTTTCCTGAAGACTGAAAAAGGAGTAAAGGTCAAACAACATCTTGAAACATGGAGTTGTTATACGAGCATAGTATCAATAGCTGAGATCTCGAATTGGGCTCGCAGACAGAAACTAAATGGCAGAGAACTAGTCAAATACATGGTAGAACTAACACAGTTAATTAACATGAATCTGAAAATAGCGTTCCTAGGAGGAGAGCTGAACTTCCAAAGAAAGAAAACGGAGAAAGACTGGGGTTTGATCGACTCAATTATCCTTGCCACCGCACAGATATACAATCTGGAGATCTTGATCAAAGATCACCATTTCAAGGATCTATCTAATGTAGAGATCTTATAGGATTCCAACCTATCAACTAGCAATGCTCACCGTGTCGGTTGCCCAATCGTCCTACTCTCAGTTCTCTTCATATGAGATTTCTCTCTTCAACTATTGTGTATGTCTTTGATGATAGTCCCGTTGCTGAGCTTTCAGTTCTCTTCATGTGAGATTTTCCACTTTGACTCAAATACATATCTGAAATGGCGTGGATCACGTCTGCATGAGCATGGTGATTCGTGCACATATTTAGCTGAACAATTGTTCAATGAGTTTGCGACAGCTTTCCAGAGCTGTCTTGACGTCGGGGAGGACTTTGTTTGCAGTGTTCTCATATTCCCCTGGGGGATGCTCATACGGGTATCTGAATTTCGGTCTCCCCCTCGCCAGAGTGTCTGTGAGTTCAGCAATGTCTTGAATGTGTTTCAGGAACCATTTGGGATATTTCTCTTTCATCTCATGCAGGAATCGGCCTACAGCATGTATCTTAGGATAGTCTAATCCGTAGGCTACTAGAACAGCTTTCACAGCATACTCCATACACTCTTGAAGGTACTTTAGCGACCCGGCATAGTCCTCTTGGTTCAAGCAGGTGACGGCATTCCTGAATTCGCGTTCTGCATTCTTAATTGCTTCCTTAGCTCTGTCTTTATTCGTGGTCATGTGACTATCCCAGATCTATTTCTAGCACTTCACCTGGTATGATGTCCGGTTTCAGAATCCAAGAGTACGTCCCGTCTGGGTTTTCCCTTCGAATGGCTCCAAGAGTCTTCAGCGCTTTTTCTAACCTCCTTATTAGTACTTGGAAGAATCCTTCCTTGTCATAGACGATGGCTCTGTGATGGAGCATGTCCAAGTATGTGGGCTGGAAGTTTCTGGCGTTGCGCTTCTCTAAGCACGCAGTAGTTACTTCTGGGTACCCGTAGAATCCTTTGGTTCTGAGCCAATAATCTGGGGCTCGGTACTCCCATGCAGACTGGAAGCTTCTGAAGACATTTATCTCGTGTTGCCAAACGTTCTTTGTGTCGTCTTCGAGAATGTAGAGCAGATCGATGTCACTCCTGTCCAACTGAAATGTTTCTTTGACCGCGGACCCATAGAGGATTATGGAGATCAGCTCGTCTCCAAACTCCCTAAGGAGTAATCTGGTTAGAAGACTTAGTGAGATTCTCATCCACTCGTATTTAATCCTGAAGAATTCTTCCTCATTGACCCACTTATGTCTGACTTCTTCTTCCAACTCGGCCACTTTGATGACGGTGGCGAAGCCCTCGTCTGTGATCTTGTAGTGTGCTTGGGTCTTCTGAAGTAGCCTCTCCTCTGCAAGTTCACTCAGTCTTCTAGTCAATGTCTTGGTGTTAGGGACCGTCATATTCAGCTCTTTGAACGTAGCTTCCCCTATGCTCAGCCGGCGCAGAACCTTCATGGATCCTTCTCTCGAAAGTATTTCAAGGCGTTGCATGATTACTTTACCCGAGTAAAGTATGATCACGGAGAACTAATAAGGCTTCACCCACAGTCAGAACACCGATAGGAAAAACGGGAAACCTGACGAAATCCGTTGGTCTGAGACTCCCAACAAATGGCGGCACATCGCAGACCGTCTTCTAGATAAACTCTTTCAAACGTCTTGCAATGAGGGTTCTCCCTTCAAATTGAGTTCCTTCAATCGGAGCCTAGCTACTTGTCTGTCTTTCAATTCTCTTCTTGCGAGATTTCTCGCATCAACAGGATGCGGAACCCCGAAAGCGGCTGGGGGAGATATCTCAATTCTCTTCATATGAGGTTTTTCTTCAATTCCTTTTGTAGGTATCAATAATGATTGTGGATATCTTTCAATTTTCCTAGTGAGGTTTTCCGAAGTGACTTCCTCTGCTCCGTGGCCTTAGCCGTTTGTTGCAGGTGTTCACCTCCTAGCGGGCGATTTCTGGTAACCGCCTTTAAGCATGCAGCATGTCCTTTACTGGGAACGCAATGTTCCCAAAAATGTTTATATTGTGGGAAAAGACCACATATTTGGGATGGAAAAAAAATTGGACGAAGTTGCAAGAAGGTTGGACGACGGCGGGCGGGTTGTCCTTCCCGCGGAGTGGCGGAAGAAGTGGGGTAAGAGAGTCCTCGTAGTTAGGATCAGCGACGAAGAGATACTCGTAAGACCATTCAAGAAGCGAGTCAAGCTGACTGATCTAGTTGATTCAATCGAAGTTGACAACGTAGATGACTTCGCAGACACACACAAGCTGAGGGAAGCATTTCATGACTAACGAGAGATACCTCGACTCCTCAGTATATCTGCACGCCTACCTTAAGATAAGGCGCAAGCTGTCAACGGAGGAGTCAGAAACCAAGCAGAGGGCAATACGGATCCTTGAAAGGGTCGAGGATGGCTACCCTGTCGCGATCTCCGTAGTGCACATATCCGAGATCTCAAACATAGTGGAGGCCAGACTGGGGGTGCAGAAAGCCCAAGAAGTCCTTGAAACCATCCTCGCAACCGAAAACATCTCCATTATTGATGTCTCAAGAAGGGACTACGAAGAAGCCTTGGTTCTGAGTCATAGGTACGGCGTTGGTCCAAATGATGCGCTTGCAGCAACGCTCTGCAGGAGGATGACGATAACAGAGGCATACAGTTTCGACAAGCACTTCGACAACTTCGCTTGGCTCAAACGAGTCACTTAACGCCAGGTTCGCTTAGTACGAGGCACCTGCTGATCAAAACTGTGAGAGGGCCCGTCCTACTACTTTCTTAGGCGATAACAAGTGAGGCCTACAGCTTTGACGAGTAGTTGGACAAATTCCCTTGGCCAAAGCGACTCTCATTGACGCTCTGATTACCCTTCACATGAGGTTTCTCGTTTCAACGAAGTTTGCCGCATCCTGACGCAGATCCCAGATCCCTTTCAATTCTCTTCATGTGAGATCTCTCTCGTCAACATCCAGAGGAAACAATAGGCGTCGTTTGGAAAGCAGTCTTTCAATTCTCTCCATACAAAATTTTTCCCTGCAACATCTTGGAGGTGGCAAAATCCTAAGTTGACGGCACTGCCAGGCTTAAGCATCGGTTTGAACTCCCGATTTCTCACTCCGTCTCTTAATTGAGTCAACAAGTTTCCTGATTAGTCTCTCACATTCTCCTATACCTCTTTCATCTTCAAGGACTTCGCCTTTGTCTTCACCGCAGTGAACATTGACTCCAAAAAAGGGTGGTAAGTCATGGAGAATCAATCTCAGTCCGAGACCTTCGATATGCTCCGTGACAGCCTTTAGATCTTCTTCAATCTTCTCTGAATCGGATATGGTGAAAACACAAAATGGTTTCTTCTCCGAGAAAAGTCTATACTCTGGATTTGTGAAAGTTCTCTTATAGCCCATGTGTGTTCGAAAATGACCAATGTTGCGTAGTCTTTCTAAGAAGCACAGAAATTTTGAGGGAAAGAAAATGTATTGAGGGATAACAAAAACGATCCCGTCTGCTCTTCTCATCTTTTCGAAGATCTGACATAGATCATCTCTTAAAGCACAATCATTCTTCATGCATTTCCCACAAAGATCACAGAATTCTATTTCCTTCTGTGCTAACTGGATTATTTCATAATCTGCTTCTATCGACCCAAGAATCCTCTTAGCCAGTAAATAACAGTTTCCACTTGTTCTTTGAGATCCAGTCACTGCCAGAAGCCTTACTTTCGATTTCATAAACACTCAGACAAACTAGGTTGAGTCTAGATTCTTAAACACTCTGCAAGATAGAATTTCGGAATTCCATTGATTTTGAAACCATAGTCGACTCTCCCTTTGGAAACATTCTCCTCTTTGCTCACTTCATTTGACTCTTCCATGTTCCATCCCGGACGATGAAACAATGGAACAATGAAATCCTGCTTTGTGCTTTCTTCCTTGTATTTAGTGAGCTTACCCTCGTCGATTAGCTTTACGCATTTTTCAAGAAGCTCTTTTATTTGTCGCAGCATTTTCTCTTTGTCCACCATGGCGTTACCCCTCCGCTACGATGCCACTACAACAACTGCCATTAGGCTTCTCAAATCTTCAATTTCCAAAAGTACTGCAAAAGTAGTGATCCGAGCTTGGGACGCGAGTGGGAGGTCATCGCAGTTACCCTTGCACCATTCTCCCCTCTATTCATAGAGCGCGCTAAGCTAGGATGCGCAAGTTGTTTTCACGGGGTGAGGCTCATTGCATATGAAGTTGTTCTCTCAGAATTTTCTCATTTAGGTGCGTTTGACACATAGGACAGGAATTGTGCGTATGCAGCCATTCAAGCAAATGGACCTTGTGCCCGATGTTTCCGCAGTAGGGACACCATGCGACTTCATCAGTCTCTTTCATTTCTAAATTACATATCATGCATGGTAGTGCAAGTGTTGTAGCCCCTATCCCTCCAGTTCGGACAACGGTGCCTTTCGGATTCCTTCTTGGGCTCGAGTCATAGTCCCAATAGTACGCGGGCTTACGTTTTATCCAAACAATTCGAACTGAAACTCCTATGATTATAGAAAGAAGCAGCCAAGGGGCTAGAGAGTCAGTAGTAGGCTGTATAGAAGCGGCTTGTGACATCTGTAACAAAGAGGAAGACGAAGCCAACACAATACATACCAGAACTAATGCAACACACTTCTTCACTTTATCCCCTACGCTCTCCTACCATTTCAGTCTGGGTCATAAACATCAAAAGTATACAGTACCATGAATGTCATCCCTTACGTCTCTGCCTCGATGACCTCCCCCTCTGCATTAACGGCAGATTCTTAAGACAAAGCCAGGTCTTGTCTTTGAATGCTTTACGTGCAGCTAACTACATCGCATCTATTAGGGCTAGACCGAAAATGAAAAGTCGGATAGGGCTGTTACTTCTTCCATTCGACTTGATTATTGACAAGGTTACGGGCTTCTACGTCAAGTACCGTGTTAGAAGCATAAAGCGCGTGGTCTTCAAGTTAGGGATTAGAGGCGTCTCCCTAGCATTAATCATGTTCATCATGCGTACAAGGTAGACCAAGGTTGAAGTGCGCTAACTGTAGTCAAGGTAGACCACGCCTTTGGGTTGAAGGTCTAAAAGCCTCCTCTATGTAGCGGATAATTTCCTGCTTGAGCCATTCAATAACAGCCGCGATAACTCCGGAACAATGATGCGACATACTGATATTCACTACTTGCCGTCAAGTAACAGCCGCAATTACGTTTTCGTGACTCTGCGAATATATTGGGACGAAGAATATAGTCTTCAAGTTATTCCGGTCGGATTATCTTCCACATAGCGACAAGATCGAAGTAGCCAAGGTCAGAGTTCGAGAAAGAAAAACGGCGAATTGCGAGAAAACCTCGAAAAGGACTCTGGCGTAAACTGTAGAACGATCTTGGACAAACTAATGAGATATGGCAAACAGAAATACAAGGAGATCGCTGAGAAAAGGAGTGGCTTCGGTTCCGTCTGAGCAAGAAGGTTGGGAATCAATGTGGCGCGCGCCAAGCTAGCATGTGCAAGTTGTTTTCACGGGGTGAGGCTTATTACAGTTGTTCTTTCAGAATTTTCTCATTTAGGCGCGTTTGACACATAGGACAGGAATTGTGCGTATGCAACCATTCAAGTAAGTGATCCCTGTGCCCGATGTTTCCGCAGTAAGGACACCATGCGACTTCATCACTCTTTTTCACTTCCAAACTACATATCATGCATGGTAGCGCAGGTGTTGTAGCCCCTATCCCCTCAGTCCGGATAACAGTGCCTTGTGGACTCCTTCTCAGACTTTCGTCACAGTTCAAAGAGAGAGCGCTCTCTTCTTCCACAGGTTTCTGCAATTCTCTGTTTACCTCCCAAACTTTCACCGGAGAAAACTCGGTCATGAATTTCCTTCTTATCACATACCCAAGTGCTGTCAAAAGCACTATCGCTAATACACCTGCTACGATAGTTGCCGAAATCATAGCTGTCCCTGAACCTCCACCTTGTGTCGCAGTTGTTGCATTCGGGCTATTCGATGCGCCACCTAGGTTAGAGGATTCATCATAAGCTTTGATCGCGAACTGGTAGGCTGTGTTGGAGGTGAGTCCGCAGACTATGTGTGTCTCGGTGGTGCCGTTCTTGGCTGGTGTCCATGGCTGGGTGTAGTTCATAGCGGAACTACCTGTCGATACCACCACTAATGGTGCTATTGTCGCCATTATGAGGATGAAGGTAGCCAGCACTTTTCTAGGCGAGCTTGGCGCTTCCCTTTGGTTCAAGACAGTTGATTTCCCCCTCGCATGCATCTCTTTAGTTCTTATTTGCGCCCGGTCCTATCATTTCAATTGAGTCATACGGATCAAAAGTAGTATACAGTATCATAAATATTCTTCCTTACGTCTCTGCCTCGATGACCTCCCCCCTAGAGTCATGAGACGTGTAGTCCTGCCTACGTCTGCCGACCTATTCCTTGTATTCTTTCCGTATCTAGTGCGTCAGCATACGTACAAACGTCTCGGAAGGGACTCAGAATTCCTTCTACTCGAACGCAACACGATAATCGAAGCAATGGGACTCAATGCCAACTCGTGCCGGAAACGCAACAAAAGAAAGACAAAAGACTACCTGCATCACAACTACGAGGTAATCGCGGTAGTGCCAAACGAGAAGCTATACTAGAAAGCGAGGAGATACCTTAGCAGAAAAGTCAAAATACTGACATACTACGAATTCTAGAAATCAGTAGCTACATACCTAAGAAAGGTGCCCGACCAACCACTTTCCTCTGTTCTGGTTGCCTAAGCCCAGACATATCTCACGAGATAGCTGGTTTTTGATTCGTGTAGATGTTGGGTAAGAATTCTTAGGTTCTCGATTGGAACCATTACTACGCCTCTTCCGACTTTGTAGCCGCCAATCTTGTGAATTAGTCCATTGTACCGATACTTGTTTTGTCGCCGGCCCTCCAGCTTCTGCGCAAAGATGACTCTTGCTTTGGCTTTCAAGTTTGCTGTGCTATAAGTCACGAGCGCATATGGTTTATGTATAGGAGTGAGCAATTTCGACACTTCTTCAGTTGCGAAGAATATTTTTCCTTCTCGCCGGATGGATTCAAGAAGCGGCGATAACTCTAACTCTTCTAGCGTCAAGCCTATTACTTGAAAGAAAAGGTCCGACTTAGCTGTCGCTTCGTATATGCCGTTTACGTTCGCGTCGAGGCTTTTTTTGTCAGCAAAAACTGCAAGAAGGTCTATGTCGCTTCCTTCATCATAATCTCCTCTTGAATGGCTGCCGAAAAGCATGATGCCTATGATCCCACCTATTCTCTTCATCCTGTTGACGACTTCTTCAATTTCTCTATAGACCTGCGACTGCAATTCCCTCTCTCCTGCTCAATTCCGGCAAGACCTTCTTAAGGGTGGCGAGAGCTTCCTTAGCCCTGTCCCCATCAAGTCCCCCGTATCCTAAAGCGCCGTACAGGCCCCAAAGCTTATCCCAAGAATTCACTAGATCTGGATGATGCGACTTCACCCAACCGTGGCGATTCTTGTGAGCTGTTTTCGGGTGCTCATGAAAATGCAAGCCCTCCTTGGAAGCGCATGCTTCAACCATCTGCTCAAGCGCTCTCAAGGATAGAAGTCCCACATTCGAAAACCTCTTCTTCTCTAACTCATCTATGGCACCTTGCAGATTCTCTCTGGCTATTCTCGCGTGATGAACTTGGTCACCCATGAAATGTTAATTATTAACAACAACCTATAAACCTTCCTCGCCTACCAAGCATGAATAAACAGCTATTCACTGCTTCGAATCAATACGGTCTGCCATAATTGCACACGGATGCGGAACAGTTGCAACAGAACCTTGCTATACGCGCGACTTGCGCTTACATGGAGCCCTCTTATCCTACTCGTTCTTCTTCCATTGATTTCCTCGATTCTCTCTCATTCTTCCGTCAGTAGCTTATTGATGAAGAGTAGCGCCTATTGGACAACTCATGCAACGCTGTGGCTTCGCATCCAGACCCTCCTCAACCGCGCTACCATCCACCAAGAAGGATCAGCACTCTCGCAGGAAAAGCGTTTCAGGTCTGATCGGGACATGGCCGCCTGTCTCCCAAGATGACAATCCAAACACTGGAACTTGACACAGACTGGAAACGCAATAAGAGAAAAACGAGGGATTGCTTGAACTATGGATACAAAGTGATCGCAGTAGTACCGACTCAGCAGTTGTACCGGAAGGCTACAAAATGCCTCAACAAGAAGATAAAGGTAATAAGAAACAGCGAATTCGAGAGCTTCGTAGCAACATCCCTAAGAAAGGCGCCCAACAAAGAACGCTTTCCCATGCAAGAAAGAAGCCAAGGTGAGAAGCAGGTTTACGCTGCAATTCCTCTCTTTCAGAATCTCTCAACGCTCCTATACAGAGAACAGATGAAGGATTATCTTCCCACCAGTTGCTCTCATCTACTCTTTTTCGAACAACTCCTCATACGACGCAGATCCAAACCCCCACCCTTCCTAATCTGACCAATAACATCCGCCCACATACTCTCAGGCACAGGAGCCCCAATAGCAGTTGTCTCACCTAAAGCGAGTGAACTCATTCTAAAGAAGCTTAATGAAGTCTTCAACTGTCATACCAGCATGCTTAATAATGGCTAGTAGAGTTCCCCGATCTAGCTCCTTGTGGTCAGGTACCACTACCTGAGAAAAAGGATCATCTCGACGCATGATGACATGGCTTCCAGCTTGCCTCTTTACATAGAAACCAGCTTTCTCCAGAGCCTTAATGCACTTACGGCCAGAGATGAGTGGCAGTTTGCTCATACTGCCACCACTATAGCCTCGAAGTGTTCTGCAGGTATCGGAAGACTGTCCTCCTCTAGAGCCTCGATGTATCCTTGGATTGCCTCTTTGATGTTGGCGATCGCTTCTTCTTTGGTTTTGCCTTGGCTGACGCAACCAGGTAGGCTGGGGCATTCCGCAATCCAGTAGCCATCTTCGCCGGGATAGAGGATAACTTGACGCATAACCTTCACTACGTTTCCGACCTTCTTCAAGTCAACGTCTCGCCTTCCAAATAGTTTACGTTAACATTTCATTGAACTGCTTGGATTAAATACTTATGGCTATCCCACCTAGATCGATCAGAAAACCAGAGAAGCACAGAGATAGGAAAGCAGCTAATTACCAGAAAAACCTTGAAAAACTATGCATGATGTGCTACAGACAAATCCTAGAGAAATACGGCATCCGATCCAAGGAACCACACTGAAACTCGGCAAACACTACTACCGCCCAGACTTCCCACTACTCGAATGCAACACCATAATCGAGGCAATGGGACTCAGCACCGACTCATACTGGAAACGAAGCAAAAGAAAAACAAGAGAATAGCTCCATCTGACCGTAAGAGAATGCGCAGCCCTTTCTTTAGCGGTCATGTGAGAGTTCAAGGAGCCTGAGAAATCCTGCATCATCAGACAAGAGAACGGGAACTTACATAAGAGAGTTCTCAGATCCCCACAAACTTAGGGGGGCCAGATAATGCCCTATTGTAATAAATGTGGTGCGAAACTTGGGGAAGGCAACGAGTTCTGCACTCAGTGCGGACAACAAGTTGCAGCAAGTGTAGAGATGGCACAACCGAAAGAAAGTGGGTTGCAGGGGACGAGCGCGACCGGGGAAGAACGGTACCTGGGTGGAATCATTGCTCCCCGTCCCGCCATGAAGGGATTGAGCTGGAGACTCTATGAAATCCATGCAACGACTAGGAGAATAATAGGAGTCAGAAACAAGAGAGCCACTCTCAGGCTTGTGGGAGCTGTCTTGGGAGGAGTGGCTGGTATAGGCTTGATTGCAGCCAGGGGTCGAGACCTCTCAGCCAATACGATCGCGCAGTTGGAAGAGAAAAAGACCTTTGAAGTGTGGAAAGAAGAGATCTCAGAGATGGAGGCGAAGAAGCCAACCTTCACCAAAGCCGGGTACGTAAATATCGCACTAAACTCGGGGGAAAACATCAGGTTCTCGACACCTGCTAAAGGGGACTTTGAGAAAATCAGGAACCTGAGGAAGGTGGTCTACCCTGAACGGTTGAAAGTGTTAGAATAGGCAAACTCTCTGCAACCCCCCCTCATTTTTCGTTGACACTATTTATGGCTGCTAGGTCATAGCAACTTTCCATTGTCTGGCAGGGGAAACCCTGCATTCTGTCCAGCAGCGGGAGCACTCTCTGACCATATCCTTCCGCAGCGGTCTAGAAAAGATACAAGTAAACACTACCACAAAAAAAGGGAGGAAGCGAGGAAGCTAGATTAGAGGACGTGACTCATCTCTTCCTCTTCGCGACGATGACTATGGAGATCACTAAGACTATCGCTACCACGGCCACCACGCCTACTATGATAATCAGTGGGATTCCTTGTCCCGCTTCACCGCCACCGACACTAGCTTGTACCACCACGGTTGCGCTGGTGTCCTGTGGTGTTACATGCGTATCTTGAACAGTCGCTGTGCTGTCCGCCGTAGTGACGGATCCCGTAGAAGTTGCAGCGTTGGAGTCCGAGGGTGTAACACTCGTCGTCTGAGTTGATGCGCCGCTACCTGCATCCCAAACAATATCGCCGCCAATCCCCAACTTAACAACCCAAGCATCCGAGCCGCCTGCGCCAAATGAATTTGCGTATCCCGCTACTACGTAGCCTCCGTCCGCAGTCTGCTGAATGGACCACTCGCCGTCGGCGCTGCTACCTCCGTAGGTCTTCTGCCATGTTACCGACCCAGCGGAGTTAAGCCTCAGAAGCCAAGCATCAGGGGAGCCTGCGCCAAACGAGTATACGCGTCCCGCCACTACGTAGCCTCCATCCGCGGTCTGCTGAACAGAGTACGCCTCATCGTCGCCACTGCCTCCGTAAGTCTTTTGCCACGTTACCCCACCGGTGGAGTTAAGCTTCAAAACCCAGAAATCATAGTCGCCCGCGCCAAATGAACCTGTGCGTCCCGCTACTACGTAGCCTCCATCCGCAGTCTGCTGAACAGAACTCGCCTGATCGTTGCTCGTGCCTCCGTAGGTCTTCTGCCACGTCACACCACCGGTGGAGTTGAGCTTCAAAACCCAAGCATCAATGGGCCCTGCGCCAAATGAAGTTGTATATCCCGCTACTACGTAGCCTCCCTCGGCGGTCTGTCGAACAGAATACGCACCATCGTCGTTGGCGCCTCCGTAGGTCTTCTGCCACGTCACACCACCGGTGGAGTTAAGCTTCAGAACCCAGAAATCTGCATCACCCGCGCCAAATGAAGTTGTGTATCCAGCTACTATGTAGCCTCCGTCAGCAGACTGCTGGACAGACATCCACACCACATATTCGTTGCCGCTCCCTCCGTAGGTCTTCTGCCACGTCACACCACCGGTGGAGTTAAGCTTCAGAACCCAGAAATCATAGCCGCCAGCGCCAAATGAAGTTGTGTGTCCAGCTACTATGTATCCGCCGTCCGCAGTCTGCTGGACAGACAGCGCAACATCGGTGCCGGTGCCTCCATAGGTCTTCTGCCAAGTTACCCCGCCAGTGGAGTTAAGCTTCAAAACCCAAGCATCACTGCCACCCGCACCAAATGAGCTTGTGTATCCAGCTACCACGTAGCCTCCGTCAGTAGTCTGCTGAATAGAGTACGCAACATCGGTGCCGGTGCCTCCATAGGTTTTTGCCCAGTAGGGGTCAGTTGGGGGGGAGCCTTCCCTGGTGGGGTTGCTGTGGTTGGTGTTTTGTTGCGGTGCGCCCCGAGTTGTCCTCGTCGTGGTTGTTGTGACCGTGGTTGCTATCATCGCCGTGAGTATAATCAGCAGTATCAGTGATACTCGTGTTGTCGCGTTCTGCCTCTCATTGAGCCGATGCCCGTTAGCATAGTCCTTCACCGTTTTCCCGCCTCCTAAAGAGACGCAGTTAGTAAATAGTATGTGTTCGTATCCTATTCCTCCCTATTCCTCCAAAGGAACGCGCGTGCTAAGCGCGTGTCTATAATACGTGGCCAATTACTTTTATACTATTGCTTGCATGTCACGCAAATCGGGGTTATGACGCATGTTACAAAGTAGCGTGTGCTTCTCTGCTTGTTCTCTTATCATGAGCAGTGGGAGGCTTACTTCTATCAATGGAGGGAAAGCCAAGACCGTGATCAGAGCGAGTTGCATGCAGTGAGCCTAAATGAAAGACATCGATATTCGAAGCCTGGAATAAAGAACATGCAACTTAAACTAAGAAAAGTGGTGAGGGAACCAGACTCTACCTTAGTAGAGTATTGGATTTTTCCGTGATCCTGATGATTCTCTTCGGCAGGTGTCAAACCAAAAAAGGGGATCCTTCGAAGGAACACCGACACGGTTTTCGTTCCTTCCCAAGATCCGAGATCATCCTTCAGGGCCCGACCCGAATAACCCCGGAAAAGACTCATAAACGTTGATTCCAACAACCATATAGGCCGATTCATTGTGGTCCCGCTAATAGCTCGTCATATACCAGTTATAGATCATTAGCGACACGATTGGGATAAAGAATGCGATGAGAAGTAGCAAGCCAGTGGCTCTTGCTTGTGGTTGCACATGCTCCTGTGTTGATGACTTCGTTATCTTCTCGCTGCCCTCAGCGCACGTCCTGTTGAGTGGAAAAAACCCAGCTGGTCAAGACTATAGGTGGTTCACTGGTCTTCTCTAACGAAAGATAGATGAGGATTCTTGGAACCCAAATCCCTAGTTTAGTCTGTGATATAGCTTTGCCATGTCTTGCAGATCGAATCTCGGAAACCTCTGTATTCAGCTTGGAGTGACACCTAGTAGTCCCCTAGTCCCCAACTTCTCAATGCTCCACTACAAAGAAGAGAGGAGAAGGATCATCATCCGACGAACCACTGTCACCTACTCTTTCTCATTGAACTCCTCATACGACGACGGACACTAGTCCAATCTGTTCAATCGTAGCATCAATAGCCTGACGCATGCTTAGAGAGATACATACTGAAAGACGGATGGCTTTGACCGAACTAGTCTGGAATCAGCTGAAAAAAGTTGTGCATGAACCAGCATCCATAATAATAAAAAGGTGGTGAGAGGGAGGTTGCCCTGCATCTCATCTGCTCATTCTCTACGTCTTCTTCTTTTTCATTAGCATGATGGCGACGAGAACTACCACTACTACTGCTGCTAGGGCTACTCCGCCTAATATGATGATCAGTGGGATTCCTTGCGCGGTTGCTGCGTTTGGACTGTTGGAGCAGGCGCTGTAGTTTGGGATTTCATCGTAGGCTTTGATGGCGAACCAGTATCGGGTGCTTGAGTTGAGTCCGGAGATCACATGTGTCTCCTGTGTTCCGGCTGGCAGCGGGATCCACGATTGAGTGTAGGCTGTTGCGCTACTCCAATTCTCATCGGTTATCTGTCCCGTTGTCGAGTACTTCACCACGTAACCCGTGGCGTTTCCCACGTTCCACTCATCTCCGGGTGCAGTCCAATTCAAGGTAAGAGAGTTGCTCGTAGGGGTACCCGCAGCGAGATCAGTTATCGTCGAAGGAGGCGTCGCGTCCCCGGTTTTCACAAGCCAGAAGTCAGTTGAGCCGGCGCCAAAGGAAGACGTGTATCCTGCTATGATGTACCCGCCGTCTGATGTCTGCTGAACGGACAATGCGAGGTCATTGCTGGTTCCGCCGTACGTTTCGTTCCACTGGTGGTTACCTGCAGAGTCAGTCTTCACAAGCCAGAAGTCATCTAAGCCGGCGCCAGAGGAATTCGTCCTTCCTGCTGTGATGTATCCGCCGTCGGAAGTCTGCTGAACGCAATATGCCCAGTCATTGCCGGTTCCTCCGTATGTTTTGTTCCAGGCTGTTTGTGGTGGGGGTGTTGTGGGGTTTCTTGTTGGGTGGGTGTTGTCTTCACGTGTGGTTGGTGTTGTAGGGTTGGGTATAGTGGTTGTTGTGGTGATTATCGTCGCTATGAGTGTAGCTGTGATTAGGAGTGCGTAGAGTTTCCTCTTGTCCAATTCTGGTCTTCTCCCTCTCTCTCTTTGGTTCATGATCCGCTAACCTTTCCCTGCACATACATTTCTGGCGAGATCTCATATTTGTTTTGCTTCTTCTTGTTGTTGGGGGTTGTCGGCTCCAACAAGAGACGCTTTCCCATGCAAGAAAAAACAGAAAGAGATTCAGGCTCACGTTTG
>Ga0315309_1000463_pt1 | contig 24590 bp, 18 predicted proteins | sample TDP4_MG_FD_203080 | JGI IMG/M metagenome (GOLD analysis project Ga0315309, IMG submission 203080) | Freshwater sediment microbial communities from Lake Towuti, South Sulawesi, Indonesia - TDP4 | ecosystem: Environmental > Aquatic > Freshwater > Lake > Sediment | place: Indonesia: South Sulawesi...
TCGTTCTTTCAACGGCGATGACTTCGATGGTCAGTTCTGTCACGGGCTATATCCCAACGGATCTGATAATAGCACCGCAAACGCTATTATTCAGCCTCCTTGTCGGCATGATTGTCACAATCATCGCCTCACTTTATCCTGCTCTTGTTGCATCTACTACCCCTGCAGCCAAGGCGATGAAGGTTCAGTTTAGGACACTAAAGGAAAGAAGAATATCAGTTGCACTAACGCTACTTGGCTCGCTGTTTATACTTGGAGGAGCCATTGGCTCTCTTATAGCTTGGAGTTGGGTCTTGGAGGTGTCCGCAGTGTTTGCCGTAATCTTAGGGACCCTATTCACATTTTCAGGTCTAGTTAGGCAACTGGTTCGCGGACTGGGACGAGCGGCTAGCCCAATCTTGAAGTCGAATCGCACCGTTACTGTTCGCAATGCCGCGAGGAATAGGAGAAGGACGTCCCTGACCATGGGCGTGATCTCAATAGGAATCACGTTTGTAATTTTCGTTGGAAGCATTCAAGGTAGTTTGACGTATGGAATTAACGACTTCCTATATCGCCAGGTCGTCACGGACATCATGATTCGTCCCCAAACAAGTGTCAACGTGACGGATGTCGAAGCACTTGGTTCAATTCAGGGGGTTTCAAATTTCTCGTACTGCGAATTCTGCTTTACAAGCATCGGACCTGTAGGCAGTTCAGTCAGGGGATACAACGTCACTGCGATCGCTGGGGTTAACACCGAGACTTTTGCATCGGTCTCGTCGATTGATTTGAAAGCACCAGAATTGACAAACATCAGTGCCGTAATGAATATGCTTTCAATAAGCAACCGGTCAATAGTCCTATCAACGAAAGTGGCTGCTGACCTCAACGTGACAGTAGGAGACAACGTTACTGTATTGATAGTTGGCGGACACTACGCCAACCTGACTGTGATAGCACTGTTTTATGGCTCAGGTTTTATCGAATACGGGGATGTGACTCTTGACGTTGTTTCTCTAATGAGCTTTGAAGCTCTTCGTCACTACTTCAATCTCCCAGAAGCTGTGGGGAACTTTAGAACCAATACTGACGGACTAATCTTGGTTAAAGTGACAAATGACGAAAAACCGAGTGATGTGGCCGAAAGAATTAGGAGTTCTGGCAGACTTGGACCAGCAACTGAACTTGACATATTGACATCAGAATCCGTCACGACCGCATTCAGAACCGCGCTCGGAGAGATTGTTCTGCTATTTCAGATGCTTCTAATCGTCTCTCTACTCATCGCTCTTCTTGGACTGTCAACAACCATGCTCATGTCTGTTACCGAAAGACGGCGTGAGATTGGAATTCTTAGGGCGATTGGAATGACCAGAAATGAAGTTCTGCGCGCGGTGCTTGGGGAAGCTTTGATTTTGGGAGTTGGAGGCCTTGTAATGGGGTTCATTAATGCGCTTCTATTGTCTTTGATCTTCATCAAAGCGATAGCGTCCTTCGGGCTCTACTTGCCATTCATTTTTCCAGTTTGGGAGGTTGTCTACGCGATACTGGCAACGATCATTATAAGCTTGTTGAGCGGATCTTTCCCTGCACGATCGATGTCTAAGCTAAAGATTGTTGAAGCCATCAAATACGAGTGAGGAAAAGGAAGCCTTGCCTATGTGATACGTATTTATCTCAGTTGACCGACAATAGTTTACCTGCAATTTCCTGACTGTTTTGTGAATGCATTTGGGTGATGAGCCAAATGTCATTGAAAGCGCTTGTTACGGCACCATTCAGCGAAGAAGGTCTCGCATTACTGAAAAAATACATGAAGGTCACGTATGAGAATTGGAGAGAAACTAACAAGATCTATACTGACTCGAGAGAATTGGCTGAAAAGATTCAAAGCGGCGGATTCAACGTTCTAATAGTGGAAGGCGATCAAGTCGACGAGGAATTAATCAACAAATGCGACTTGAAGATCATCGCTAGTTGCCGAGGAAACCCCATTAATATTGACATCGATGCGGCCACTAGGAAGAGAATTCCCGTCATCTACACTCCCGCTAGGAATGCAGATGCAGTTGCTGACATGACGATCGCCCTTATGCTAGCGCAGGCAAGACACCTCACGGAAGCTGATAGAGTCCTCAAGTCAGGGAATATCAAGATCGAGAGCGAAGAAGGGCTGACAGCCATGTTGGCGCGTTTTGCTGGAGTGGAGATCGGACTAAGGACTGTGGGCATAATAGGATTCGGTGCCATAGGCTATCGCGTGGCCAAGAGGTTAACGGGGTTTGGATCGAGAATCCTCATATATGATCCCTACGTGAAGAAATCCGATCCCCGCGTAAAAGAAGTCAAAGGAAAACTCGTCACGAAGCTCGGAGAACTGATGAAGGAATCAGACTTTGTGACCGTTCACGTTGCCGCCGTGCCTGAAGCTGAGAAACTCGTCTCCAAGGAAATGATAGATCTGATGAAGCCGACGGCATACTTCATCAATACAGCCCGCGCGTTCCTCACGGACGAAGACGCACTGTACGAAGCCCTTAGGGAGAAACGAATAGCTGGCGCAGGACTCGACGTATTCTTAACAGAACCCGTAGATTCTAGCAACAGATTCTTGGAATTTGACAACGTTACAGTCACACCTCATTCAGGTGGAGATACGGTCGACGTAATCAAGCACCACTCTGACATGATAGTAAAAGACATTGAGCTGGTAATCAAAGGAAAGAAACCCAACCACATACGGAACCCTGAGGTTCTAAGCAAGTCAATAACAAAGAGAAAAGCAGCGAAGAAATAGAAAGAGGAGATCCTGAAACGAAGGAAGGTGAATTAGTAACTTGCCAAATGAGTGTCTTCTCGGCATAGATTTCGGAACCAGTGGCGGGAAATGCCTCATTGCAGACTTCAAAGGCAACCAGCTTTCGGGGGCCTTCAAGCAGTGGTGGTACGTCACCCCAGAAGAACTGAAGCCGTACGGAAAAGAATTCAAGCCCGATCAGTTCTGGCAATTCATATCCGATGCCATTAAGGAGGCACTGCGCAAGGCGAAGATACCCGGCAGCAAGGTTGTTGGAGTGAGCACCAGCAGTCTTCGACAAGGCATAGTTCTACTCGACGAAAACGGGAAAGAACTATACGCCGGACCAAACATCGACGCGAGGGGGGCACTAGCCCAGGACAGAATACTGGAAACCCTTGGTGAACCAGGCTTATTCCAGATCACAGGACAATGCCCAGTAGTGATCTGCGCTCCCTCAAGACTCCTTTGGTTCAAAGAGAATAAGCCGGAAATCTACAGCAAAGTCAAACACTTGTTGATGATAAGTGACTGGATAGTCTACAGGCTGAGCGGAGCCTACGCCTCAGAACTCTCCTGTGCTTCCTCCTCAATGTGGCTTGACCTTAAGAAAGCCGATTGGTCAACCAAGATATCCGAGGAACTTGAGCTACCTCACGAGATACTCCCCAATCTATACTCCTCTGGACAAAAAGTGGGAGAAGTAACTAAACAAGCATCCAAGGAGACCGGCTTGGCAGAAGGGACTCCCGTGGTGATGGGAGGCGCTGACTCACAGTTAGGCCTACTTGGCACAGGATCCGTCGAGCCATATGATACAACGGTCATCGGCGGAACAACATCAATGCTCCAAACAGTGCTCTCAAAACCAATCATCGACCCTCAGAGACGGATCCTCACTAGCTGTCATGTCATAAAAGACCAGTGGGTCTTGGAAGCGAACGCAGGTATGACGGGGAAAGTCTACAACTGGCTTAGAGATTCGCTGAACAAGGTACGTGGAGGCGAGAAGAAAACTCATGAACTGGATTATGAGGAAATGGACGAGTTGGCAGCGCGGGTACCTCCAGGCTCAGAAGACATGTTTGCCTTTCTCGGTTCAGAGGTCATGGATCTGAAGAAAATAGATGTGATCCGACCAGGCGTTTTCCTGTTCCCGCCTCCAGCGAACCCGATAGTCACAACCCCAATCGACGGACGGCACATGATAAGAGCGGTCATTGAGATGATGGCTTACGCCATACATGGTAACCGTTTGACAATTGAAGAGGTCCTGAAAAGAGAACTGGAGTTGATTAGGGCGACAGGAGGGCTTTCCAAGGGTAAGATATGGGTGCAGATAATCTCAGATGTTTCAGGGAAGCCTGTGGAGACATTCAAAGTCAAAGAAGGAAGCCTCATGGGATGCGCAATCTGCGCAGCTACTGGAATAAATGAGTATAAGAGCTTGCAGGAAGCTGCCAAGAACATGGTTCAGCTCGAATCAAGAACAGAACCAGATAGGGAAAAATATGATACCTATGTAAACTACTATGCTCGGTGGAGAGAACTTTATGACAAGATTGTAGGCCTCTAAAAACAAGGCCTAAGAACTCCTACTTTCTCTAAGCCAGACGAATTTGGATTGCGTGTTTGGGACATTTTTCTGCGCATAGCCCGCAACCATTGCATTGTTCTGGGAATCTCGACTTTATCTTCCAACCTCGAGGAGCCTCATTGGCTTTGCCACTCCCTATAGGTACCAGCAAGAGTACCCCGAGCGGGCAGGTTTTCAGGCATTCCGTACAATCCTCGGGTTTCCCACATTTCCCTTGATCGATTGCAATGAACTGTGGAAGAGACTTCATTTTCTGCCTCCACACCCCTTTCTTCACCAAGCGTTTTTCAACGTTGGAACCCTTTCTCTCTCAGCCAGCCTGATTGCTCCTTTGTCACATGCTACTCTACAGACACCGCATCCAAAGCAAAAGAATGGATCCACGACTGCCTTGCCTTCCGTTCTATCCCACTGCAACGCCCCGAATGAACATCTATGGACACATCTTGGGACACCATAGCTCGAGCATCCATCGCATCTGACCGGGTCGATCATAGCAATTTGGTGACCTTTCAGATATGCGTATTCAATGCCGAAAATCAGTCTCTGTTTCAAAGCCGTGCAATATGTTCTATCGCAGTTGCAGAGTACAACAGGGTACGGCGCGACTGCATACAATACGGTGTGGATAAGACCCTTGCGATCCCACTCTTTGAGGCGGGTCTTGGCTTCGTCTTGATCAATTGGCTCCAATTTCTGGGAGGGCTTAAGTTTCTTGAAGAGCTCTTTCACCGGTCCGAAGTTTAGGCAAACCATATCATCTGTGGCGTGGACTTGTTTCCTGCACATGCAAGGCAACAAGATGTGGTTATCTGAAAGGTCGACAATGCTCACTGCGTCCTCAAGGGAGACGACTTGGCCTGCATGCTCATTTGGTGCCGCTTCATTAGCGAGTTTCCTGATGGTTAAGTCGGTTTTTGCATATGAAGCCGCTTCAATCATGCTGTCGAGATAATAATCGATACCCCAGCCTGCTATTCTCTCTAAGAGCTCCTTTCTCCTCTTATCCTGCAAGAGATTGTCCCTGTAGTTTGCGGGGTTTAGATACCACTTCGTTCCTTTTCCATGTTCAATGCAGAACTTGCACAAACTGAAATTCACCAACTTAGGACGCGCGTAGCATGCAGTAGCCTATTTTGTTTCGAATTAATAAGTTCTTTCTTATTGTGGCTAGTTCGTTTCTTCCATGACGGTTCCCCACAGCCAATTGCGTGGACTTCCTTAAGTCTTGATAGAAGCTTGGCTCGTCCTAGAAGCTCGGCTCGATCGATGTGGCGGTCACGACTAGCAAAGCTTTTCTACTAATACTCTACATATATCGGAAGCAAGTTGGCATGTCAAGGATGTGATTGTTTACGAGCAAGGGAATTGAAGTCTACGGTTATCGTTGGATAATCCTACTTGCATTTGCTGCAATAAATACAATTGGTGGAATAGTCTACGTGGTCTTCACGCCACTCGCCAATGAAGTCATCGCCTTCTTCGCCGGCCGTGGTGAGGTCGTTTCCACAACGTCTGTTAGTTTATTGACTCTTGTGAACCCCCTCATGTATATCTTCCTAGCATTACCATTTGGGATCCTCGCTGATAAGAAAGGTTGGAGGATAACAGTCGGCATAGGAGCGATTTTCCAGGCAGTCTTCTGCGTTCTTAGGATCTTCGCGCTAGACATGGGATTCTTGTGGCTTCTGATTTTCCAGATATGCTTCTCAATTGGCGGTCCACCGCTCCTGGCCTCGGTACAGAAAATGGTTGTCAAGTGGTTCCCAGTGAAGGAGAGAACAGTCGCTAGTGGACTTGGCATACTCACGACGTTCCTCGGACTCATGACTGGCTCGATCATGTCACCAATACTCTATTTAGACTTCGGTGGTTTGCCTGGGGCTCTGACGGTCAATGGTGTACTCATTGTAATCGGCGCAATCGTCTTCTTTGCTTTGGCTAGGGAGACTCCCCCGAAGCCTCCTGCGATCGAAGAGAAGGTTACTATAAAGATGGGTGGAATGGTTAGGACAAGAGACCTCTGGTTGCTTGCTGCAGGATTCTTTGCCGGTTTTGGAATCTACTTCTCGATATTGACATTGGCCGCCTTCATCCTCCCAACAATCGGGATCCCGGGTTCAGTCAACGCTGGACTAGTAACAGGTTGTATGACGCTTGGGGGGATACTCGGCTGCATCGTTATCCCGCGAATGTCAGATGCATTGGGGCGAAGGAAACCTTTCCTGATATTGGCAGGACTTTTCGCTGCGGTCATGTCTTACCTCATAGGCACTATCGGAATCTTGATTGTGTCGGTAATCTCAGCCTTGCTCTTGGGTTTCTTTGTTATAGCAGTATTACCTGTTGCCTTGGAGATGCTCGCTGAAATGAAGACTATCGGTCCACCCTTGGTTGGTGCGGCATCAGGGCTCACAATGACAATCGGCTACGTCGGGGCGGTCGGTGTAACGTTGATTGCAGAAATGCTGGGCACTCCCCTGAACTGGTCTCTAAGCGTACTTTTCTTGGCTATACTTGGCTTGATAGGTATGGCTTTCATGGCACCAATCAAGGAGACTGGTGAAGCAGCCAAAGGAAAGAAGTAGGATAGCATTTGTGTACAGTAAAGGGAAAGACTAAGAAGGACAGAAACGTGATCTTTCGTTTTCCTTCTCTTTTTAGAGCATTAGGATTCCTTGAAGAGTTTGTCCAATAGTTTCTGCAGATAGTATTCTATCTTCTTTGCTGTGGCACGATACTCTTCGTCCTGATATCCGTAGGGGTCCTTTATTTCTTCTTTTTCATTGTAACCAGCAAATTCGGAGAGAGTGAATGTCCTGTCTGGCGGTGCCCATCCATAGTAGATTGCCCGCTGCTTCTGATCCTCGCTCATCGCCAAAATCAGGTCGGCTGTTTTCCCTTCTTCTTTACTCAACTCTCTGGGAACATGCGAGGAGACATCAATTCCGTATTCTTCTTTCATCACCTTGATAGTATAATGAGACGTACCAAAGTGCCTAACATCTAGTCCTCTTGAGAGCACGTGAACCCCGTCAATTCCCCGCTTGTTTAACATGTCTTTGAAGATATGCTCAGCCATAACGCTTCGACAACTGTTACCCTCGCACACAAAGAAGATCCTCAAACGTTAAGTGCCCCCCCGAGTTCAAGAAGAAGGAAAGGAATCCTTAGCGATCTCTTCTCGCTTCTACCGACCAATGAACTATGCTTGTCTTATTCCCCTCCTATTCGGAGTTTGTGCTGTAGAGATTCTATTTTCCTAGTCCATTTTCTTAACGAACTCGTATGCGCTCTTCTGAAGCTCCACTGCCTCGTCAGGTAACAACGTAGGTTTACCCATGCTCAAGGCGCTCACATAAATCTTGGCAATATGCTCAACTATCTCAGCGCCCTCAAGAGCCTTGTCTAAATTCTTGCCGGTAATCAACGGTCCGTGGTTTGCCAAGAGAACGGCGCTCTTCTCACCAAGTGCCTTCACGGCGTTTTCTGCAAGCTCGTCTGTTCCAGGCATTCCGTATTCCGCCACCTCTATTGAGCCACCAAGGAACGGTACCATCTCATCAATGAAAGGTGGTATGGACATCCTGTTAACAGCCACTGCGCTAGCATAGACAGAGTGCGTATGAATGATAGCGCCAACATCTGATCTAGCCTTATATATCGCGAGATGCATCCTGTTTTCGCTGGAGGGGTTCCTCTTGCCACTAACAACACGCCCATCGAAGCCGACCACGAGCAAATCCTCAACCTGCGACTTATGATGACCTAATTGAGTGGGCGTGATTATCATCTGATCACGGCTTGGTATTCTTACACTAACATTTCCTGCCTTCTTGCCAGTCAATCCTTCACTGTAAATCGCTCTGCATGTCTCAATAACCTTCTTCTTTAGCTCAATTACCACTTTGTCTTCTTTTTTCTTGCTCATGCTCTAGTTCCCAACCCTTTTTTCTAATATCATAAATGGCAATTGGAAGTCTTTCCACCTTCAGAGTCACTTTACTCCGATAAAAGATTTAATGTGATAGGTGAAACTGCTTCATCTTCTTTTCCGGACTGTTGTAGCTCAGGGCAGCTGTTATGTTAACATTAAGAAGTTTTTTGGTTTTCTTGTTTCATCAATTTGCGCTAGGACGGAATATCATGAGACACGAATGTCGTTCTCGTTGTATCCGTGAATCAAGAGTATGGAAAATGCGCTCCTGACGGCTACAATGGTTGCACAGTCAAGCTTTGACAAAGGATTATATTACCCATCATAAGCTTCCAAAGACTGATCGAGTCGTTCTAAGGACTAGATTGTGACAATTCTAACGGAGTGAGAACCAAGTATGTCCTTAGTCATGGAGAAAGGGGCTTTAGATTCCCTCATCAGGTTGCTGCGCGAGAAAGGCTACGAAGTATATGGACCTATTCACAAGGGGCCAGAGTTCGTCTTCGCCAAGGCAATGAAGGCTGGCGACTTAGCTCTCGATTATGTCACGACGATACTGTCTCCAAAAAAGTACCTCTATGCTCCTTCCGAGAAACTCTTTTCATTCAACGCTGAGAACTTCGGCATCAAGGAGCCTTCGGATTGAACAGGAAAGCAGGCGCTTCTCGCTGTCCACCCTTGCGATTTAAATGGGATCCTTCTTTTGGACAAGGTTCGTACGAGTGGAGCTGCTTTTGAGGATGCCAAATACAGAGAGCGAAGGAACAATACTCTCATGGTCGGCTTGAACTGTTCCAAGGCTGGCAATGAGTGTTTCTGCGCCTCGTTTGGAACTGGGCCTGACACCAAAGAAGGCTATGATCTACTCTTAACCGATCTAGGAGACCGTTACCTTGTTGAGACTGGAAGCGAGGCTGGCAAGGCAATCGCAGCAGATCTCAAACTGAAGAAAGCTTCTGCTGCCGACACACAGGAGAAGGAGAAAAGAACCAAAGCTGTTAGGCAATCAATAAAACGTGGCATCAACACCGACGGATTACCGAAGCTGCTAGACAAGAACTTCAACCATGAGATCTGGAAAAAACTGAAGGACGACTGCTTCTCGTGCTCAGTGCATAGTCTTAAAATGAGAATCACAAAACTGTACCACGGTAATCTCCTAGAAGCCGGTTGCTGAGTCTGAAGCCTGTGAGGTCGAGGCTTGATCATCATCTCTTCCTTTTCTTTTTTTGGCGACCACTTTGATAGTTGTTATTGTGTGCTTCACTTCGGTCGCGACTTCACCACTGATTTGTCTTACTCCGTTTTTCACATCTCGTCTAAATGATTTTCTGAAGTCTCTGATTTCATGGTCAAGTTCCTTCCTGCGTTCGTGTTCCTTGTCTTCCTTCGGTTTTTCGTGGAACGCTGCCTTGAGTTTCTCCGTGAGGTCGAGTGATTCAGAAGATCCACATGTTGCGGTGGATCCCTCCGTTTGGGGAAAGCGTTTTTCCTCTTTCTGTAGAGGCTCCTCTGATTCGCCTTCTCCGCTTGCAGTGTCCGTTTTCTTCAACCCGAGTTTCTCTTTTAGCTTACTTAGCTTCATCAGACCCATTCGCCCTTGCTTTTCCTTTTCCTTGACCTCAATTATGTCTTGGCTACTGCCACACTATCAAGAAACAGTGATGTTCCCACAATGGTGCACTGACTTTCGAGGGCTTCTTACCCCTGCCGATCCGTTTTCAGACCGTCACAAATATCAGCTGTAGACGGACTATAATAGGCTATTGTATTCCAACCAGCGATGTCTGCGCACTCTGGAAAATTCGCAAATCTCATCTCCTGGAATTCACCAAGCTTTGGAGCCAAAGGGTTCATGATTTCCATCCTGCTTAAGAACCGCTTTTTCGAAGAGATGCATTCATCTTTATATGGACGTACTCATCCTTTCGATTGACCTCCTTGTTCACCCCAGCTGAGCTATGTAGTACTTTCCATAGGAATTGCCCCGTGTATGACTCTCTAATCATAGCGACTTATTCGGGCGTTCCTTCGGCTACTATCCTCCCCCCATCGTCTCCTCCCTCCTTTGCTCTCTCTTTCTTCTTGGTTGTTTTCTCGGGCTGAGCGGTTTCTGGGCTCAAATCCGTGTTTTGGGTTTAGTTTTGTTGTTTCTTGGTTTCGTAAACCGTTATTCTCAGGCAGTCTTTTAGGTTTGGGGGCAGTGCGGTTTACGGGATTGTAAACCGTGTTTGTAAGTCGTGTGTGGATACATTCTACTTTGTCGTGGGGGTCTTATTGTGTAAGTGGTCACTTGTTTTTGATGCGTTATGGTGTTGATTTTTGGCTCGTCGCCCTGCGCCTTTGCCCTAAAAGAGCAAGTGGCGAACGTTCGGATGACGTTCCACGTTCGCCTCCTTTGCTCTTTTCCCCTCGCTCCCTTCGGTCGCTCGGGTCGGGCTCAGGCGGGGCTCCTCGCGTTCTGTGGGGTTAAATCACCTCGGCGTGGCGAGGTGATTTATTTGAATTGTTTCTCAAGTACGGATGCTTGTCGTCGGAGGCGTGGTCCTAGGCCTCGTGAGGTGAGGTTGGATCTTCTCTCCGCTGAGGAGAAGGCTTACCTGCTTGGCTTGTACTTTGCTGACGGGTGCGTTAGTGTGTTGAGGCGGCGAACGCTTGGTGGCGTAGTGTTCTACTTGAGTAAGGGTGAGGAGGAGTTGGCTGAGAGAGTTGCGGAGGTGTTCAGGAGGCTGGGGTTGAACCCCGTGGTTGAGTCTGCAACTGGCAGCCGTATGGTGTCAGTTAGCGTGTATAGTGTGCTTCTCTTTCCAAACCTTTTCCCAGATAAGAGGCAGTTTTCTAGGTTGGGGTTAGGCGACGCGTTGGTGGCGCGGTGGTTGCTGGATGAAGATTTGTTTGGCGGGAGTGGAGGGAAGGTGTCCAGCCTTGATGTTCCGTTCATCGCTGGGCTGCTCGATGGGGATGGGAAGGTTGATGCATCGCTTTGCTTTGATAGGAGTGTTTTCGGCTATGTGAAGAAGGAGTGGTACTTCTCGCAGCGCAAGTATCCTTTTCTGGTTGATTACCTCGTTGGGTACTTGGACGGTGTCTTGGGAGCAGGGAAGGGCTCATTTACGTGCTATGCCGAGGAGACTGGGGTGAGGGGTGTTGGTTTCCTGAGTTGCGGCCAAGAAGTTCTGCTGAGTCAGGGGTTGGCTAAGTGGTCTTGGAAGGTTGAGAGGTGGGTGAAGAAGGTTGAGCGGTTGGAAAGGGAGCATGCGGATCTGATGGCGAGGTTCTGCACGACGCATGAGGCTGCGAGGAGGCTTCACGTTGACCCTAAGAGCGTGTTCGACTGGTGCAGGGAGGGTCGGGTTAAGCACATGTGTATTCGCAGCGTCGGCGCCAGACACTATACGCGTCTCATTCCAGCGGATGAGGTTGAGCGGCTGGTTAAGGTGGTGGAGGAGAGGAGGGCTGAGGAGAGAAGAGCCATGTCTGGTCAGCGTGAGGGGAAGCTCCTCACCGTTAGAGAGGCTTCACATGTTCTGAACCTGAGCCCATGCCGGGTTCGTCAGCTTTGCTGGAAGGGTAGGTTGAGAGCTGTTTCTCTCCTCTCTTTGTATGGGTCCAAGAAGAGGAGGTTCCTGATCCCGGTCGGGGAGGTGGAGCGCCTCATGGCGGAGCGGGGCGGTGGCGACACATAGGTTGGAAACTTCAAAGCTTGACTTGGAACGCACGCCTACCTTTACGCCCACCCACCCGCCCACCCACGTGCATAAGGCGTGAATGACTAGCCATTCTTGGTTTTCCGTTTGCTTTTTCTGAGCGAAGTTTGTCGTAAGCGACATGGTAGCTGGAGTTGAGAAGGTTGCGAGTTCGTAACATGCGCGTTGGGGGCGGACGCCTCCGCGGGGCTAGGGAGCCCTCAAATGGGCTACCACATTCGAGACATTGACGCGCGCGGACAGACCTTAAGTCATCCTGATTTAAGCCTGCCAGACTTTTCAGTCTGCTAAAGACTCGTTCAATGTCTACCCTTTCGCGATAGCGCAGGCACTAATCTACTATATGGCGACCTCAATAAATGCGCGGAAGCTTGAGGATGGTGTTCATCACGTTCTGCAGACTGGTTCCTCGTCTCATGTGGTTCAAGAGAGACTCAAGACCTTGTTTCCCGACGACCTCTACGCCCTCTTCCTTCAACTTCTTGATGGGTTCTTTCATGTCATTCTTGTCTAGGTTTGTGAAAACAACGGGGACTATATGCGGCGCGTCGCCTCCCAGCTTCCTCGTTAGCTCACTAGCTGTCACTTTGAGCTGTCTGCTTTTCGTTTCTGGTGGGCTCGTCGTAGTACACTGACCGAGTATGATTGTCCTTTCATCTGGGGTGGAAGCGATAACGTCAACCTCAAAAGATCTCTTTCCCTCTTTTCCGACGAGCTTCTCGAAGGTGTGCCCAACCCACTCTGTGCAGAAGCCTAGAAGTGAAAGGAGGAGACTGACGCCCCACTCGAAGTCAACGCTCGTGTCCTTTCCTTCTCCTCTGACCCAATTTTCAAGAGTCTCGAAGTTAGGATCCAGATGCTGGTGAACTATGGTTCTCGTGGTCTTTGCCTCTCTATAGAGACTCTTATAGTCGACTGGTGAGAAACGATCCTGCTTCTGCTGCAACAGGTAAAGATAACCGTACTTAGTTTCCTTATTCACAGGGAGCTTGTGGGTTATCTCGACCAGTTCGCCTTTGTACGGTTTGGGATTGACCAATGGCAGTGTGATCCTCTTGGGGGCTGGATAGTCTGTCTCACCTCGAGTAATGAGACTCAACCTAAGCTTAGATAGATCCATTTTTCTGTGAGTCACGAGGGAAGCGACTAATTCATCTCCTCGTAGGCATCCGTTTAGCCTCAGATATCTTGGCGCTCTTATCAATATGGAAGCCGGTCGAAAACCAGATTTGTCGCGTTCGTCGGTTTTCTCAAGGATCAGATCGGATAAGCCCTCGTAAGGCTCGCTTCCAGACAGTAGTTCTGCCTTGATCTCCTCTGGATCATATAGATCCTTTTCTTCAACGTCTGAATAACCAACCAGCCCTACACTATTGAATAGCTCGCCCCAATCCATTAGGTATCCAGCCCTTTCATCAAACTTCAAGCTGAGGGGTTTGGCTCTCAAGCCTCCGAACTTGACATCTCCAAGTCTGGTGTTTACTATTTCGGTTTTGATTAGAGTTTCAATGGAATCCTTGAGGGTCGGTAGATCGAGGACCTGTTCCTCTATTGCAATGCTCTTACTTTCGAATATCGTTGAACGCATATGTGGTGCGAGTTCGGGCTTGAAGCGTCCAAAGATCCCTATGCAAACCCTTTCGCCTAAGCGAGTGTTAAGAATGACTGTTCGTAGAATGGCGTTGTCGCAATACCCGAAATCCTCTATCGTAGAAAAGAACTGCTTCTCCGCTCTCCGCCCTGCGAGATCGAGTACAGAAAGTTGTGAGCGAGTTCGACCGTAGCTTTTCAGTGGAAGGAAGCGGCCTTTCTAATGCTGGTGGCGGAGTGATCGTCGTTACCCTATGGACCTCGACTGCAAAACTCATAAATCAACGGAGAGATGAAGGACTGGTAGGCGGAACTGGAAGCTACTTGTTATGTGCTATCCCCTTCGCCAAACGTTGGGTGAACCTGCTCGCAGACTACGTCCTCCACAACATTCATCTAGAAACGCTGCTATCGAGAGGACAGGGAGAGGGCGAGAGAAAAGAAGAGGAAAAAGTGAATGATAACGATAAAGAGGAACGGGAAGAACGAGAGGCAAGAGAAAATAAGAAGGAAGAGGAGACGAGAACGGTAGTAAAAGAGAAGAACGAGACGAATGTGAAGGAATGGAGGACGAAAGAGATCGAGGGGAAGGCAGATAGACTGAGAGAAAGGGTTTTGGATCTCATTAAGGAATCTGGTGGGATTCAGCCTTGTGTTATCGCTGAGAGGCTCGGTTTGGCTCTGCCTCGGGTCAGTGAAGCTGTGAGGAGACTCGTGGCCAAGGGCTTGGTAAAGGTGACTCATACTGTTCCAGACTTGGCAAGTCCCCGTAGGGCAAACTCCGTGTATTACCTTGACGCATCCAAACCAACTGCTCTTCATGATGTGGTCATGAACGAGATTTGGATGCGGAACATGGAACTTGGAGGCAGAAGCCGGGATTTCAGCTTTGAGTATTGTGGCAGGAGTTGGCATACAGATGGGTTGCTTGAGAACACTTCCGGGCGGTTCATCTTGGAGGTTGTCGCAGGCGAGTACGATGACCGGATTCTAGGGCAACTTGAAGCCTACTCCACCCAGCTGGGTCATAGGGGTATTACGGGTGTCATAGTTGTTGTATTGCGCAATGAATGCCTTGAAAGAATAAGAAGAGAGGTTACCAGTAGGAGAACCATTAAGCTCGGAGGTGGCTTGCTCATCACTCTGCGGTCCCGGGACGAAAAACTTCAATTCACCAGTCTGTTGCTCGGAGGACAGCCCGTGGCTTATCACCAGAACCCGACATCCTGAAAGGCTTGTTCGGTAACTGGCTGAGGAATATAGGAAACTAGGTACCCTTGCGAAAACAATCTCAGATATGGTGCAACCCATCGGTTCTGAGAATTGTTTCTTGGGTTGGATCGGCATCAATTGTCATCCCTCCGTTGGACTCCGACTTGTTTGACTCTTCTCACCTACGGCGAATGAAAGTTGGGGTTCCCTGCTCTTCTCGTCATTTCCTAGGACTCTCTTTAGGAACTGTCCTGTGTATGACTGCGGGACGCGCGCAACTTCCTCTGGCGTACCTTGAGCGACGATGCTTCCCCCTTCGTCGCCACCCTCCAAGCCCAAATCGATGACTCTGTCAGCAGTCTTTATGACGTCCATATTGTGTTCGATTACGACGACAGTGTTTCCGGCGTCGGTGAGTCTATTCAACACTTCCAGGAGCTTGTCGATGTCCGCGAAGTGCAGTCCGGTAGTCGGTTCATCAAGCAGGTACAGCGTTTTGCCCGTGGCTCTTCTGCTCAGCTCCGTCGAAAGTTTGACGCGCTGGGCTTCGCCGCCTGAGAGAGTTGTCGCAGGTTGCCCCAATTGGATGTAGCCCAACCCGACATCAGATATTGTTTCAATTATTCTCTTTATGTTGGGCATATTCTCAAAGAATTTCAGCGCCTCATCTACCGTCATGGATAGAACATCCGCGATGTTCTTCCCATTGTAAGTGACCTCGAGTGTCTCCCTGTTGTACCTCTTTGCCCTGCACACCTCGCAAGGCACAAAGACGTCTGGAAGGAATTGCATCTCCAACCTAATTATGCCATAGCCCTTGCAAGCTTCGCATCTTCCCCCACTCACGTTGAAGCTAAACCTCCCAGGCTTATACCCCCTCGCCCTGGCCTCCGGCAGCTTTGAGAACAGTTGCCTGATGAATGTGAAGACACCAGTGTAAGTAGCCGGGTTAGAACGAGGAGTTCTGCCGATAGGCGACTGGTCTATCATTACGACCTTATCAACGTTTTCAAGTCCTTCTATCCGGTCATGGGCACCTGGCTTCTCTCTCGCACCGTGCAGGGCTCTCGCAAGACCCTTATACAGTATCTGGTCGAGGAGAGTGCTCTTGCCCGAACCCGAAACACCAGTAATGCACGTGAATACTCCCAACGGTATCTCCACGTCAATGTTCTTCAGGTTGTTCTCCTTGGCGCCTCTTACAATGACGGACTTTCCATTTCCGGGTCTTCGATGCTCCGGGACAGGTATCTTTCGTTTACCGCTTAAGTATTGACCAGTCAATGACGTGTCGCAATTGACTATGTTTTCCAATGTCCCACTTGCTACTAGGTACCCGCCGTGTACTCCCGCGCCTGGTCCCAAATCAACGATCCAGTCCGCGGATCTTATTGTCTGTTCGTCGTGTTCGACAATAATAACCGTGTTCCCGAGGTCTCTCAGTCTCTTTAAGGTTCCAATCATACGTTTGAGGTCTCTCTGATGAAGACCGATCGATGGTTCATCAAGGATGTACAGAACGCCCACTAGTGATGTTCCTATCTGGGTCGCAAGCTGCGTGCGCTGCGCTTCTCCACCTGATAATGTGCTCGTCACTCTATCAAGCGTTACGTAGTCAAGTCCAACATCCAAGAGGAACTTGAGTCGGCTCTTTATCTCCTTGAGAACTTGCCGTGCTATCAGTTGCTCCCTCTCAGTAAGTTGCAGCTCATCAAAGAACTTGACGGCACGAGATACCGACATCCTCGACACTTCCGCGATGGACATGTCCGCCAATTTGACAGCTAAGCTCTCTGGTCGTAGACGGTCTCCATTGCAGGCGGGACACTTCTTGACTGACATGAACCTTTGGTACCAAGTACGCATCCCCTCGGATTTTGTTTCCCTGAACCTCCGTTCGAGAACATTTATGATGCCCGAAGAAGGGCGCTCGTGTTCGTAGAACAGCTTCTTGTTCTCATCTTCATACCGAAACTTGATCTTCTCTCCTCCGGAGCCATAAAGGATAGCGTGGAGCTGCTTCTCATTGAGATCCTTTATCGGTGTGCCCACGGTGAAGCCGTAGTGTCTTGCGATGCTCTTCATTGACTGCATCCACCATGAGTCAAGGTTCTTGCTCATAGGTACTACGGCTCCCTCCGCGATAGATTTCGATTTATCAGGCATCACAAGTTCGGGGTCTATGTTCATCTTAATCCCAAGTCCGCTACACTCCCTACACGCGCCATATGGCGAATTGAATGAGAAGTTTCTCGGGTTTATCTCCCCGTAACTAACACCGCAATCCGGGCATGAGAGTTGTTCGCTGAAAAGTAGCTCTTCCCCTTCTTCCCCTGCTCCCTTCATTATTCTGACGATGACGAGTCCCTCACTGAGCTTAAGTGAGGTTTGAACCGAGTCAGCTATCCTTGCCCTAGCCCCTTCTCTAACGGTTAACCTGTCGACAAGCACCTCTATCGTATGCTTCTTCTTCTTGTCCAGGGGCTCCACTTCCGGTATCTCGGTGATCTTGCCGTCTACGCGGATCCTCACGAAGCCCTGGCTCTTCAGTTTCTCTAGGGCATCCCTGTGCTCCCCTTTCCTGCCTCTAACAACGGGAGCTAGTATCTGGATTCTCGTTCCAGCATCGAGTTTCACAACTTGGTCAACGATTTGGTCAACAGTCTGTCTCTTGATCTCCTTCCCACACTTGTAGCAGTGCGGTCTACCAATCCTTGCGAAAAGTAGCCTCAGGTAATCGTGTATTTCCGTGGCGGTTGCCACTGTTGAGCGGGGGTTTCTGCTGGCAGTCCTCTGCTCAATAGATATGGCGGGAGACAACCCTTCAATGTAATCCACGTCAGGTTTGTTCATCTGTTCAAGAAACTGTCTGGCGTAAGCTGAGAGAGACTCGATATACCTTCTCTGTCCTTCAGCGTACAGAGTGTCGAAAGCCAACGACGACTTGCCGCTGCCACTTATGCCCGTTATCACAACGAGTTTGTCGCGTGGGATCTCGACGTCGATGTTCTTCAAGTTATTCTGCCTAGCACCCTTGATTATGACTCGACGAGCGTTAGCCATGTCGATCTCCCACACTGCTCCCAGAGATACACGCTCACACGATTAAACAAGCAGAAAATAGCATAACATAGCTCCCTATTTAAGACAACCATTTACCTAGACATAAAAGACCTTTCTTGCACAAGTAGGTGAAGGCGCTTATGAACACTTCAATGAATCAACTCGAGAAAAATCTTTCTAGCTTCCAGTCTCTGAGGGAAGACCTACACGTGCCAGAAAGATGCCTCTCGGCAAGAACTGCATTGCACGTAACGCGAGAAAGAGGCGGGATAGGGGCGCAAGGCGTGGTCGAAGGTGAGTGAGGAACCATTGACGCATGCGCCATGTATCAGTACTCGATCGGAGATAGGCATCTCTTGCATGTGTTGGAACCAGGGGGGTTTTCAACACCACACGTTGGACATATGACTGACGCTCCCTCAGCCGGTCCCTGTGGTTGTGGGGGTTCCAGCGTTTGAGGTTCAAGAGGGGGTCGTGATTCCGCCGGTCGAGATTCGATGTATCGCAAGGGCTCACGTGGTAGCGTGGATTCCCCAGATGGGAGCGGGGGTAATGGAGGTAGGGTCGAAGCTGCTGAGGGCTTGGAGATCTGAGCACGTTGCGGTGTCACCGTGAGTGGCGGGATCGGCGAGAGTGGAGTTGGCGTCGGTGGAGCTACGGCAGGTCTTCCCTTGCTTAGTTCGCTCGGGTTCCATGGTTCAACTTGCTTTCCTTGCCAGTTGAAAATTCCCGTCGCAATCCTGTTGGCTATATTGAACATGTCTTCAACTATCTTTCTCGGGGTTGCATTCATTTTTCGGTGTGCTTCTCGCCATTCTTTGTCGTGCTTCTTCACTGGGAGCTCAACCCTGCTTCCATCGTCCTTTGGAGCCACAATGATCTTCTTGCTCTCTTTTATTATTCCTATTGAGTAGAGATTGGCTATCCAAGCTTTCAGTTCTTCATCAATGTCGATCAGTTCACCCATGTTCCCCCATTTCCCGTCCCCTTTGGCTACTACATGTCCATTCTTGAACTCGATTCTTAGTTCGAAGTTGGGGTCTGCGACTGGGTTGAAGTAGAAGTACGCGTGGACGTTTTCGTCACCTTCAATAAACGATGCACTGTCAATTAGACAGTTTTTCAACTTGAATCTGGCTTTCTCCTTACCAGCAATGAACTGAGGGAGATAGGTAGCAAACAACTCATCTAGCATGACACTCTTGCGCAGTTTGCCTGTGAGAAAACGGTCGATCGAGGCCTCCGTAGCATGTCCCTCCAATGCCTGTTTCCTACACTAAGGGTCTTCAACGCATCTTATAATGGTTGCTGATTGAATTGATCCACTCGTGTGGGTGCTTCGAACCTTTGCCTCCGATTACAACAATCTCGTTTTCCCCTCTAAAACTTTGCCTTTCCGTCATGACGACGGCCTAGGTTCACTAAGAAAATCGCAATCAGAACCCCACAAGGAAAATAGATATAGTTAAAGGGATCAATGCCTCTACGTGAATCAACGTAATGGAGCCAATACAAGTCTCTCAACACTCTGATTGAAAGCGCTTGCTTGTTTGAGGAGACTGATGCTTTTGAGGCGAAATGTTACCCAGATAAGTCTTTCCACAGATGAACTTCCGAGGAAATGGTATAGCATAGTTCCTGATTTGCCTGAGCCTCTTTCTCCTCCAAAAGAACCAGAGGACGGAGTTTCACGGCTGGACATGCTGAAGCGTACGATGGTGAATACATGCTTAGGCCAAGAATTTTCCACTGACCGATGGGTGGACATTCCCAACGAGATCATAGATCTCTACCTGCAAGCAGGGCGCCCGAGACCCCTCTACAGAGCCAGGCGCCTCGAGAAGTATCTGAAACTGCCTGAGGACGAGGTGAGACTATACTATAAGCGGGAGGATCTTAGCCCGACAGGTTCACACAAGGTGAATACCGCCTTGGCTCAAGCATACTACGCTGCCAAGGAGGGTATCGAGAACGTCTCAACCGAGACTGGTGCGGGACAGTGGGGGAGCGCCCTATCTTACGCCTCGGCCTTGAATGATCTCAAGTGCAATGTTTTCTGGGTGAGGTTCGCCCACGACTGGAAGCCTGAGAGACGAGTGCTCATGAGACTCTATGGTGCCGAGGTTTACGCGTCTCCAAGTAAGGAGACAGACTTCGGAAGAAAAATGCTCGCTAAGAATCCAAATCACCCAGGTAGCCTTGGAGTAGCAATAAGCGAAGGCCTCGAATATGCTATGAACCATAAGAAGACAGCATACTGCCTAGGATCTGTTCTCAACCATGTCCTGATGCATCAATCGATAATCGGGCTGGAGGCAATCGAGCAATTCAAGAAGGTCGACGACTGGCCGGACCTAATGACCTCTTGCCTTGGGGGAGGAAGCAACTTTGGAGGCTTCGTACTTCCATTCGTTGGAGAAGCCCTCAAACGCAAACTTAAAACAGAGTTCATAGCCGCGCAGACAGAAGCATCCCCGAGCCTTGTGAAAGGAGAATACAAGTTTGACTTCGCTGACCCAGCTCACCACACCCCCCTTCTCAAGATGTACTCGATGGGCCATGACACTGAACTACCAACAGTCTACGCGGAGGGACTCCGCTACTCTGCAGCATCACCAATCATAAGCCTCCTCAGAAACAAAGGGATCGTGTCTGCAGTAGCCTATCCAACCGATGAGAAGCACGTCTTTGAGGCAGCGAAGACCTTTACGTCTACAGAGGGATTTGTTCCCGCACCCGAATCAGCCTACGGAATAGCAAGTGCCATAGATGAAGCTCTTAAAGCGAAGAGAAAGAATGAAGAGAAGTGTATCGCATTCAACGTGTCCGGACACGGCTTCCTAGATTTACCGGCGTACCAGAAAGTTCTTTCCATAAAGTGAGGGCAAAACTGGTCTTGTCCCCTTTTCTTGGTCTCCCTAAGTTTTTATCTTTCACTTACTACTAGTGAACATCGCTCACGCATTTCACGCGACTTTGAGGAACCCCTATGCCAGAGCTCCCTGACTTGGAATACTTGAGAGAATTTCTATCCTCGAAGCTTATCGGTGTCGCAGTTATTGAACTCAAGGTCCTAGGACCGATCGTTGTAAGATGCAGCGACCCAGATAGATTTTCGACTGCTCTGAAAGGTAGCAAGTTCAAAGAGATAAGAAGAAGAGGCAAGTTCCTAGTCTTCTCATTTGACTCAGGGGCATTGATAGTTATCAATCCAATGCTTTCAGGAAGAATTCACTACCGAAGAATAGGGGAATTCGATGGTGGTAAGTTCTTCCTCTCAACCACTCTGGACAACGGGATGGAGCTTAGGTATTCGGATGAGACGTCGATGGGAAAAATCTACCTACTTGATAGTGAAGAAGCGCTAAGTGGCGTTCCGAAATACGGTAGGTTAGGGACGGAAGCGCTTGACCCAAGCCTGACAGCCCAGAAGTTCAGCACTCTAATAAGGCACTTCGAATGGGAAGCTAAGGACGTATTGACATACCAGTCTTTCATAGCTGGCATCGGAAACGCATACAGCGATGAGATTCTATTCGATGCCAAGATCAGCCCATTCAAGAAATGCAATGCATTATCATCTGAAGAAGGAGCAAGACTCTACAACTCAATGAGAAAGATACTCACAAGAGCCATAGAAACAATCAGGACGAGAGTCGGGCAGAATATTCACGTCGAGGTTAGGGACTTCTTGAAAGTTCACGGCAAAGCAGGACAACCATGTCCGGTCTGTGGGACGAAAATATCCGAAGTTAGAGCAAAGGGACGGAAAACCAACTTCTGCAGAACCTGTCAACCAGGAACGCTAGTTACGTGAGAAAGGTCCATGTCAGTTTCCACGGGTTATTGAATAATCCGTTCTTCCTCTGATCTCCGCCCTCCAACTTTCTCCTTGAGTTGCATTCGTGCTTCCTTCAGTTCCTTTATCTTGTCCCTTATTTTCGCTGCTCTCTCAAATTCCAGTTGCTGGGCGGCGAGTAGCATTTCCTCTTCGAGGTTGGCGATGATTACATTTAGCTTGTCCTTTGAGTATCTTCCGTATCCTTTCTTCTCGGTGAAGGTCGTTGTTGCTTCAGCTATTGGCGCTGGAGCCTCAAGCAGTGCTCTGACTTCTTTTCTTACTGTCTCCGGAGTCACTCTGTGCATCAAATTGTAGTCGAGCTGTATTCTCCTTCTCCTCTCAGTTTCGTCTACGGCCTTCCTCATCGACACTGTTATTTCATCTCCATACATTATTACTTGCCCGAAGACGTTCCTTGCTGCTCTGCCCATAGTCTGTATTAGTGCCACCTCTGACCTCAAGAACGATTCTTTGTCCGCATCAAGTATCGCTACCAATGAAACCTCCGGAAGATCCAAGCCCTCACGGAGCAGATTGATCCCAACGATCACATCATACTCCCCAATCCTCAGATCCCTAAGTATCTCTGTTCTCTTCAGCGTCTCGACTTCAGAATGGAGGTACTGAACCTTGATCCCTAGGGTCTGCAAGTATTCGGCTAGGTCTTCTGCCATCCTTTTCGTTAGCGTCGTCACTAGGATCCTCTGGTGACTTTCGGCCCTCTTCCTGATCTCTTTGATCAAGTCATCAACTTGTCCTTTCGTTGGTCGTATGATTATCTCCGGATCAACCAATCCGGTTGGTCTTACTAGTTGCTCAACGACTTGTTCACTGTTAGAGAGCTCATAAGGTCCAGGCGTAGCTGAAGTGTAAATGACTTGGTTGAGGCGTTTCTCAAACTCGGAAAAGTATAGGGGCCTATGGTCGAACGCTGAGGGCAGGCGGAATCCATAATCAACAAGATTCTTCTTCCTCGACCCATCACCGAGATACATTCCTTGTAGTTGGGGCACGGTGACGTGCGACTCGTCTATTACAGTAAGGAAATCCTTCGGGAAAAAGTCGAGTAGCGTGAAAGGTGGTTCACCAGGACTTCGCCCATCAAAGTATCTGTCGTAGTTCTCGATTCCGCTCACGTAACCTATCTGTCTTATCATCTCCAGATCATATTTCGTTCTTTGCTCGAGGCGCTGGGCTTCGACGAGTTTACCTGCTTTCCGGAGTTCCTCAACTCGGGTAACCATCTCCAGCTCTATCTCGTGCAAGATCTCCTCTCTATTCTCTTTCGGAACAACGTAGTGACGGGCAGGGAAGATCAGTGTCTCACGCATTTCCTCGAGGGTTTTGCCTGTAACGTGGTCTATACGAGCGACCCTATCTATGACATCGTCAAACAACTCGACCCTGACGATGTTCTCTTCATCAGCTGAGCATATCTCGACAGTGTCACCCCTGACTCTGAACCTTCGTCTCGCAAGCGCTGTGTCATTTCTCTCATACTGCATTTCAACCAGCTTACGCAAAACCTCCTCCCTGTCTACCTTCTCTCCTTTCCTTAGGATCAGAGCCATTGCCCTATACTCTTCAGGAGAACCAAGACCATAGATGCATGAAACGCTCGCAACGATTATGACGTCTCGGCGAGTCAATAATGCTTGAGTGGATCTGTGCCTCAGGCGGTCGATCTCTTCGTTGATGGACGAGTCTTTCTCGATATATAGGTCGGGCTCAGGCAGATACGCTTCAGGCTGATAGTAATCATAGTATGACACGAAGTACTCCACGGCGTTCCTAGGGAAAAATGCCCGAAACTCACTGCAAAGCTGCGCTGCTAGCGTCTTGTTGTGCGATATGACGAGAGTTGGTTTCTGAACATTCTGAATGACACTCGCGGCGACAAAAGTTTTACCGGAGCCTGTGACTCCGAGAAGAGTCTGATGTTTCATTCCGCCTAGTACTCCCTCAGTCAACTTGGTGATAGCTTTGGGTTGGTCACCTCTTGGTACGAAATCGGTTACAAGTTCGAATCGCTGATTATCACTCATAGTATAGAACCCTCTATTCACAAGACCTCATGCCATGAGAAAGAGAGGAAAGTCAAAGTGACAATATGGAAATGTGAGCTTAAAACACTTCCACCCGCAGCAGATGCATAAGGATATATATATGTGCAGACAGTCACATCTAAAAGCACTGTAAAAGGTGTGAAAGAGGAAAGAGGGGAAAACAAAACGTGTCAAGGAAAAAGCCAGTCTGGATCATCGTTGTTCTTCTAGTGTTCTCCATCACTGTCTGCGGATTCCCACAACCTTCAGCGACTTATGGAACTGCTCAAGCTACGCCCCAATCGTCATCAATACAGAGACAAGCTGATCCCCCGTCATCAACTACCAGACTGATTCGAGAGTATGCGCTGCCAATGGTTCCTACCACGACTATAGCGTTTCTCGGACCTAGACGTGGGCCCTACGGAATTGTCTACGACATCTACGGCAAGATTTGGGTCACCGATTTTAACAGGGACGCCATCTACCGAATAACTCCAACAACCAATCTAAACACGACTACGACTACTGCCGAGGAATGGCTACTCCCCATCACTCAGGGAGGACGATGTCCAGCCTACATCGTCGTAAATGAAACACGTCAAGTAGTATGGTTCACGGACCCAACAAGTCGACAGATTAGCCGCCTCAACTGGTCGACTGGCGTGCTTGATGACTGGAACCTCGCGACCGTGCCGAGGATTGGAATGCCGCTGGATCTCGTGATCGTAGGTAGCATGGTCTGGTTCACAGCGTTAAACGACACAAGATTCTATAGCTTAGATGCACGCGCCAATAAGCTGACCCCATATGCCCTAT
>Ga0315309_1000465_pt1 | contig 24551 bp, 24 predicted proteins | sample TDP4_MG_FD_203080 | JGI IMG/M metagenome (GOLD analysis project Ga0315309, IMG submission 203080) | Freshwater sediment microbial communities from Lake Towuti, South Sulawesi, Indonesia - TDP4 | ecosystem: Environmental > Aquatic > Freshwater > Lake > Sediment | place: Indonesia: South Sulawesi...
CGGGGAAGATCCTCGTCTGGACCGCCATCCTTGCGATCTGGATTGTGAGGCTTGGGTCATAACGCCAACCCAGCTGACAGGGGGCCAAGACGTGGATGAAGGCCGGGCCGTCCACCTCAATGGCTCTGCGGACCTTACTGATGTAGTCTTTCCAATCAGCTATGGTGGCGGACGCGGCGTATGGTATGCTGTGGGCGATGGCTATGCCCATCATGTCTTTCTTGGGCTCGAGCTTCCCGGGGATGACTGTGCCTGCGACCGAGGTTGTGGTGTGTGCGCCGATTGGTGTGGCTCCTGACCTCTGTATTCCGGTGTTCTGGTAGGCTTCGTTGTCGTAGCAGATGCATGTCAGGTCGTGTCCTCTCTCCAGGGCCCCGCTGATTGCCTGGACGCCGATGTCAAAGGTACCTCCGTCTCCTCCTACGGCAACGACGTCTGCCTTTTTTGCTCTCCCGTCGTCCACTAGTTTGTTGAGGGCCTCCACTATTGCTGAGGCCGAGGCGGCTGTGTTTTCGAACAGGACGTGCAGCCATGGAACGCCCCAAGATGTGTATGGGTAGGGTGTGGAGGACACTTCGACGCACCCGGTTGCGTTGACCACTATTGTTGGGCCTCTGAATGCCTTGGTCATCATCCTCATCGCTATTGCTGGGCCGCAGCCGGCGCAGAGCCTATGTCCTGGCCCGAAGAGCTCCTCTGTAGGCACGTCCGCGAGTTTCGTGTATGCCTGGCTAGGTGGACTCTCCATCTATTCCCTCACCCCCAGATAGACGGGCTCGTCTATCACTCGTTTCTTGCGCCGGGCCTCCAAGGCCTGTTTCGCGGCTGAGGCGATCATGTCTACTGTGACGTCGCGGCCTCCGAGGCCGTACACGAAGTCAATGATCGTAGGGTGTTGACGAACATCGTATAGCATTGTCGCTATGTCGGAGTACAGCGGCGCCATCGGGGCACCGAAGCTTGCAGCTCTGTCTAATATGGCGACTGCCTTGACCCCTTCCAGGGCTTGCCTTAGCTCCTTCGCCGGGAAGGGCCTGAAGAGCCTGACGGATAGCGAACCCGCTTTAACCCCCTTATTCCTTAGCTGGTCGACAGCGTACCGCGCAGTTCCCGATGTGCTTCCCATGGTGACCACGGCCACATCAGCGTCTTTCAACCTGTACTTTCTGATGTTGCTGTACCTTCTGTCGGAGATCTTCTGAAATTCATTCCATATCTCCCCCATCTCTTTGTATGCCTCCTTCATTGCTTCGGCCTGCTGCTTCTTGAACTCAAAGTAGTAGTCATAGAGTGTGAAGGCACCGAGCGTTATTGGGCTCTTGGGATCGAGCTTCATGCCGGCTTTTCTTGGCGGCAGATATCTTGATACGGTTTGGTCATCTAGGACCTCGACCTTTTCGAGGGCATGGCTGGTTATGAATCCATCCAGATTCACCATGGCTGGAGTAAGCACGTTTTCCTTCTCTGCAAGCTTGAAGGCCATGAGCGTTGTGTCATAGGCCTCCTGTGGGTTCTCTGTGAAGATCTGTATCCAGCCGCTGTCTCTGGAGCCCATGACGTCGCTGTGGTCTCCGTGGATGTTTATCGGCGCGCTCAGCGCTCTGCAGGCCACAGCCATGACTATTGGGCACCTGAGGCCTGAGGCGGCGTAGAGGGCTTCATGCATCAGTGCAAGACCCTGGCTCGCGGTGGCTGTGAAGACTCTTGCCCCAATCAGGCTGGCTCCGATGCAGCCGGACATCGCGCTGTGCTCCGACTCTACGTTGATGTACTTCGCCTTGATCTCTCCGTTGGCGGAGTACTCGCTGAGTCGTTCAACGATTATCGTCTGAGGGGTTATCGGGTAGGCGGAGATCACGTCCACGTTGCTCTGCTTGGTGGCGTATGCCACCGCTTCGTCCCCCGTCATGCCTACGACTTTCTGGCTCACGGTGTCACATCCCCTTCATGGTTATGCACTTCACCGGGCAGACTTGGGCGCATATTCCGCATCCCTTGCAGTAGTCTGGGTCTATCTCAACCCCCTTCTCCGGATGCCTAAGGATGGTCGGCTCGGGACAGTATATCCAGCAGAACAGGCATTTCACGCACTTGTCGTAGTCGATCTCAGGGGTTTGACTTCTCCAGACGCCGGTCTTGTATTCTCTCGAGTTTCTCGGGGTCGTGATTGCGCCAGCTATCTCCACGTTCCTCCAGCCTTTCATCCGAGCTTTCTGGCTGGCCATCTATCGAGTCACCTCTTGGTAGCCCCTCTCCAGGGCCTGAAGGTTCTTGGCCAGGGTGTCTCCCGAGAATCTTTCTTCGAAAACCTTCCTTAGGCTTTCGAGCTCAACCAGTCCTGTCGATTTGGCTACTGCCCCCATCACCGTCGTGTTATATATCGGCACCTGGAAAACTTCCTGTGCTATCCGAACAGCGTCGACCGTGAAGATCTTCTGCGTCGGCAAGCCGAACCTCTTTCTGAGAAAGTCCTCCTCGTAGCTCAAGTTCTCCTCAATGCTGGCGATCAGCATCCCGCCTGTCTTAAGCCCCTCGAAAGTTCCGGGCTCGTTGAGAAAGGCGGGGTCGACAACAGCCACCACGTCGGGCTGATAGATCTGTTGGTGTATGTCTATGCGTCCCGTGCTGATCCGGGTGAAGCCTCGGACCGGTGCCCCCGATCTCTCTGGACCGAACTCAGGAAAGGCCTGAGCGTACTTTCCCTCTCTCAGCGCAGCCCTTGCAAAGAGCTGGTTCGCCAGCACGATGCCTTGACCTCCTCTTCCGTGCCAGCGCATTTCATAGATTTTCGGCATGGCTTCACAACTCAGTCGCCCGGATGGAAGGGCTCACTATAAGCTTTCTCCATCCATGGAGCGGCAGTTTCAGAAGTGCTGCCTTGAGCTTCGCTAGGCAAACTTATATTACCGCTCTCTGGGGACGAAGGCTGAGAAGAGTTGGTGTCAAACGGTTTTCTCCGGGTTGCCAAAGTCTCGGATATCCCTCCGGGGCAAAGAAGACTTGTCAATGCCGGTGGCGAAGAGGTTCTCGTTCTCAACGTGAAGGGAAGGTTCTACGCAATCGGATCAAAGTGCACACACCTTGGGTTCTCCCTCCTCACTGGCCCAGTTGAAGGAACCATTATCACGTGCCCGAACCACAAGTCCAAGTTTGACATCACGACCGGGAAGGTGCTGTCGCTTCCAGCGAAGGTATCCTTGCCAACCTACGAGGTAAAGGTTGAGGGACAGGACATCTATCTGAAGATCCTTTGAAGGCGCCGGGGAACATTCAGTCCAAGGTGAAGATGGGCTGACGTGCTGAGTCGTAGGCAAGATCTCGGGTGTTCTGATACCTACGGTCAGTCTGGAAGAACGAGGTGATTCATTGTCCACTGCCTTCCACGTCTGGTGGCTCCCGCTCCGGCTCAAGCGTTGTGGAGGGAAGGGCACGAGGCCTGCGTCGCTGCAGCACATCTTCACAGTATGCTCTCATTATCTCGGCCACGCTCCACGCCTGTGAAATGCATCCGCGAGGAGTGTGAGGTGGGTCTCCATCGAATATCTCAGAGACGGTGCCGACGCCTGCTTCCGTGAGGTGGCTGTAGAAACGATCCAAGAGGTTCTTCGCCTCGGATCTCACAGCTTCACCTTTGCCCCGAGCCCTGACGTGGGCAGTCACGTAGGGGCCGATCAACCAGGCCCAGACGGTTCCCTGGTGGTAGGCGGAGTCTCTGCTGTACCTATTCCCGGTGTATCTGCCTATGTAACGCGAGTCGCGTGGTGTAAGACTGCGGAGACCGAATGGAGTTAGAAGATCTCTCTCCACGACTTCCAGTATGTCGAGCTGCTTGCTTCCCGAGACCACTGGGTAGGGGAGGCTGATGGCGAAGATCTGGTTTGGCCTTGTGGATTCATCTCGTTCACTATTCTCTACGCAGTCGTACAGGCATTTCTCACGCTCGTTCCAGAAGACTCGGTTGAAGCTCTTCTCGGCGTTTTCAGCCATTCTTCTGTAGTTTGAGCTTTCCCCCTCGTCCAGTATGGTTGAGAAGAACTCCATGCACTTCAAGGCGTTGTACCACAGAGCGTTTATCTCCACGGGTTTTCCGACCCTGGGAGTGACCGCCCGTCCCTCGACGACGGCATCCATCCAGGTGAGGGCGTACCCTTCTTCGCCGCCGCTCAGCAAGCCGTCGGCGTCCAGCCGGATGTTGTGCTTGGTTCCCTGATTGTGCCAGTGGACAATGTCCTGCAGCTTGGGGTAGAGGGTCCTCAGTAGCTCCGTGTCCCCTGTGTATTCAAAGTACTTGTAGACAGCGTAGATGAACCAGAGCGTTGCATCCATCGTGTTATACTCAGCTTCCTCACCTCCCTCAGGAAACGTGTTTGGGATCAACCCCTGCTTCAGGTAGTGGGAGAAGCTGAGAAGGATTCTCTTGGCGTCTTGATATCTTCCGGTTACAAGGGAAAGGCCTGGAAGAGAGATCATCGCGTCTCTCCCCCAGTCGCCGAACCAGTGGTATCCGGCTATCACGGTCTCGTTCGCCGTTGAGTGTCGCGCCACTATGAAAGAGTCAGCGGCCGTCACCAACACCTTCGGAAGCAGCAGGAGATCGGGGACAAGGGTCTCTAGGTGAGCGAGCCTCTCCTTCTCTTTTCGGAGCTCGTCCTGCGGTGAATGCGCGTCGGCGTGATCAGACGCAATGAGGGAAGCGGATTCCTCAAGACCGAGCTCTGCGGTGAACGACCCGGGTTGATAGTTGTCCTCCTTGTCGCGCTGCCCTCTGGCGGCCTCCTCGTCGAAGACGAATTTGTAGTACCACTCGCCCCCGGGCGAGTAGGTGGCGAGGTCCGATGTCAGATACAGGTTCGCGCAGGGAGGAACAGTGCTCAGAGCGACCGCCCTATCCCGTGCCTCCTGCCGGAAAACCATGCCCTGGGAACGTTGAGTTCGGCCGTGGAAGTCTCTGCAGTTGACGAGGGGGAGAAGGGAAAGAGAAACGGGTTGATCGGTCTCGTCCACCCTGTAGGTGACGACGGTGGTGTTCTCTCCGTGAACCATGAACACCGTTTTGCTCAGGACGGTCTTGCCGAAACGGTAGCTGAAGACCGGCACAGGGTCGAGCCTGAACTCATCCAGATACTCGTAGCCCTTTGGGTAGATGACGCCGGGATACTTGTTGGCCGAAAGGTTGTACTCCTTTCCCGCCACGGCAGCTTTCTCCTCGATCTTGGAGAGGAGAAGCGTCCTCTTCAGGGGTGGCTCCAGAGCAGCCACAAGAAGACCGTGGTAACCCCTCGTATTTAGGCCAATTATGGTGGATGAGGCATATCCTCCCAAGCCGTTCGTGACTATCCATTCTCTTGAGGTGGCGCGATGATAATCCTGTACGACGTCCTTTTCGAAGGAGATCATTGGTCGTCACGCAGCGGATTTCACAGCTTCAATCTCGAACAATCTATTTGAGGATTGAGGCTTGCCATGATCCCCCCACAGGATTACTAGCAAGACCGGAGTGGCTCTTGGCGGTCCCCAGCTGCGGAGAACAGTCGGTCGATCGATCATCAAGTCTCCTCCAGCCATGAAGAGCAGCAAGAGGCTCGTTCAAACGGGTCGGTTGCCGACGCGCCCTTCACAGTGATGTGAGATGGCTTTCTGCAGCTGGTCGATTCTTCGACGGAGAATGAGGAGGAGTTCTTTTCGGAGCTGCTCCCCCTTGAGCATGCGTTTCGAGAGCTTTTGGATCTTGTCCGCCAGCTCGGCGTCGACGATCACCTGCCGGAACCATCGCTCAAAATCCCCTCGCTCCATGTGGAACTCTATGGATTTACTGTTGATGCTCTCGATCGCTGAGGTGAACTCAAATGTGCTTCTTGCGCTTCGCTCTGTAGGTCTGGCGAATCCGTAGAAGAAAGTGAAGCATTCGCTCGGGGGCACGGAGTCAAGCATTCTCCTGGCGATCAGGTCAGGTCTCTGGAGCTCCTGAGAGATCCTGGCCTCCAGGTCCGACATGACCTTGAGGTAGACTCCGAAGGCCTGTATGGGGCTGCCGAGCGGGCTGAAGTAGCTGTGAACATCGCCTGGTCCTGCGCCCTTGGTGCTCATGTAGTAAAGGTGATCGCTGATCTGAAGATACCTCCATAGCTTTACCAGCTCGGGATCTCCCAACTCCCTAATCGCGGGTTCAAGCCTCTTCTGCAACTCGAAGCAGCTCAGCTGCATCTGGTTGCCGATCCAGGCACTAGTGTCTCGCTCCAGATCGGCCCAAGAGATCGTGCCGTACTCAAAGACATCGACCTCATCAACGGGGCTGTGCCGCTCAACCACCTCGCTCGGTGTGCACCACTCCAGCTGGTCCCACTTGATGACTTCGCCGGGAAGCCATCTAAGAAAATCATGGATTCCGCTCTCCGGCCAGTGGTGCTCCCCGAAGGTTTCGTAGTCGATGAAGATGTTGATCACGTCTCCCGGGATGGCTGCCAGCCAGCTGGAGTACTTCTGGGCGGTGAGCGGCCACTCCTCCCACCAAGTCGAGGAGAAACGGAAGCCGATGTCATCAGAGATCCGATAGTTTCGGAACAGCACCCGGATGTCGGAGCCTCTCGCCTTGTAGACGTAGTTAGGGCTTCTCCACCCGAGGACGCGTTCAACACCTTCTGTGACCGCGGCTCTGTAACCCATGAGATCCAACGTTTTGGCGATGGCGTTGTTGTAGATGCACTCGCTGTTCTCCACCACCCCCGGTTCCCAGTTGAAGAGATCCTTCATCAGCTGGCGGTGCATACGAATCTGTTCCACGAACTCGGAGCGATCGGATCCGAAGAGACTGGCGAGTGAGTGGTAGTAGGTCTGCTCGAGAAACTCCACGCATCCCGATCGCGCAAGCTGCTTGAACGACTCAAGCAGATCCGGGCTCCATCGCTCGCACTGCTCGACGAAGACTCCTGAGAGGCTGTATGCGACCTTGAACTGCTTCCTGCTTCCCTTGAATCTGTCGATCTGCTCCAGGATCGCGTTGTTGGCCGGGAAGTAACACTTCTTGGCGGCCCTTTCCAACACCTCTCGGTTCAACCGGTGGTCGAAGTAGAGCTCGAAGAGATCTTTCTTTGTGACTAGGCGCCGAGCCAAAAGGTCAGCGTGGAAGTTCCGGTTCAGCCTGAAGGGCTGATGCACCTCGAAGATGAAGCATACATCCGTCACGTCCTCGTCACTGCCCCTTGTTCTCCATGATTGTGTTAATAACCTTGCGGAACGATCGATCGATCGGTCGGTCGGAGGAGAGGATGTCGATCATCGCGAAAGTATCTTCGCGGCCCTCCAAAGCCTGACGTCAAGCTTCTTCATTCTTCTGGCGGTGGAGAGTTTTGGGTGAACAAGTTTTCCGCCTTTCATTCCTACGAAGTTCCTTCGAGCGCCCTTCAAGAAGAGGTTGACGGCTGCGACACCATAGAGTGATGCAAGGACCCTGTCGTCCGCTGAGGGGGGGCCGCCCCTCTGGACGTGCCCGAGGACGGTCATCCTTACGTCGTAGCCAGCCCTCTCGGTCAGTTCTTCGGCGAGGAGTGATGGGTCTCCCGCTCCTTCTGACATGACGATGATGCTGGACGTCTTTCCGCTTTCGCGTGCCCTGGCCATTTCATCGGCGATCGAGCACGGGTCGTACCTTATTTCCGGGACGAGTATTATCTCCGCCCCTGAGCCCAAGCCCACCTCCAGGGCTATGAAGCCCCTCGTCCGGCCCATGACGACTACGATGAAGAGCCTTTCATGTGAGGTTGCGGTGTCTCTGATCTTGTCTATCTCCGTGAGGGCGGTGTTGACGGCTGTGTCGAAGCCGATTGTCACATCTGTTCCTGCGACGTCGTTGTCTATCGTAGAGGGTATGCCTATGACGGGTAGGCCGCTGATCTTCTGGAGTTGGTCCGCGCCTGTGAGCGAGCCGTCACCGCCTATCACCACCAGGCCATCCAGGAGGTTGTCGTGGAGGACCGCGGCCGCCTTCTGGAGGCCGTTTCGTGTTTTCATCTCATCGCATCTGGCCGTCTTGAGCATGGTGCCTCCAACATTGACGATACCGCTCACGGACCTAGATGTCAGGGGTAGCGCCTCGTTGTTCATCAGGCCGAGGTATCCTCTCTCAAAGCCGGAGACCCGGAGGCCCCTGTATATGGCAGCGCGGACCACGGCTCGGAGCGCCGCGTTCATTCCGGGAGCGTCGCCTCCGCTCGTGAGCAGACCCAAGGTCTTCATGCTCGATCGACAGCAGTTCCTCTTGTTGATGGGTAGAAATGTGTTCTGGTCGCGTGGCCTTCCACAGGATTTTTCGCAGTTCCCGTTTTCTCGGAGGGGTGTGGCAATTGCGCGATCGGTCATCGATCCGTCGATCGAAACGATAAATCCCTGAGTGTAAAGGCTGCGACCGAGGACCGATACGCCACAGAAGGTGTGAGAAGAGCGTTGCCCACCGGTAGCCCCGAGGAGAAGCTCAGGACACTCAAGAGAAGGATAGTTGCTTGTCGCAGATGCCCCCGGCTGAGAAGCTACTGCACCAGGGTGGCGAGGGAGAAGAAGCCTCGGTTCAGGTCTTGGACCTACTGGGGCAAGCCTGTCCCCGGATTCGGAGACCCCGAGGCCGAGCTGCTGGTCGTCGGGCTCGCACCGGCGGCACACGGCTCGAACCGCACAGGCCGCATGTTCACCGGCGATAGGTCGGGCAACCTGCTCGTCTCCACCCTCCACAGATATGGGTTCGCGAGCATAGACACCAGCGAAGACATTAGCGATGGGCTACAGTTGAGGAGAGCCTACTTGACGGCGGCCGTTCGCTGCGCTCCGCCTCAGAACAAGCCGACCCGAAATGAGATAGCCAATTGCTCCGAATACTTGGCGCGTGAACTCGAGATACTGGACAAAGCATGCGTTGTCCTGACACTGGGCAGGATCGCCTTCGAGTCTTATCTCAACGCTATTGCGCAGCTCGACCCGAACTTGGAGTTGAAAGAAGTTCGGTTCAAGCACGGCGCCCTCAACAACATAGGCGACGCCCGACACCCATTCCTCTTGGCTTCCTATCATCCCAGCCCTCAGAACACCCAGACCGGAAGGCTTACACCCGAGATGTGGGACAGCATCTTCGACTCGCTTGCACAGCTAATAGGAAAGAATCGATAGATCGACCGAAAAGGACGCGGTCTCATGATCCAGCATTCAACCTACGGCGCGAGCCTCGTCGCCTGTTCTCATCCGATCCGCTTATGCGCAAGGCATGAGGAATGAGGGGGCTTCCGCTACCCAGACAACCGCGGTTCTTTCGAACGATAGATCGAGGCTGTTAGACCGGTGCTTCCGCAGCGGGCGGCAGTGCCCTCTCGCCGGTTGCTTCCGCGTAGACTAGACCCGCTGACCTCGCCACGAACGTGCCGTAGACCGGGAGCAACACGAGGCCGATCAGCCAACCGATCACCGGTATTGCCACGACGAGGCCATAGATCCACGAGATGATGTAGATGACAATGACCCAGAGAATGAAGCTACCCCATCCAACCCTGGCGATGATGGCGGTGATCTCCCCGAAAGCGAAGGCCTTCCCGAAGCTCTTCTTCTTCACCATGTGGGTGATCCCCATGGTGGCAATGATGGCGATGAAGAACGCCAAGATGACGCCGACGACGATCATTATGATCAGGAGGATTCCCGCGCCGACGGCGAAGAACGGGAATCCCCCCCATCCGAAGTAGCCGAAGAGCCCGGCGGCGATCAGAGGTCCGGCTGCCAGACCGATCAGAACCGCCGGGATGATGGCATAGATTATCAGCGCGACCACGATCTTGAGACCCTCCACCCACAACTCTCCGTAGTCCTCCAACTTGGGCGGCTCGCCGCGGCTGGGCGTCTCCCGGATCACCCTCGCCAGGTAGCCAAGCGTGATGAAGTCGACGATGGGGATTATGGAGAGAACAACCAGGACCAGAAGCCTTCCCGCGTCACTGAACAACTTGACCGCGTATTGATATGCCTCTCCCAGATTCCTACCTATGTCCATTTGTTTTCCTCCTTCTCGTCTAACTACTTCTTTCTCCCACGCACGAACGTTTCGTACTGTATTTATAATTGCTGTTTGACTCGGATGGTGTCGGGCAGATGGCAAGCTACAGTCGCTGGGTTGATCTCCCATGGTGAGCCGTGAGTCGGCCTCTCTCGCGGTTCTCCGATAGTTATTCCACGCGCCTCTTCTCAAGAACAAGAGTGGTCGTCTTCTCACCTGATCTTCCATGCATTGTCGCCCACCCGAGTTGCCGACCCACCGGCGCGTTGGAAGTTATCTCGATCGATCGAGAGTCTCTCTTCGTAGGAGGCGACTGGATGATGGCTTTGCTTTTATAGCCTCCAAAACACCGCGGGTCGGGGCTGGAGCGGCGGGACCGTGAAGCAGCAGAAGGCGCTCCTCGATCGTCTCTCCGCCAGCGCCATCTTGCGGCGCACAACGTACCTCGTGGCGCTCGCCTTCTTTCTTCTCGTAGTCCTGGCGCCGGTCATGGCGGGGCTGATATTGAAGCTGCCCACGGTGCCGGAGGCGCTGGACAATCCGAAGCAGCTTGAGGGCATGGTCCCGGCGCTCTTGATCTCCTTCGAGATCGCGGCGCTCGCCACGGTCACAGACGTCTTGACCGGCCTGCCCTTGGCGTGGGTGATCTCCCGTGGCTCGGGGCGGTGGGTCAACTACTTGGACACGCTCGTGGACATGCCTCTTGTCATGCCGACGGCAGCCTTGGGCTACTCGGTTCTGTTGTTCTGGAGCACAGGCGGAGGTCTGTCCGAGGTTTTCGGGAGGCAGATCGTCAGTCCGGGATGGATTCTCATCTTTCTTCTCCACCTCACGTTCACCTATCCATACATCGTACGCACGTTGGTCGGTATCATCAGGGAAACGGATCTCTCATACGAGGTAGCTGCGAGGACTCTCGGAGCTTCGCCGTTCAGCGTCTTCAGAACGGTGAGCCTCCCTCTCCTCCGCAGCGGGGTCCTGGCGGCGATCGCGTTGGCTTTCTCCCGCTCCCTGTCGGAGACTGGCGCCACCTTGATGGTTGCAGGGAGCACGGAGACGGCAACCGTCTACATAAAGAACCGTCTCAATGCCGGGGTGGAAGCCCCCCTGGTGGTTACGAGCATCCTGTTGATCGCGCTGGCACTCATCGTTCTCCTGATCACGTCGGTCGCGGCCAGAAGGCTGAGGCTTCCGCTCTGGGGGGCGTGGCCTCGCGCGGAGCGGCGCCTGAGCACCCGCACGGCCACTGCCTTCAGAAACGCAGCGGTCCTCCTCTTCCTTGCGGTCGGCATCCTCGTGCCGGCATTCTTCCTTTTTTCTCCTGCTCTCTCTCAGCAGGGTCCTTCCGAGCTCTCCGCATCCTTGTCAGCGAGCGGAGAGTGGTCGGGCTTCTGGCCTAGCATCGCCACCTCCTTTGAGGTAGCCGGCGTCACGGTGGCAATCAACGTGGTGTTCGGGCTGCCCATGGCGATCGCTTTGGCCCGGGGCAAGTACGGCAAGGCGGGCCACCTAGTTGACTCCCTTGTTAACGTTCCTCTCATAGTACCCACTGTTGCGCTTGGAACATCTCTGAGGTTCTTCTGGCTGGGCCTGGGCTTCTCCTCTTTCTTTCCAGAGATCATCCTGGTCGTTCTTGCACATGTTTCATTCACCTATCCCTTCGTTGTGCGGACAACCACAGCCTCCATAGAAGGAGTGAGTCGCGAGCTTGAAGACGCCGCGCGAACACTCGGAGCCAGCCCTTTCTCGGTCTTCCGGACATTGACCCTTCCTCTGGCGGCGAACGCCCTCTTCGCCGGAACCCTTATGGCATTCACCCGAAGCATGGACGAGACAGGGGCGACGATAGCGGTCGCGCGAGATGTCAGAACGGCTCCGCTCCTTCTGGTGGATTGGGTGAGGGGAGCTCAAGCGGGCTCCATGCCTGTTTCCCGGGCTGCCTGGGGATGCCTCTGGCTCACGGCGGCTTCTTTCGCCGCCATGCTGATCTCGAGGTGGGTTACGCGGAGAAGGTGAGAACATGCCTGACCTCGCTTTCGTCAACGTGAGAAAGAAGTTCGGAAACATGGTTGCGCTCAGGGACCTAGACCTCCACGTCGCCGACGGGGAGTACGCGGTGGTGCTGGGCTCAACGGGCGCGGGCAAGACGACGCTGCTTCGGGTGGCGGCTGGTATCCTTGAACCCGATGCGGGTGAGGTGCAGATAGACGGAAGGTCTGTGAATCATGTGCCGCCTGAGGACCGTGAGGTCGGCTACTTCCCCCAAGGCTACGCTCTCTTCCCTCACATGACGGTCCAGGAGAACGTGGGGTATGGGTTGAGGGCGCGAGGGGAGAGTGCAGAGGAGGCGTCGCAGCGAGCTCTGGAGGTTCTGGAACTGGTTGGTCTTGCGAGGAGAGCGCAGTCCCTGCCTCGGGAGCTGAGCGGAGGCATGCAGCAGAGAGTTGCGCTGGCGCGTGCTATTGCTCCGGGATTCAAGATCCTCCTCCTAGACGAGCCGCTAGGTGCTCTGGACGCCATCCTGAGGATCGAGCTTCGGCAGGAGTTGAGGCTGCTCGCCCGGCGGCTAGGTGCCACGGTTCTTCACGTGACCCATGACCAGGAAGAGGCTCTTTTCCTCGCCGACAGGCTCGTCGTTATGCGTAGAGGGGTTATCGAGCAGGTCGGGCATCCGCGCGAGGTCTACGATCGGCCAGACAGCATATTTGTGGGCAACTTCGTCGGTGAGATGAACTTCATCGAGGGGATAGTGACGGCTGGAACCAATGGCTCGAGTGTCTTTGAGTCGAAAGGCCTAGCCCTAACACTGCCTCACGGTCAGTCGGTCGAGGGTCGACAGGCGGTGTTGGCAGTTCGCCCCGAGAACGCGCGTCTAAGCCTGACGGACAAGCATGGAGAGAACGTTCTTCAAGCCAGGGTGATATCTACCACTTTCTCCGGGGGCGTCTACCGCGTAAGGGTTCTACTGCCTGGAGATCGTGGGTTTACAGCGAAGAGTCCTCACGTTCCGGGGGTTGGGGCGCCGAGTCCGGATGAGGAGATCTATGTCCAGCTCCGTCCCTCCGACCTCCTCGTGTATCCGTATCCTCCGCAGGGGCTCCTCAAGGCGCTCGCGTACGAGTAGGGGGTAACAGTTTGCCAGAGGTCAGGTTGGTGAACGTCACTAAGAGGTTCGGAGAGATCCATGCCCTCACGGACGTCAACCTCACAATCGAGGATCGGGAATACGTCTCTGTCATCGGGCCCAGCGGATGTGGAAAAACAACTCTGCTCAGAATCATAGCTGGTATCGCTGAACCCGACGGTGGGGAGGTCTGGATAGACGGAAAGCCGATGAGAGAAGTTCCCCCCGAAGATCGGGGAATCGCATATGTTTTCCAGAACCTTCTGCTCTTCCCTCACATGAACGTCATCGAGAACGTCAGCTATGGTCCAGTGATAAGGAACAGGGGCCGGCGTGAAACATCTCGTGTCGTGAGCGACATCCTGCGGTTGATGGATCTACAGCTTCGAGGGGAGGCCTCTCCCTCTGAACTGAGCAGAGGGATGCAGCAGAAGATCGCGCTGGCCCGATCTTTGGCGTCAGGCTCCAGCCTCCTCCTCCTAGACGAGCCGCTCAGCACCCTCGACACTAGGGCTGCATACGAGCTGCGTCACGAGCTTCGCGACCTAGTCAAGGATGTGGGTTTGACTGCCATCCATGTAACTCACGATCAAGACGAGGCGATGTCGGTTGCGGACCGTGTGGTTGTCATGCGGAAAGGAAGCCTGGTGGACAGCGGTCCACCTGTAGCCCTCTATGAGCAGCCTAGCACGCCGTTTCTAGCACGGTTTCTGGGGGGAGAGTGCAACTTCTTGGAGGGTGTTATTACCTCCAGCGAGAAAGACTTCACGCAGATGAATGTAGGCGGTCTGGTGCTTGAAGGGCCCCCGAGTGACCTGGGGATCGGAGAGAGGACGCTCATAGCCATCAGGCCCGAGCACCTAACCATTAGTTCGGGAGGAGGCGTCGGTATTTCTGCGACTGTAGATGATGCACAGTACCTCGGCGTCTTTACACGGTACCGGCTCAGGACAGACTCAGGCCTGGAGATGATCGCCAAGAGATTCTCAGGGGAGCAGGTTTTTATGCGCGGTGACAGGGTATCGGTTTCCATGGACCGACGAGCCGTAAACTTGTTTCCAGCCCCACGAGAAGGTGTGAAGGAAGCGACGAGCATTGAGTGAGAGGCTTCTACGCTGGTTTGAGAAGAGGGTGGAGACCGAAGCCGTTCGAAAGCTCAAACAGCAGACGGAGCTGGTGCTGAAGACATCTAGGAGCTGCATGGAGGCTCTGCAGGAGGCGGTGGAGGGCAGGGCAAGGGAGGCAGCAAACAAGTGCCTAGAGGCGAGTATGCTTGAACGAGAAGCCGACACCCTCCGAAGGGAAATAACAGACAAGGTCGCAGCTGGAGACCTGCCGGCTGAGGACCGAGACGACTTCATGAGGCTTGCAAGAGTCATCGATCTGGTTGCCGACTGGTCCCTGGAGTCCTGTCGCACCCTTCAAGTCGTCGGGGCACGGTTCGCTCTGATCCTGAATGCGTCCCCGCCTGAGAAGAAGCTGCTAAATGAGTTCAGGGAGAACATTCTGTCCTGCGTCGAGAAGCTGAAAGGGAGTCTGGACGAGCTGTTCCGGAGAAATGTGGAGAGGGCTCTTGAACTCGCAGACGATGTGGAGCGAGCCGAAGAAAAGGTCGATGAGCTGTATCAGAAAGCTCGCACGACCTTCCTCGCAACCACGCGTGGCGAGGTCTTCGCCGGAGAAATTGTAGTTCTTGCCCAGCTGCTGGACGCGCTGGAGAATGTGGCAGACCGGTGTGAAGACTCATGTGACCAGATCAGGGTCATAGCCGTCCGCGCCTTGGCTTGAGAACCGGGCCAACCTGCATCCTTCGACCGATCGATCCCATCCAGCATCGATGTGCATCATCGCTCAGCAAGCTAGAATGAGTGATGGTGGCCGAGATGTATTTCTAGGTGACCGCTGCGACCTTCTTTCCAAGACAAGCCCCGAAAGCCTCAGCTTGATTGATTGCCAGCCCCCTACGTCGCCGGAATCCTCTTCTTCAAAGCATCCATCCTTGCGCCAAGGGTTTCCTCAAGCGCTCTGATCCTGATGTCAACCGTCTCCGCCGCCTCTACCTAAGACGTGACCTCGCTGATCACCCCTTCCTCTCGGCTCCGGTGTGGAGTTTTTCACCCGCGCCCGGGGAGAAGCTTCCCCCAAAACCGACTTCAAATTCACCCAGCGTCAGCCCCCTTGGGACTGAGATCGATGGAGTTCTCTTTCTTGGGTCGTGTGTGCTTTTTCACTAAATGGTGAAAACCTTAAGTAGCGATATATTGGTGAAGTGAAACGAGCGAAGATTGAAGAAGACTGAGCGAGTCTACCGGGAAATCGTGCTGAATTCGCTGGGAGGACGCGACACCGTCCTGCAGAGAGACCTCGCCTCAAGATGTGGAGTGTCCATAGGGCTCGTAAACAAGGTCGTTCGCAAACTTGAGGCAGCTCGCTCCCTTGAGGCTACGCCGAGGGGGGTGAGGATTCTCTCACCCGCCAGGGTCCTCAACCTGTGGGCAGCGCAAAGGCTCATTTCCCAAGACGTTGTGGATTCGTTCAGGTTTGACCCCATCTCTACGTTAGCAGAGGAGCTGGCGCCATCGTTCATCGTCACCGGCTGCCATGGTTGGGCGATCCTCCGGAGGAGCAGGCCCGCGGAATACTCGGACATCTACTTCTACACAGGAGCAGGGCGGGAATACAGCAGCTGGAGAGCGAGAAGAAAAGTCAGAAAGACCAACCCCAACGTCTTCGCTCTCAAACACGACGACCCCCATCTCCTCCAGGCCAGCAGCAAGGGGCTCGCCCCCGTGCCACAGATATATGTCGATATCTACTCTGCGGGAGGTCCATGGGCAGCTCCTTTCCTGAAGGACATCGTAGAGAAGTTTCCAAGCCTGGGGATGTGGTAGAATGTGGCGCGAGGAACTCGTCGAGAGATCTTGGACAATAATGAACAGACTGAAAACGCTCTCAGACTTCGTGCTGATAGGAGGATGGGCGACCTATTTCTGGGTCAGGAAGCTGAAGAGCCGGGACGTAGACTTATGCATAGACTCAGAACACTTCTTTCTCCTCCAGTCAAAACTCAAAGAGTCGGGCTACACCGTAGCCGCAAATCCGAGGCTTGCAAAGTTCGAAGCCAAGATAGAGGACGTTGACGTGGACATATACACGCCGTTCCAAAGCAATCTCATCATTCCCTGCGCTGAGATACTCGATCCACGAAACTACTCGGTAGTCGAGGGATTCAAGGTGGCGAAGCCAGAGACCCTGATCATCCTCAAGGCGCAAGCAGCCCAAGACAGATGGCTCTCAGAGAAAGGGTTCAAAGACCGAGCAGACATCCTCTCCCTACTCCTCGGAGAAATAGACTACAACGAGCTCAACAGGCTACTCGACAAGTACGATAGTGGCCACAACATTTCTAGGACGCTGGAGAGAGTGGTGTCGCGCTCAAGGAGTGAGTACAGAACCATAGGCGCCGCATACGAGAAGCATGGCGTCGCCCTTAAGAGAAAGCTGACGTCACGATCTAAACCATGACGGACCCGATGTAGGGACACGGCCCGGTCTATGAGGGCACACCCAAAACCTGCCAAGAAGTCTTAAGTAGGTCGCGAAGAGATTCGTGAAAATCCTTGGGATAACCAACCGCGAGGGACCCGGTGCTGTCGGAGTCAATACAGCGGCAACGACAAACAAGCTACTTGATGGCGCGCTATTTCTCAACATAGGCCATTCGTGCGACATAAGGGTCCCAACCGTTCATCCAGATGAAGAGCCAGCTCACTACTCGAAGAAGACAGGCCCAGCAACTAGGTTGGGAAGGGCATGGAGCAGAGAAAGGGAATGCGTAGAGCAAGAAGATACAGGAAGACTAGGAGAAGGCCGTGAGTTTCCGGGGGCGATTTCTAATGAACGCTGTAGAAGCATGGATCCCACAGGCTTCAGCCGTGGGAATGTCAAGAGCTCATCTTGGACGAGAGCCAGGCCGCGAAGGCCCAGAAGACCGAGGCAACTATCAGTCCGCCGATGACGCTTAGAAAGGTTCCCTTCTGAAGTGCGTGGTAGCTAGCGTATGCCAGCGATATGGCGCCGGCCGCAATCAGGGTGTATACCGGGACCCTCGCTAGGGTCGAGCTCAGTTTCGTTCTTTCTCCGCCGCGCAGGGGCGCCTCGGCATGGGTTGACGGAGGATACTCGGACTTTGAAAGATACTCAACCACCTTCGAGGTTAGGCTGTAGTAGACCTTGTTTCCTTCTCTCCTCTTCTTGACCACGCCCTCCGCGAGAAGTTTGTTCAGCCGAGCATAGGTCGAGGCAGGAGCGGCGTCTATGGCTTCGCTGATCTCCAACCCGGTCATGGACCTCTGGGCCAGTATCTCGAGTATTCTGGCCTCGAGTGGGTCCGAGATATCAGACGTTGCCATCGAGTATCCAACGGGGCCTGGAGAGCGCCGCTGAATATAAGGGGTACTCCCACCGGCTTGACGAATGAATGGAAGTGGTCACTAGGCTCTGGATACCTGTATCTTCTCTCCGGTCTTGACCCTCCGGAAGACAGAGGGATCTCCTACTACCCTTCCGAAGACGTTCACCGGGCTGTAGGCTCTGGGCCTCTCGCCTTTGCTCACGGGAGTGGGTCCAAAGAATATGCAGAAACCATTGCCAGCGGGCCAGTATGCTATGTCGCCAATCTCAGTGTCTTGCTGAGTGTTCTCGGCTTCAACTTTGACCGGTATGTCGAAGTATACTTCGTCTCCCCAGCGGTTTGCGGAGGACTCGATGGGCAGTGCATCCCATATGGCCTTTGCAGTCTTGGGGTTTTTCTGCTCGACCAGCTCGGCTGCAACCTCTCCTATGGACTTGCTCTTTATCCTGATCTGCCTAGTCATCGGTGCACTCACCTGCCTCCTAACACTTCGAACACGGTTCTCTCGAAAGCGTCTTTGATCACCCTCTTGGAGGTCTCAATCGCTTCCTCGGTTGTCTGCCCTTCACCCGGCTTCACCTCGAAACTGACCACCCCACCGTATCCTATGTCCAGCAGGACCTTGAGAAGCTCGGCAACGTCCCTTTCCGTATTGACTGCGCCTTCGCTGTGGAAAACTGGATGACTGTCAAGCATCGTCTTGCCCCTCTTCATTGCGCATCCTATATGCACGTGACTCAGGACATCCTTAACCCGGCGTAGGTCAGACGGATGCTCGGAGAGCATGGGAGCGTGGCTGAGATCCCACATCAGCCCGATGTTCTGATGATCCCGTCTTACAGCTCTGACAACCCTTGCAGCTTCAACAATGGGGCCGATGAGAAGTTTCTTGTCGTAGATCCGATCGAAAGCCTCAAGAAGAACCATTTCGCCGAGACGCGAAGCTTCCCCACATAGCTCGTTGAGCGAATCCGTGAGCCGCTGCCTTGCAGCCCTCCTTTGGCGTTCCCCTGGATCTGGACCGGAGCACACGGCGGCCACCTTGATCCCCCTCTCGCCCAATTTCCGGATCTCCTCCTTCAACTTATCGACCGCCTGCTTTCTCTCATGGTCATCCGGAGAGTTCAGATCGATCTTGCCCGAGAGTATATCGGGCTGGAAACCTCGACCCACTACCAGACGGGAAAGACCTCCCTTGACCTTCGCCCATTGATCATCCGTAACACCGCAGATCTCAACCGCGTCGAAGAAAGGATCATTCGCGATCCTAAGCAACTCACCGGCCACATCACCCTCACCCCTCATAAGCGAGGGAGATGCCATGAAGCTGACTATCCCTATCTTCCAAGGAAACCTTACAGTGATCGGAAGCTGCCTGACCTTGATATCTACAGAGAAAACCATGCCCGGATCCTCGGCCGGCAACCTTACAGCGCACTAATATATGTTTTCTATCGATCGGTCGACTGAACACAACTCACGTCATAAAACCGCTGTTAGCACTAGAGAACAGCCTTGAAGTCTCAAGGGAACTCGCTAGAGCAAACACCCCTCCTTAGGGCTCTATCTATGTGTTCGACATCTCTTAGTCCAGGTGAGCAACTAGGTAGAAAGAGTGGCTTCACATCCATCCCCTGCCCACCGAGAAACCTCATGTTTTTCTCACTCCAGACAATTGTCGCATTGTCGATGGGGTGTAGGACTCATCGATATGTCGATATTGGGTAAAAATAGGATTCGGTTTTCAGGTGGTGAGCGTGCGTTTAGGGGACTGGAGTGCAACGCGCAGCCCCAACGCTCTAGCTTTACTTAGTAAAGTTTTTATGGACATCGCCGCTCTCTTCTTCGACGGAGGCCAAGAAGTGAAGCTGGTCTCTTTAACCCCGGAGGGCAGAATTGTGCTAGCCTTGAAGCACGGAAAGCATACTTACAGCGAGTTAAGGTTCGAAACCGGATTGAGCGACAGATGGTTGACGACCAAACTTGGAGAGCTGGAGGGTGAAGGAGTTATTCAGAAGGGAGGGAAGTGGTACGGCCTAAGCTCAGAGCTAGATGTCTCTGCTCACGAATTGAGCTTGTACCTGCGTTTGCAGGCTAAGCGGATGGCGGCTGAGCTTGCGAAGTTAGCCTGTATTCGGGCGATCATACTTTTCGGCGGCGTAGCTCAGAACAATGCTCATGAGTATAGCGACCTAGACATGATAATCGTTGTGAGCAAGCCAGCGGATAAAGTGAAAAAAGATGTGATTTCAGAAATCTCGAAGCTCGAAGTGAAGTACCACATAACGATCGAGCCACTAATCTTAGACAAGAAAGATTTTCTGGACAATGTCAGCTCGCATGAAGGCGGCATCATCTACGGGGTCGCTGAGGGCTACGATGTCTTAGTCGACAAGAAGGGTGAATCGACTAGAGCCCTAGATAATAGAGTCGAGGAAATCAAGCGCACCCACGACTACTTGGAGGAAGCAAGAATATGGGTGAAAGCAAAGAAGAAGTATTGATGAGAGTTTCTCAAGCAAATCTTGCTAGGGCGGAAAAGCGCTTCGAGGCTGAAGAGTATGATTCCGCCGTATTTCATTCTTCAATGGCCGTTGAAAGCGCTGCGAACGCCATGATTCTTGAGCTCGGAGGCGATGAAGCAAAAAACCACAGAGCAATCAGCAGTTTGACCGCGGTTCTCAGGAGAGTGAAGCCAGAATTGCTACGAAAAGAAAAGTATTCGAGACTGATCGAGAGCGGGAGAGAGATACAAAGAGAAGTCGTATATACCCGTTATCCCCTCAAGGTGGCTGGTAAGTGGGTGACTCCAATGGAATACTATACTCGACAGAAAGCCAGAGCCGTAATCGACACCTCCAAGTTTGTGATCGAAGGAATAAAGGCATACCTCAAAAAGACAACGACTCACGGAACTCAACACTGAAGCGCCGCGACATCGATCGATCGAAGCAACGGTTGGGATGGACACGGAATGAGGATAATGCTACCGTACGGTCAAGACACCGTCCCGATACGGGTGGACAAGAAGCAACTCATCGGGGTATTCGGCCCCCTGGAGGCCGCTGGTGTGCCAGATCCAACCGATAAACTGGCCCGCTGCATTACAAACCCAGTCGGCTGCAAAGGGTTGGAGACCCTAATCTCGGTCGGCAAGAAGGTGGCTATCGCTGTGAACGACAACACTCGGGTCACCCCGGTTCGAATGGTGCTTGCCGTTCTGCTCGAAAAGATGAAGTCCCTAGGAGTGAAGAGAGAGCATGTCACAATCGTCGTGGCCCTAGGTACACACCGGCCGATGACGGATCAAGAAATGAAGGAGAAGTGCGGCCCTGAGGTCGCTGAAGAGTACGAGATAGTCAACCATGAGTGGGATGACCCATCGAGTCTCAGGTCTCTGGGAAAGCTATCTGGAGATGTCCCTATCTACATAAACAAGCGTTTCATGGAAGCAGATGTAAGAATCGGTGTCGGAAACATCATCCCCCACTTCACAGCAGGATGGTCAGGGGGCTCCAAGATACTCCTCCCAGGCCTGGCTGGCGAAGAGACCGTGGCGGGGATGCACTACTACGGCGCCAAGACCATTCCTAACGCAGTTGGTAAAGACGTGAATCCCCCTCGAACCTTGATGAACAACTTCGCCAAGAAGGTAGGTCTGCACTTCGTAATCAACACGGTGCTGACGCGAAGCGGTACTGTCCACAGTGTCCACTGCGGAGACTTCATCCAGGCACACCGGGAAGGGGTGGAAAACTCAAGAAGACTCTACTCCGTCCAGATCCCAAGGTTGGCTGACATCACGATTGCAAGTAGCTACCCAGCCGATATTGAATTCTGGCAGGCTGAGAAAGGGCTCTACTCCGCAGACCTGTCCACCAGGAAGGGCGGCGGAATTCTGCTCGTGACTCCCTGCCCCGAAGGAATATCCGCGACCCACAAGGCGTGGGTTGACCTCCTGGCCTACAACTCAAAGGAACTCGAAGAGAAGATAAAGCGAAAAGAGCCTGAAGACATCACTGCTGCATCGCTCGCGCTCTGTGTTGCCAAGACCAGAGAGCCCTACACGGTTTGTCTCGTCTCCGAAGGCATCTCCGACAAGGAAGCGGAGAAACTCCACTTCCACAAGTTCGATGATCCACAGGAAGGGCTCAACTATCTCGACGAGAAACTGGGCAGGGACTCGAAGAAGCTGGTTCTCACACATGGCGGCGAGACCTTCCCGATTCTAGGGTCCGGCTAGGTCTAACGCGGGGAACGGTGCCGAGCCCCAACAGGTCTCTTGCCTCGGGGATGATCGACCGATCACCGTCACAAAGCTCTTAAGTACGTGCATACTCAAACCAAACTCAAAGGTGGGATAATTGCCCAAGCCTAGAGTATACGTAACGAGAGAACTGCCGGAGCGAGGCCTCAGCATCATTAAGAACAGGTTCAACGCCGAAGTTTGGCTAAGAGAAGCCCCCCCGCCCAAGGGAGTAATTGTGTCAAAGGTAAAGAACGTTGATGCCTTAGTCCCCCTTCTCACAGATCCAATAGACAGTGAGGTCATGAACGCGGCGCCAAAACTGAAGATCATCGCACAGATGGCCGTCGGTTTCGACAACATAGACGTCAAGAACGCAACCAGCCGCGGTATAGTTGTGACAAACACCCCCGGCGTGCTGACCGAAACTACAGCAGACTTCGCCTGGGCATTGCTCATGGCCGTCGCAAGAAGAGTGGTTGAAGGGGACACGTACGTCAGGAAGGGAAAATGGAGGGTCGCCTGGCACCCGATGATGATGATGGGTCGAGACGTCTACGGAGCCACCCTTGGCGTGGTCGGCCTCGGCAGGATAGGGCAGGCTCTGGCTCGAAGAGCGAGAGGGTTCAACATGAAGATACTATACTACGACACCGTGCCCCGTGAGCAGGAAGAAAAAGAGCTGGGGGTCCAAAGAGTGGAGTTCGAGACGCTTCTCAGAGAATCGGACTTCGTCAGCCTGCACGTTCCCCTGACAAAGGAGACGACACACCTCATCGGACCAGAACAGCTGAAAGCGATGAAGAAGACGGCGTTCTTAGTCAATAACTCTAGAGGCAAGGTCGTGGATGAAAAAGCGTTGTACACGGCGCTGAAGAACCGTCGCATAGCCGGCGCCGGACTCGATGTCTTTGAGCAGGAACCAACCCCACGCGAGAACCCCCTGCTCAAGCTGGACAACGTGGTCGTGGCTCCTCATGCCTCGAGCTCGAGCTTCGAGACCAGGTCTAGGATGGCCGAAATGGCTGCGGAGAATCTCGTCGCGTTCTTCGAGGGAAGGAGGCCACCAAACATAGTGAACCCTGAAGCCTTCAAGCCAAGCTGAGGCTCTAGAATCGATCGGCAGAGGCAGAGTTGGCTCTCATCTTGTCCGATCAGACCCGGTGAGCCTTACCTGCGCCAAGTCTTCGAGAAGCGTCACTATGGCTGAATGGTCAAGATCGCCCTTTCCAGCTGCCTTCAAGGCGCCGAACATCTGATGCACCAGGCCCGTCACCGGGAGGGCTACGCCAAGCGCATCTCCAGTCTCCAGGGCTATCCTCAAGTCCTTCTGGTGCAGCCTGGCCTTGAAGCCCGGTTGGAAGTCGCCTGCCAGTATGTGAGGCCCCCTCGCATCGAGAACGCGTGACCCTGCGAAGCCCCCGGCCAGAGCTTTCACGAGCAGGCTGAGGTCCAAACCTGCCTTGCGCGCTAGAACGAGAGCCTCTCCCCACGCTTCAAGGGTCAGGGCCACCACTATCTGGTTGCAGGCTTTCGCCGTTTGACCCATACCCGTGCCGCCCATGTAGACGATGTTCATGCCCAGAATGTTGAAGATGTCCATGCACTTCTCGAAGACTGTTTTGTCTCCTCCCACCATTATTGACAGTGATCCCTTAATGGCTCCCTCTTGACCTCCGCTGACGGGAGCATCGAGAAAGCTTACCTGCTTTGCCGCCGCCTTTTCCGCTATTGTCCGGGCTGCTACTGGCGATATCGTGCTCATGTCGATGATTGTGTATCCGCTCCTCGCGCCCTCCAAGACCCCTTCCGCTCCGAGAACCACCTGGATCACGTCCGGAGAGTCAGGAAGCATAGTCACTGCCAGATCTGTCTTCTCGGCCACCCCACGCGATGATCTGGCTCCTTGGGCTCCGAGCGCCTCAAGCTCCTTGACCGGCCTCCTGCTGCGGTTATAGACCACAACGGGATAGCCTGCTTTGATAAGGTTCGTGGCCATCGGCTTACCCATTGTTCCCAAACCGATAAAGCCGACTCTTCTCTTCAAGTCTATCTGCCTTCCCTTCTTGATTTCTGTGACAAGAAAAGTCTTTTCATCTTAGACGATCGCTCAATTCATAAGCACCGTCAGCTGAACCTTCCTCACTAGGAAGTAGTCCCCATTCCAGAAACACTACTCGTGTTCCACTTCGTTTTCTCTTTTCCCACGACGTTGATCGATCGATCTGGAACGTATGATATGATCTATCTTCTGAGATGCTTCTTCTCCATTGATTTGAGGAACTTCAAGCCTTCCGATGCCAGAGCCTCTGCGCTTGGAGCTAGCTGTCTCCATATGGCTGTGCTGGCTGCGATGCTCTTGATCTCTGGTGTAAAGGATTCAAGGGTTATCCACCTGTTGTAGCCTATCTCTGCGAGCCCCCTGAAAACCTCGTCCCAGTTGACACTTCCTGTTCCAGCTACGCCTCTGTCGTTCTCGCAGCAGTGCATTCTCCAGTCTTCACTATGGGGTCATAGTAGTTCTTTTCTTCTATATTCATGTGGAAAGTATCCAAATGAACCTTGACGTTGGGTTCATCTATCGCCTCCGCCAGTTTGACAGCGTCAGCTGCGGTGTTGAGGAAATATGTCTCAAACCTGTTCACAGGCTCCAAACCGAGGACCACATTGTATCTCCTAATGAGGCGGCTAACCTCTTTCAGGCTTTCCGCTGAGCGAACCCATTCCTCCTCGGTACGAC
>Ga0315309_1000466_pt1 | contig 24503 bp, 26 predicted proteins | sample TDP4_MG_FD_203080 | JGI IMG/M metagenome (GOLD analysis project Ga0315309, IMG submission 203080) | Freshwater sediment microbial communities from Lake Towuti, South Sulawesi, Indonesia - TDP4 | ecosystem: Environmental > Aquatic > Freshwater > Lake > Sediment | place: Indonesia: South Sulawesi...
ACTCTAAGGGGCATGTCTTCATCATCGCGGAAGGCAGCCCGCGCCCGTCCTTTTATCTGTATCCTCCACATCGTTCGGTCTAGAGCGCGCCACCGTTGCGGGCTTTTAGAGAGGAGACGAAACTCCCCAGGCACTCGCGTACCTCTCGGACCCCGCGTTACTGAGTTACACTGCCGTGCGCTCATAGGTAAGTTGATATCGCGGATGCGATCTCGTTGCCGCATACCAGGTCTGTTACATGTTCCCGCTGGGCGACGAGAATCCCTCATACACCAGGCCTGTCGTCAACTACGCGCTGATAATCATCAACGTGCTCGTCTTCATCTGGGAGTTGCTCACCCCGCTTCCCATGGACTACATCTTCGAGGCCTTTGGATTCGTTCCGGCAAGATTGGGTCAGGTGCTTCACGGCGAGGTCGACCTCTACGTCATCTTCACCCTCTTCAGTTCGATGTTCCTGCACGCGGATCCGCTCCACATCATTGGGAACATGATCTACCTCTGGGTCTTCGGCGACAACATTGAGGATTCGTGCGGCCATCTCGGCTACCTCGCCTTCTACCTGCTCTCTGGCCTCGCCGGTGGGCTCCTCCACTACTACTCCGATCCCACTTCCACCATCCCATCGCTTGGCGCCTCAGGGGCCATCTCCGGGGTCTTGGCGGGCTACGTCGTGCTCTTCCCATCCGCGAGGATAAGGGTAGCCGTCATAGGGTACTTTGGTTTCTGGAGGATAATCAGGATGAAGGCCCTCTGGCTCATCGGCTTCTGGTTCCTGATGCAGGTCTTCTATGTCTTCATCGCGGAGACATCGGGCGTCGCATATTGGGCCCACATCGGGGGATTCATCGCGGGCTTCCTGATGATAAAGGCCTTCGCAAGGCGGCCGAGGCGTCGCCCCTACGCCGTGGCCTATCCCGTCAGGTGAGGCACAGTCAACATACCGGCACTTGGCCTTCGGCTAGGTCCTCGCAGAAGGACGCCAGGTGCTTTCCATCGAGTTCGGCCCTCAGTGCCTCCTCGACCCTCCGTCTTGTCTCCTTGAACGGAACCCTTGGCGAGGGCACTACCTGGGCTGCAGCAATCTTCGGCTGATCTACTGGCCGACCTATCTCGCTCAGCAGCCAGACGTAAATCTCCTCTATTCCGGGCACCTTCCTGTATATTGAGTCTGCGGCGCGATATGTCAGGACGTTGTAGATCTTGCCGACGTGGCTGACCGGGTTCTTCCCGGCCGCGGCCTCGGAGCTTGTGGGCCTATTCAGGGGAATTATGCCGTTCACCCTGTTCCCCCTCCCGACCTGGCCGCTGTCGCCAGCTTCCGCAGACGTTCCCAGCACCGTGAGGTAGACGCCGTTCACTCCCCTTCCCCTCTTGTCTAGAGTGTTCAGCTGCACATTGACCATCATGCCAGTCTTCGATTTCACGAAGCCGCGTATCTCGTCCAGGACCTGAGACTTCACCCTGAAATATTGCGTCTCACTACCTATGTACCTGTCCACGAATGACATTGCGATCGTCAAGTAGAGCTTGTCGCCATCCCTCAACCCCATCACCTTGACGTCCTCGCCCGTCTCGGGATGCCCCCTCTTGAAGGGCCTCGAGTTCAGGTACCTCTCGGTCGCGAGCACTATCCTTTCCGTCCTCGTCATCGGGGCGTATCCTACAGCTGCAGACGTGTCATTAGCTCCGAGGAACTTTCCTCCCCTCTGGAAGATGTCCGTCAGCTCCTCCGCTCCTGGATTGATCTCCACTTGGCAGTTCAGGTGCCGATCCGGGTCTACGAACCTCAGATTCTTCTTGAACCAGTCCTTGGCAGTACTGATGGCTATCTCCTCAATGTCGACCCTCTCATCCCCCACCGAGATCGTGGCCCTGTCGCCGAAGACGAGGAGCATGGGCCTCTTGACCTCGCCACCCCCGAACTTCACCTCGGTCTGACCGGCTACGAGAAGCCCCTTGTCTATGTTGTGGTGCAGGATATACTTGAACCTGCTCTTGTACTCCTTGGATAACGCAACCGAGACCTGGTTCATGATGCAGTCGCAAATATAATCGGGGTGGCCGAGCCCTTTGCGCTCGCATATCTCGATCCTCTGCTTCTCAAGCGGCGTCCTGTTCAGTTCGCTGACGACTATGTTGCCCAAATCAATAAACCCTCGGGTTTTTTCGGACAGAGCAACTTTTGGCCAACAGATAAGTCTACTTGTGTCGCATTATTGCCAGTAATAGGGCATCGTCGACGACGCGTGGCGGAAACGGCAACGCGCTCTTGCGTCAGAAGGGCTTGTTCCTCCAGACCTTAAGGGTCTCAATCCACGAAGTCAATGAGGCAAGGGACCCGAAGAGCAGCGCCACCAAGTTGTGCGAGCCGAAGGTCATCGGGTACGTCAGAACGTAGGCCACAAGCATGGTCGTGAAGAGCGTCGAGTAGAAGAGGCATCTCGGCAGCATTAGGCCCACGAGGTTCACGAAGTTCCCGAGGACGCCGACCTTCACCTCATTGACCAGCATGTATTCGCCCGACGGTAGCTTCTCAAGCAATCCCAGATCCCTCAGCTTCTCAAGGTGGTGCGTCGCGACGCTTGGGCTGCTCAGGCCGATCTCCCTCTGGACCTGCCTGATCCCCACGGTCCGCCCATGGCCCACCTTCAAGAGATACCAGTAGATGCGCAAGGTGTTCCCCTTTAGCTGGGTCTCAATCTCCCTTTGATCGGCCTCGGGCGACATGGCGACTCATGGCCCCATCGGCCCTATGGTAATTATCTCTATTCTCCCAAAGTCACACGAAGGCAGGGAGCGTGCGAACCGCCGTTCTACTCGGAGAGGCAATGGCCCGCTCCCGCGATGTGCCTCACGCTTATCAACCCAGCAGAGATGATGGCATCGACCTTGGAGGAGATGCTCAAGCTCCGGACCGTCAGGGGAGCCAGGTTATTCACGAGACTGCGGGACGAAAGGGTCAGATGCGCGCTCTGCGAAAGGCATTGTGTGCTCGCTAATTCGGAGAAGGGGTTCTGCAGGACGAGGATCAACATCGGGGGGGAATTGTACACGCTCGCATATGGAGACATCTCGGCCATCTCGGCGAACCCGATCGAGAAGAAGCCATTCTTTCATTATTACCCTGGCACTAAGGCGCTGACATTCTCATGTTATTCATGCAACTTCTCCTGCCCATGGTGCCAGAACTGGGACATCACAAGGCGTGTGCCCGATCCCTTAAATTCCAACTACGTCGATATCCAAAGGATGGTGGAGATGGCCCTCTCAATGGGGTGCAGGGGGCTCTCAGTCTCGTTCAACGAACCGACCCTTCTGTTCGAGTATTGCCTCGACCTCTTCCCTATTGCGCGAGACCGCGGCCTGTATCTGAACTTCGTCTCAAACGGTTACATGAGCGAGGAAGCACTTAAGATGCTGAAAGCGGCCGGGATGGATGCCATCAAGTTCGACGTGAAGGGGGATGAGGAGGCCTATCAGGGGTTCTGCGGCGGAGCCGACGTCGGAATAGTCTGGAGGAACGCCCGGCTCGCCAAGGAAATGGGCTTGCACGTCGAGATTGTCAACCTCATCGTGCCAAATGTCAACGACGACGAGGACTGTATAGGGTGGATTGTTGACGAGCACATAAGGAACGTCGGGGTCGAGACCCCGCTCCATTTCGCAAGATACTTCCCTGAGCTCACGTTCACAGAGCCTCCCACTCCCCTGGGAGTCCTCGAGGGCGCGAGGGAGGTGGCGAGGAAGTCCGGAGTGCTCTACCCGTATATCGGAAACGTCAGGGGCCACAGGTTCGAGGATACTTGGTGTCCACAATGCGGGGAGCGCTTGATCAAGAGGCTCGGCTTCGAGGTCGTGGAAAACCACCTGACGCAGGGGAGTAGATGCCCGAAGTGCGGGAATGGGGTGAAAATCGTCTCGTAGGCCATTTGGCTTGGGGGGAAGGGAACGAATCCAGCATCCGTCGAATATAAGCCACATGTGAAAATAATGAAAGCACTATAAGGTCGTGGCATCCCACTTCCTCGGATGCGAATATATTTAACGTGATAGAATTTTTAATTTCGACACTCCGTTTTAATACCTAAATAGACGCGATCATGTCATGATATTGATCCGGGATGATGTCCACTCCGATTAAGCTGCTCATGGGCGTCGCCCTGATCTTGGCTGAGGTCGCGGTCTTCGCCCAGGGATCCGACTTCGTAACCGTGTACCAGGACAGGATCATAAGGCTCAACGACCCCATCCTCCTCCTCTTGCCACTGGTGCTTACGATACTCTACGCCGTACTCAGCAAGAACTCAGTGGGCTCCTTCGTCTTCGGTGTGCTCTCGTGGATGGTGTTCCCGTTCATGGTCTTCCTGATCGATCGCACGCCCACTTCGGAAGCGGTACTCGTCCTCCTATTGGCTATGGGCGTCTTCTATGGCCTAGTAGGCGCTGTAAGCTCCATCAGGATTTCTGAGATTAAGGACTTTCATTAACTCCCTTGGCGGGTGCCCGGCCCAGCGAGAACATAAGGAGTTCGCCATATGCGAGAGTGGCCCTCCTCGAACACCCGCCGACACGTCTATTTACTAACGTCGATAAAATAATACTTATGGAAGATTTTCCTAGAAAAAAGATCCAAGATCTTCCGCGGTAATGGTCCACTAGCCTTAACTAGGTTGAAAAAGGAGCGTTACCCAAGAAGGGGGAAGCCCGACATAAAAGGATAACTCGACATTACTTGATGAGAATCCGTTTAGGATTGAGGCCCCAAGGTGTCAGGAACATGACGAAAATAGACGAGGTGTGGGCGTTGCTGGAAGATGGTAAGGGCGAGTCAGCCCACAACATAGCCAGACGGGTATCGCTGCCGATCGAGCATGTTATCGACATACTGTTCTTCTTCGCGAAATACGGATTCGCTGAGATCGAGATCGACGAAGGCGGTGCAATCCTGGTCAGGTCCCACGAAGGCGCTCCATCCATATCCACCGCCGTCGCGATAGTCAAAGAATTTGCCCATTGCCAAAGCTGGGTATCGACCATCCTGGCTATTGACCGCTGATTCTGCATGAACCGGCTTAGGCGATTCGCGAAGCTCATAATAGCAGACCCAGCATCAGCTTCGCCCTGTAGAGCAGGGGGGATGGCTTCCCCTCCGGCGTCGTCCTGCCGTCCTTTATCGCCTGCAAGATATCGCTCATCTTGCTCGAGTCCGAGTCGATCACCGTGTAAGAGTCGCCCACGCATCTGCCGTCGTGGGAGTCGCTCCCACCTGTCTGCGGGAGACACAGGCCCTCCGCAAGCCTCGCGTTCTTCCTCGAAATCCACCAGTAGAGGGGCATTGCTGAATTCCGAGTCTCGATCGCGTCCGGCCCAACATCCTTAAGGCCCTCATTGCCCAAACCTATCAGGGGGATGTTTGGGTGCGGGACGACCACGAGGGCACCGCGCCTGTGGAGATGCCTTGAGACCTTGGGGGCGCTCAGTCCCGTCGGCGGAGCCTCAACCAACCCGAGGGCAAGGAGGTGACCCTCCCTCGCATCGTATTCCAATCCTGGCACCACTATGATCCTGTCTGAATACCTCCTGATTGCCACTTCCGCCGCTTCGCAGGTATTGTGGTCGGTTATGGCAATACCGTCAAGGCCCTTATTTATCGCCGCCCTCACGATGTCCTCGAGCCTCCCGGACGAATCGGAGTAATCGGTATGAACGTGGAGGTCTATCTTTAGTTTCTCGGGCATCTCGAGGCCTAGCCCTTTCCCACGTATTTCAGGATATGTGTTTGGTGTGCCCTATCTAGCGACCTTTTTTGACGGCCGCAAGAGCATCCTCGATGGTGTTTATGTCGCCAACGATCTCGAGAACTACCGGCACATCCGGGTACGCGTCGAGTATCTCCTTCAGTTTGGACATTATCATCAGGTTGATCCGACTTTCGACAAATACTCCTGCGACGTGGCCTTGCTCGTACAGGAGGTTGAGGACCCGAGGAAGTACGGCGTCGTAAATGGGGAGGCGGTGGCAGAGGGGTTCTGAAAGTCACGGCGATCGAGGAGAAACCCGAAAGGCCGGCCTCGAAGATGGCCGTCATCCCAATCTACGCCTTTCATCCAACCATCTTCAAGGTCCTCGGGGTCTCGGGCGTTAACAAATTCGGAGAGAGGCAGTTGAAGGATGGCATTCAGACCCTTTTAAATTGGGGATTGAAGGCCTATGCTGTCAAACGGAAGGCTGGGGAGACGAGCCGATATCGGTGGCGCCGAGACCTATTGGAGGGCGCTGCAGGAGACGTACAAGGTCGTAGGAACTTGATTTCGATGCGGGGTTCTGTCAACCTGAGGTTAGCTTAGGCTGATATCAACTCTGATGGCCTGCCAAGCACTGACTTCTATATTTCGAGCTTTATGGGCGCGTTGGTCAGGAACTTGTAGCCGTTCTTCGTCACAAGGATATCATCCTCGATCCTCACTCCCCCATAGCCTGGGAGATAGATGCCAGGCTCGATCGTGAAGATCATCCCGCTCTTCAGAGACATGTCCAGTGTTGGGGCCAGGCGCCCGTTATCGTGGATTGTGAGCCCTAAGCCGTGTCCCAGCCCGTGGGTGAATCGCCCCTTGTATTTCGTCCGGTCTATCTGCTCCTGGGCTGCCATGTGGACGTCCTTCCCATTTGCCCCGGCGCGCACTTCCTTGAGGGCCGCCTCCCTCGCCCGCATCACCGTCTCGAAGATCTCCTTCTGCGTGCGCAAAGCTTTGCCGGGCACGAACGTTCGAGTTATGTCCGAGCAATAGCGCATGTAATTTGCGCCCATGTCGATGAGTACGATCTTGCCTTTCCGTACCCTCTTCGCGCCGGGAGCGTAATGGGGTTCTGCAGAGTTCGGCCCAAAGGCTACGATCGTCTCAAAGGCCGCGGAGGTCGCTCCTCCTTTCTGCATCATGTAATTGAGCTCGGCAGCGAGTTCGTATTCCCTGCGCCCGGGATATATGAGCTCCCCCGGATCCTCCAAAACCTTGGACGCGATCCTCGCGGCCTTTCCCAAGAGCTCGATCTCGTCAGGGTCCTTCACGAGCCTTGCCAACCCAAAAGCCCCAGAGACGTCCTTGAACTTCGCCCTTGGGAAGTTCTTCGCAAGCGCATCGTAGTCGCTGGAGACGAGCTCTGCCATGTCGACTCCTATCGTCTCGGTCTGGCCGAGCCCCTCCTTCAGGAGTTCCATCCGCTCCCTCTTGTTTCTAAAGACCGAGATTTCAAGCCCCCTCCCCCTTCGGGCGCTCTGCTCCTCCAGCTGAGAGGCTATTATGTGAAGGCTCAGGTCAGGACGCAATATTGCGATCGACTCCTCGAAGAGACCTGAGACCAGGCCTGTCACGTAGAAGAAATTCATGTCGACGTGCGGATAAACGGAGCTCATCAACACTATTGCGTCAAGCCTCTCCTTTACGTTGCCGAATACCTTCTCGATTCTATGGCGCATGGTATTCGCTTCGAGCTCCTGCCATCACTTGCATGCCAGAAAAGCCTTTGGCCAACCCCCTGCCTCCGGAGTCGCTCGACACCCCTCCGATGGCGAGGCCGAGGCCGATGACAGCCGCCGGGACCACTCTCCGTGGTTGGGCCTCTGCCCGGAAAGCGTATATTCGTCACTTCGCGTGCCAACCATGAACAGCGGGAACTTCAGGCTTGAGGGTGAGCCACAACGGCCCTAGGATACTTCGAAAACGCGAACACTTTGCTCCTTGATCGCCGACCAAATGGGCTTGGTTGCCTCGAAGCCTCGGCGCGTTTGCAATTTACTTTCACTAGGGATATTAAGCCCCATCCGATGCTGTCAAGGATTGGATCATGGGCCAGCAAGGAGGCCTAGGGAATGTTCGGATCATTCGAGCTCCTCGGTTTCGCGGGTTTGCTTCTAGCTATCTCCATCTTCGGCTCTCGGAAATCCAGAGACTCGAGCGGCTCAATCGTCCTCAGAAGGACTATCTCAGAGGAGAGGGCAAGGGACCTGCAGGAGGAACTTCGCGTAATCACCGTGAGGCTCGAGGCACTAACCTCCCTAGTGCATAAGTTGAAGGCTTCGCATGATCAGGGCCTCATCACCGATGAAGAGTTCAATTCCCTGGCTGCGAAGCACATGGACGAAATTGACCGGCTCGAACAGGAGGCAGTCAGGAGAAGGTTGGTCGTCGAACTTTTCGAGCTGGAGGAGATAGCGGAGAAGCTCGCAAGGGCGTTTACTGCGAAGATCGCCGAGCTGAACGAGACTACATCCTTGATCCGGAGGAAGCTTGGGCTTGAACAGGCAGAGGGTGGCGAGACGGTCGCGATGCCAGCCCTGCCCACGACTCAGATCCAAAGCGCCCACTTGACCGCAAATGCCCCCAAGGAGACGAGCGTCCCCCCGACAGCGGATATCACTCCGTCCGAGAGCGCGCCGAAGGCTCCTGATTCCATTGAAACCAAGCCACCGCAAAAACAAGCGAAGAGAGCCGATGTCGAAGGCGAGCCGAAGGAGCGCGAAGTCGAGGACGAACTGTCCCGAATAAGGTCCGATGTCGAAAAGCTCCTCGAGGAGCTTGAACAGATGGAGCAGCCGCGAAGTTGAATGAACCCGCTAGTTAAATAAGCGCGATCCGCCGACTGTCTCCCATGACAGGATATTCATACAACATGGTCCCGAGGTTGGTGCCGAAGGTCGAGACGCGTTACAGGAGGATCGTCACGAAGATGCCAGTGCCCGGATCCCTTCAGACTTTGGAGGCGCTCCGGAAGTATGAGCCCATCGCCATGACCGGGCAACCTCCGGTCGTGTGGGACAGGGCGGAGGGGTTCCAGGTTTACGACAAGTGGGGCAATATGTGGTTGGACTGGAGCTCCGGCGTTCTCGTGGCGAACTGCGGCCACGGAAGGGAGGAGATGAGGCGCGCGATCGCGAGGCAAGTCGAGCACGGGTTGCTGCACAACTACTGCTTCCCAAGCGAAATAAGGTCGAAGCTCGTAGAGAAGCTGGCGCGGTTGGCGCCGAAGGGGCTCGACAAGGTATTCCTCTTGACGACGGGCTCGGAGACGATCGAGAACGCAATTAAGATCACGCGCACCTATGGCAGGAAGATCGATCCCCGGAAGATCGGCGTCGTCACTTTCGCGAACGCCTTCCACGGTCGGACCCTCGGGTCCCAGATGGCCGGCGGAATCCCGAGCCTGAAGGAGTGGATAGGCGATTATCCCCCGGGCTTCTACCAAGTCCCATTCCCAGACGGCTTCAGGTTCGAGGATACAAGCTTCGAGCCTTTTCTCAGGACTTTGGACGAACTGGGAGTTGGCGGGCCAAGGATCTGCAGCGTCATAATGGAGACCTACATCGGGGGTGGCGCGAGCTTTGCGCCCGAGCGCTACGTGAAACAGCTTGCGGAGTGGTGCAGGGAGAACGAGGTTGCCCTCGTCTTCGATGAAGTCCAGGCCGGGTTCGGGAGGACGGGCAAGTTCTTCGGCTTCGAACACTATGGGGTCACGCCCGATATAATATGCTGCGGCAAGGGGATCACGAGCTCACTGCCGCTCTCGGCCGTAATCGGCAGGCGCGAATTCCTTGACCAGTATGGGCCTGGGGAGATGACGAGCACTCACACTGGCAACCCAGTGTGCGTCGCAGCGGCCCTGTCGAGCATAGAGCTCATTGAACGGGACGGCCTCGTTGAAAACGCGAGGAAGGTTGGCGAAAGGCTCCACGGGGAGCTCCAGGCGATCAAGCGGAAGCACCCAATCGTGGGGGCCGTTCACGGGAAGGGCTTGGTCGCAGGGCTGCACATGGTGAAGGAGGGGGAGAAGGAGCCTGACAGGGACAGGGCTTACAGGATTGTGGAGAAGGCTATGGAGAAGGGACTGTTGTTCTTCTCGCCAGTTGGATTCGGCGGGGGGACGATCAAGATATCTCCCCCCCTGAACATAACCGAGGAAGCAGTTATGGACGGCGTCAAGGCGTTGGATGAGGCGATAGGTGAGTGCGCATGAAATCCGATGGTCTGAAGGTCCTCCTCGTCGGCGGCGGGATGATAAGCCGCGAGGTGATCCTGCCAACGCTCTTCCAGGAGAGGAAGAGGGGCAAGGTCGGGAGCATCGCGATAGCGAGCAGAAGGCCGGAGACAATATTGGAGCTGAGGGACGCTTTCCCTGGAGAGGAGTTCGAAGGGCACCCGGATCCCGCGAAGGTGGAGGCCGGGAAGAGCGACGCCAACGCGTACAAGGGGGCGTTGGCCAAGCTCGGCGAAGGGGGCGTCGTGGTAGTCGCCACCCCCGACCACCTGCACACGCCCGTAATCCTCGACTCGATATCGGCCGGCCATCACCTCATAGTCGAGAAGCCGCTCTGCCTCCGAACGGACGAAGCCCAACAGATAATCGAGGCCACGAGGGAGAAGGGTATCTACGTGCTGACCGACTACCACAAGAGGCACGACAGGGCGATAAGGGCGGCCAAGTATAAGTATGGTAGGGGAGAGCTCGGCGAGATGCTCCACGGCCACGCGTGGATCGAGGAGAAGCGCGAGATGCCCCTAAAGGTCTTTGCGCGTTGGTGCGAGAGGAGCTCCCCATTCGAGTACATCGGCATCCATTACGTCGACGCCTACTACTTCATAACCGGCCTCAAGCCCAGGAGGCTCGTCGCCTTCGGTCAGAAGAAGTTCCTGCCGAGGAACGGCAAGGATGCGTTCGACGCGATGCAAGCGACGATCGAGTGGTCTGACGGATCCGTCCTCTTCATCCAGACCAGCTGGGTCTGTTCGGAGTTCAATTCCGCACTCACGAACCAGGGCCTACAGCTGAGCGGCACCGAGGGCGAATATTGGGCTGACCACAAGGATCGAGGGCTCCACTTCGTCACGCAGGAGCATGGCTTCGAGCACTACAATCCCAATTTCTTCAAGGCCTACGACAGGTTTGATGCAGAGGGCGGGATCGAACACATTGGCTACGGCTATGACAGCATCGTCCAGGGACTGGACGATGTCCGGGCGATCCAGGAAGCCACGGAAGGGATGGACGCAAAACGCGCCCTCGCGAAGAGGAGGGAGATGATCGCCAGGCTCGAGTCTGTGCGGGCGTTGCCATCGCAGGCGCTGATCGGAACCGCCGTGATAGAGGGGGTGAGGCTCAGCGTCCAGAATGGCAGCAGGTTCGTGGCCTTCGACGAGCACATGAGGCCCAAGCTCCAGTGAGGGGGCGCTGAGTGAGCGACGACCTGAAGGCCGCGGCCTGTCGAAAGGCGCTGGGCCATGTCTCCTCCGGGCAAGTATTGGGACTTGGATCTGGGAGCACCTTGGCGATCTTCGCAAGGCTCTTGGGCCAAGAGGTCAGGTCAAGGGAGCTTGATGTCAAGGTCATCCCCTCTTCCCACCAGGCATACTACCTGGCCGTCGAGAACGGCTTGGAGATCGCCACCCTCGACGAGTTCGCCAATCCCGACATGGCCGTTGACGGAGCCGACCAGATAGACAGGAGGCTCAACATGATCAAGGGCGGGGGCGGGGCCCTGACGCGCGAGAAGATAGTAGACACCGCATCGGAGTTCGTGGTCATAGTCGTCGACGAGTCGAAACTCGTCGAATCGTTGGGCGTAGGATTCCCAGTTCCCATTGAGGTCATACCGATGGCGGCACCGGTCCTGGCGAAGAGGGTTGCGGAGATGGGTGGAAGTGGAAGGCTTAGGACTGGAAGTGGCAAGGTTGGGCCAGTCGTGACGGACAATGGGAATTTCATAATTGACGCCGATTTCGGGACGATAGGCGATCCCGCGAAACTCGAGAATGAACTCAAGCTCCTCGCCGGCGTCGTGGAGGTTGGGATCTTCTCCGGCATTGCGGACCTTGCCTACGTGGCAGGCCGAGATGGGGTTAGGGCCATCTCACCTTGATTGGGGAGCGGGCACATTCTACCCGAGGGACTTCTCGAGCGAACTCTTCTTGGTGCTGAGAAGCGCGGCATACTTCAAAAGATCTTGGTAGTCCCTGATGAACTGAAGCCCCCTCTGAGTCGTCTTGTAGGTGCACTGATTTCCCCCCTGCTGCTGGGCCTCAATCAGCCCTGAATTCATCAGGGAGTTCAGGTATTTCTGGAGCAGCTCGAAGCTGAGATTTCCGAGGTACATTAGCTGCGTCTTCTTCACGCCCTGCTTGGCGATCTCCAGCATCGAGACCGCTATTTCCAACCTCGTCCTATTTTTTCGCCTAGCCCCCTCTCCGAGGTCGATGCCCCTCAGCGACATCCCCAACATCCAGTGGCAATCTGAAGTGGGAATAAAAGAAACTTGTGGAGTTTTTTTCTAGAAAAATCATTCACAACCAGATGCCGTCCGAGGGGAGGTGTTAACACTTCCCGATTCGATGGTCCTGATGCGTAGGAATTTTATGGGTTCCATCGCGACGCTCGTCTTCCAAATACTTAGTTATGAAAAGTCCTTTGCAGTAAGAGTGGCAACGCACAGCATAACGGGCAAGGGGGCCATGAGTGCAAGGTAGCGTGCTCCTTCCTCCAAGAGGCACTCCCTCCAATCTCTCATCTGACAGTATTACTACAGGAGTTTATAGAACGTAAACATTTTAAGCCTCTTGAAGATTGACCTTTGCGGGCATATCCAGATGGTAGAGAAACAGGAGATCATATTCCCGATCTCGGAAGCCGTGAGGTTCAGCATCGAGTCTATCAGGAGAAGGTTCACGAGGGCCCTGATAACGGTCGTCAGCGTCGTGCTGGGGATTGCATTTTTAGTCGCGCTTCTCACGATGTCCGACATCACGATCGCCCTAAACCCGGGTTCGGAGGGCGGAGAGGCACTGCCAGCGTATCAGCTTTGGATGGCCGTCATAGCGTTGCTGGTGTGCGGCGTCGGCATTGTAAACTCGATGCTGATGAGCATAACAGAGAGGTACAAGGAGATAGGGACCATAAAGTGCCTTGGGGCGATGGACAGGCACATACTCGAGCTCTTCCTGATCGAGTCGGCCGTCCTCGGCCTGTTCGGAGGCCTTCTCGGCGCAGCGGTAGGATGGGGCGCGGCGCTTGGGATCTTCTACGTGAATGCGGGGCGACCTGCCGAGGTCTTGAGCGCGGGCCTCTTGGCCGCTCGCTGGATGGGATGGGCTGTGATCATCAGCGTGAGCCTCAGTTTCCTAGCTTCAGTGACCCCCGCGTATATAGCGGCGAAACTTAATCCTGCTGAAGCTCTGAGGTACGAAGTTTAGTTTGGGCAAGCATGTTCGCATTGCGGACTTTCGGTTTTTTTTGTCTTAGGCCTTGTTAGGATCCCCAATCTGACCACTGCACTCCAGAGCGCGGAGGAGACATCGGCTGAGCTTGCATGCGCGCTTCCAATCTGCCTCACCCACGTAGCCCTTCGAAACGAGGTAGTTGAAGCTCTTCCGGCGGATCCTCACGTCGGTCGATGCTAGGCGTTTCAAACGCCTGATCAGATCGAATGAAGGCCTGAAGGCATCTCGGTCGGCAACGGGCTCGTGGGTTCCCATCGAACTGTCAGCGACTTTGCCGCTGGCAGCGCCTGCGACCTTAGGAGCCTTGTCGTAGACCGTTCCCGAGATGCCATTGAACCCGTGCATAATCAGCGCTAAACCATTGATCGCGAGCTGTACCTGCGCTGCCCACCTCGCGGGCGTATAACTGCCAGGCCTCTTGAGTACGTAGGCCAAAACGGGAACGCAGGGGCAGCCGAGTGCCTTGCGGTAGTTCCCGTAGAGCCGCCTCTTGAGAGCGCGCAAGGTTCGTTCGTTGGCCAATCTGAAGCGGAGCTTCTTGCCGCCAACCCCAGTATAGAGCAATTCGCACGAAAGCACGTAGTTCAGCCTGACGCCTGTCATGAGGGCGGCTGCCCTGGATTCGTGGCACCTTTGGAGCCCCAAGAAGCCGTCAGCTATGCGTATCCTGCGCGAGACGCGGCAAAGGCCACTCAGCCCAATCCGCTTGAGCTGGGAATCCAGCTCGGACATAGAACGCCTGAAGCACGGTTGGAGTGCGCCCACCTCCCGTTCCGTTACGTTGCCATCAACCATCATGCAGAAGTCGAGGTCGCTCCCGATCGTCATCAGCCCCTCGACTAAACTTCCGCCGATTAGGGGGAAGAACGTGGGCGTCGATCGGAATGCCGAGCCGATCAGACTGTTGTTCTCGACAAGCCATTTGGCGACGGCCGCCCGCGTCAGGCGGATGGCTACGCATGGTAAACCCCCGATCTTCCTTTGCGCGCCGTCCCGATTTCGCATTAAAAGAGGCCTATCTTGAAATGCGGAGGGGAGGCCGTTGTGTCCCCCCTTAAGGCGTTTCGTCTCGGGTTGCCGAGCGGCACAATCCCGCACGATGCAACTGAAAAATCGTCCTGGACAGCTGGTGGGGAGATTAGATAGACGTGGTAACCAAAATCATTGTAAGGAAGATGATCCATTAGCCGATCTGGCATAATGGTGGTGGCGGGGAGGCTCATGCCCCCCATGACTGGCGACGAAGGCGTTCCCTTACGAGTAAGTCGACTTCTGAACCGGTATGCTGTAAGTGTATGTTATGAGCCCCTGTTCTCCGGATCCGAGCGCCAAAGTCCACGTCAGCACCTGACCCTCTTGCAATGGCTGGGGGTCCGAACCCTCAAGGGTTGCTTGGTAGGGGATCGTCTGCTGGATCGTGATCGATATCCCCTCGGACTTGTAGTTCATGGCCTTCACTTGGACCGTTACCTTATCTACGCCAGACAGATGCTCGATCCTCACCGTCTTCTGCTCGACCTTCAGGTCGTGCGCATATGCGACCATGAGCTTCGCGGTCGAATTCACGGCCACGTATGGGGTCCTGTCGTTTCCGACCCATTCGCTTCCCCTGTAGAATTGGATCAGCCCCTCTGGTATCGGGTCGTCGAGGACGTTCGTGATATTTGCGTATTCAATCGGGGTCGAATCGCCCGAGGAGTAATCGTATCCAGCCCAGAAGTAATACCTCCTGACATCAACGGTTCCTGACAGCAGCAGGACCATCGCGGTCTCCCCGGAGGAGATCGTGAACGGCCTCGCATACCTGTAAGCGTGGTACTCCCCAAGCCCAGTTACGGCAAATTCGTTCGACCTTGCCGAAAAGGCCCCATCCGCATAAGCAATGGGCACTGGCCCTTCGAACACTATGTGGGGTTGGCCGACCACAAGGGTGAGCGAAGCGCTCGACCAGTTGTCGCTGCTGCTCACCAAGGCCCACGTCTGCATCTTGCCGGACAATAGGTCGAGGAAGTGCGACGGCTCCCAACTCGTGCCCCTCGACAGGAATGAAACGTTCAGCGCATGGGAGCCTGAGACGTCGGCGATTATCTCGAGCGTTATCGCGTTCTCCATCGTTGGTATTGCGACCGCCCTGCTAACCTCTATGGCTGTCACGGCCCCGAGGCCAATCAGAGTCGACTTTCCATCCTGAGTGATTATTAGGTAGTTCTCCTGGATCCCCTCGAAGGTTCCCTGGTAGGTGGCTGATTCCGTGTGGACGACGATGCTGTCGCCTTTGACTAGAAGCTGCTGCGGAGCCGTCTGCCTCAACCTCATCGATATCACATCAACGCCCGAAACCCTCAGCGTCTGGAGGATAGCTGAAGAAGGCAACGTTATGGTCGCCTTGGAGTTCACGAAGTCCACTGGAATTGTCATCATGACGTGCGAGATGCCGATCTGGTAGACGACGAGTTCGACGTGGCTCGCCTCCTCCTGAGAGGATCCGATGAAGTTCGGAGCCATCAGGCCAATGGCAATGGTCGGTATGATTATCGCGACTGCAAGCGCGCAGATCGCCAGGATTTTTGATTTCGTCACATACATAATTCAACACCTAACCACATTGGGTCCGACGCTGCGTGATAAAGCCATTGTCTAGCCCACATGGTTCTAAATGCGTTCTAAACCGTAGAACGAGCTGGTCTGGTCAGAACTGCCCCACTTTGGCGTTTTACAGCCGCAAACTCGGCTAGTATGGCGCCTCTTGCAGGATCAGGGAGGCCTCTCGCCTCCTGCCATCGCGCACGATCGTTAGGCTCAATGCGTCGCCGGGCTTCTTCTTCCTGATCTCCCTCTGGAGCTGCTCCATAGTGTCGATGGTCGTCGCCTCGGCCTGGACTATTATGTCGCCCTCCTCGAGTCCGGCTTCGTCGGCAGGGCCTCCGCGTGCGATGCCAGCAAGGACCACTCCGCTCCTCGTCGGAAGGTTGTAGTACGTCGCGACCTCCTTGGTGACCGTTAAGCCCGTGATGCCAAGCCACGGCCTGATGACCCGCCCCTTCTCAAGCAGCTGCTCGACGACGTACTTCGCGGTGTTTATGGGTATGGCAAAGCCGATGCCTTGCGCGAACGGTATGTTCGCGGTGTTTATGCCGATAACCTTGCCATCGGCATCGATGAGTGGGCCGCCGCTGTTGCCCGGATTTATCGCCGCGTCGGTCTGCACGAGGCCCTCGTACAACCTCCCATCCGCGTTGATCGTCCTAGAAAGTGCGCTCACTACCCCGGCGGTCACGGTCGGACCCCCGCCGAGCAGGAAGCCGAAGGGGTTGCCTATCGCGATCGCCATCTGGCCGACCTTCAACTTATCGGAGTCGCCGAGCTCGGCTGGAGCTAGATTACCGGCCGGAACCTCGACGAGGGCTATATCGGTATTCGGGTCCTTTCCGGAGACCACGCCCCTCAGTTTCCTGCCGTCGGAGAGCGTGACCTCGACCTCCTCGGCCTGCTCCACGATGTGAAAATCGGTAAGTATCCTACCTTCGCTTGAGATGACGAATCCCGAGCCCATGCCCCTCATCGGAACGACCGTGAAGAAATTTTCGCGCATCAGCCTCACAATGCTGATGTTCACGACCGACGGGGCGACCTTCTCGACTGCCCGAATCACTGCATCGCTATTCGGAAACACATTCTTTACCTCTTCCACCTTTTGGCATCTGCCCTATTTTAATGTTTGATGTTCTGGGCAGTTCAATTCCTTTTCCCGTCCACGATGATTCAGCAAGGCTCACCCGCAAAGCACCTTACACTTGAGCTATTTTCCCGAATCCAGCTGTTGAGTTGCTGCTACTTCAATATTGTCGCAGTCACGAAATGACATGTTAGTTGGACCGAATCGAATTGCTTTGTAATCTTCTCTTGGCTTCATGCCCCTGAAAATGCATTGGACTGCTTCGGTCACGAAAATGCTCGATCAAGAGTTTTCATAGACTCTCGTTAAGAACTAGATGTGCGGCGGGCGGGATTGTCAAGCTCTTCGAGAGCCCTTTGAACCCGCGCCATGGCCGTGGCAGGACCAAATCCTAGACCAGATTGTCCGACTAATGTTCTCTAGACGACCGCCGCAACACGCACAGCGGTCAAGGTGTGAGATATGTTTTTCGTCTCAGCCCTTTAATAATTTTAACTCTAGGAGAGTTTTTGACAAGATCCTCGAACCGAGTAATGGAAGAGGAGTTCGAGAGAGATTCGAAGGACGTCAAGGGCATTCTGGAGACATAGATGCTCACAAGGACCAGCAAATTGCTAAACGTCTATGACATGGCCGATGCCCGCAAGCAACTGGATTTTATCTATTCTGAGGATCCCCTGATGAAGTATCTTAATCGTCTTTCCTTCTTTTTGATTCGCTACGAGAGGCCTTCCCCTATTGCTCGCGCTTCCATCAACAGTTCCGGCCTTTGAGCGACAGGCATCTTGGAGGTATTGCAGGCCTTCAGGACCTTGACCGTCTCGATCCGGTAATAGCGTTTGAGTGTCCCCTCGATCCATTCGACGACCTTATCGTAGCCGGTCGGGTTGTCCCATTCGTAGGTGACGATGACGACCGCCTTCATGCCCTTGGGGAAGGTGTCTTTCCATTCGTAAGCGTAGAGCCGATCCGTCAATGCCTTTGCCTGGGCGCTGACGTGGTCGTGGTAGATGGGCGTGCCCAGTACCATGAAGTCCGCCGCGTTGATCGCCTCGTAGATCGGCTGCATGTCGTCCTCCTGGGAGCACTTCCCCGTTGCCTCGCAGTCGTTGCAGACGCGGCAGGGATTCACCCTGAGGTTCCTGAAATGGAAGACATCGGTCTCGGCCCCCCGTCCCCTCGCCCCATCGAGCACGGCCTCCACCAAGCGGGCCGTGTTCCCCTCCTTACGCGGGCTGCAAACGATTCCCAAGACCCTCATGGGCGATCGCAACCCATTCCCTCCCATATTAATTTTTCAATATATGCGACACGATCCACCGAACTAGGTACTCGACTCAAACCACTTCCGATCCGCGAGTACAACGGAGCTTTCGATCTGCCGCTCAGGTATCGACCAGTATTTCCTCAGCAACCTGTCCTTCTCTTCTGGAGAGACCAATCGGAAGTTGTATTTCTCGTAGAAACGGACCGCCCAAACCGCGTCCGCCCAAGTGCCGATCAGGACCGGTCGATCCGTCTGCCCCAGTAGGTATGATAGAAGCCTCCCCCCTATGCCCCGATTCCTCTTGGCAGTTCGAACGTAGGAGTGCCTGATGAGGGTAACGTCTCCGAAGCGCTGGACGCCCATCACGCCAACAAGTCTCCCGTCTTCCTCGCATCCCCAGAATTCTACGCCCCGATCGATCTCGTGCCGAAGCTCTTCCTTGGTCATGTAAGGTTCCTTCCAGCAGTCCTGAGGAATAATGCCTTCGTATGCTTGGGCGGCGTCGTTGATTATCTCGTGGATCGTCCCAAAGTCGCCGTCAGAGCATTTGCGAATCAGCGCGCGTGCCCTATCGGAGCAGTGACCACTTCTAGGGTGTCTAGCCCGCGCCACTGTACCACAATCCCGACATCAGACTGCAACTTAATGGGAGTTTTAAGTATTAGGTGTCAACGATGCCCCGTACGTTGCCGTGGCGGTTGTAAACGTTGCCACGCTATACATGCTCGATCAGAAACATGCTAAAGGGTCCAGAGACTTGGTCGGATTCAGCGCAACCACTATGTGATTCATTGTGCCCAAAGGGATGGGAATTGGGGAGCCTTCCATAGGTGCCAACGATGGCCACAGCCTTGTGCGAAAGTGAACCGTTTGATAGTCTTAAATCCATAGGGGCTTCGCGTGTGCTCACCAGGAGTTTGTCGACGGCCTCGACCGAAGAGCACACGGGGCCTGGGAGGACAAGGCCCCTCGTCCTAGTCGCCCTCTTGGCATCCATTCACGGATTGTTGTCCGCTGTGCCCGGCGTCTGGGGTCCCTCAGAGGTCGCGAGGAGCTTCGTGATATTCGTCGAGTCCCTCGAGGGCGTGATCCTTGGGCCTCGGATGGGTTTCATCTCCGGCTCCATCGGCTGCGTCCTGGGCAGGATCATCAGGCCGAGGGAGGAGGGTTTCCTCCTGGGCATCGCCTTCGGCATGGGTGAGCCGGTTGCCGCCCTCGTGGCTGGACTGATGTTCAGGAGGAAGTGGCCCCTCGTCGTCCTCGCGTACGCCGCGATGCTCGGCATCTTCATCGCCGACCCCTTGACCTGGAGCGCCCGCATTCCACTCTGGTCCCTCTGGGATACCTTCCTCGCATTCTTGCTGATCTTTCCAACCAACATCGTGGTCAGAGGCGCACTCGATCATAGGGGCAGCGCGAAGGGGTTGGGGCCAGCGGTCTGCATGACAGCTTTCGTGAGCACCGAGGCCGACATGCTCTTCAGGATATTCCTCTTGGTGCCGCTGAGGTTCTACGCCCTCTACCCGATACCCGTCGAGGCGTTTCCGGCCATCTTCATAATGGGAGCCCTCGTGACCCCGATCGAGGCATTGCTCTCGATGATCGTCAGCACAGTTCTCGCGGTGCCAGTGCTCCTCGCGATCGAGAGGTCGAAGGTCATCCTGTGGCCGATGAAGTAGCGATAAAACTTCGAAGGCGTATGACGCTGAATCTATCGTGGTATTTTCTTCGCACGTTTTCTACGAAATCCTGAAATCCTTCCGAGTGGGTCGATGAACCATGATCGTAACAGCCAAGAACGGCATATCCGAGGTTGTGACATCGCTTCGCGTCCAAGAGAACAGGTTGGAAGACATCTCCCAGCGCTTCTCTGACAGGGGAAGGCAACTCTTCGAGATGTGCGTCCAGGCCCAACGGGAGAGGGATTCGTATAAGGCCGCAATGTACGCAGAGGAGGTCGTTCAGCTGAAGAAGATGAACGCCGTCGTCCTGAGGAGCCAGCACTCCCTTAGGCAGGTTGCGCTTAGGCTTGAGACACTCCAGGACTTCAAGGACGCTGGCGCAATCCTGGGACCGATCGTGACGGTCGTGAACCAGATACGCGGGGACCTTGCGGGCGTCGTCCCCGAAGTCTCGAACGGGCTGGCGCGCATCGATGAGGTGCTGGACACGCTGATAATAGAGGCGGGCACAGCCGGGAGCCCGGTGCTGGATTCCTCCGTGAGCAACGAGGAAGCGATGAAGATACTGCAGGAAGCTTCCGAGATATCTGCTATGCGCATGAAGGGTAAGTTCCCAGAGCTGCCAACGGGCTATGAGCGCGCGGCCGAGACCTCAGAGAGCGCGGCTCAGTGACCGCTCGCTCGATCAGGATCTAGGTCCGCGCTTGCTTTCGCTGAGGACATTCTTTAGGACTTAATCCGCGAGGGTACTTCGCGGAGATACCGATTTATCTGAGATTTAACTGAGTCCTAGGTCGCAATGGATTCGACCGTGCAGCTCCACGTGGGGATCGACGACACAGACTCGCTCGCTGGGGGTTGCACGACCTACCTGAGTTCATTGATAGTCGAGGCCCTCTTGAGGGACTTCGGGGCCGAGTTCCTCGATTATCCCCTTCTCGTCAGGCTGAATCCGAACATCCCCTGGAAGACGAGGGGCAATGGCGCGGTCTGCCTCCGATTGTGCATCGCAAGGGACAAGGTCGATGAGCTGAAGGAGCGCGTCGTCAAAATGGTTGTCGCTCATTCGGAGATGGATGCCGCCGACACGGATCCCGCCGTCGTCTTCTCCCACGAGGTTGGCGATGGCTTCAGCTCCTTTTACGACGACGCCCTGAAGAAAGTCATCGAAATCGAGGGCGCCCTGAGGTTCGCCGAGGAAATGAGGTGCGACGTGCACGCATACAAGTCCAAGAGGGGCATCGTGGGGTGTTTGGCCGCGATAGGTTCCTACCTCGAGGGCGACCACACGTTTGAGTTGATTTCATATAGGGAGAGGAGCCGCTGGGGGAAGCCGAGGTCCTTCGATATCGGATCCGTGATCGAGATGGACGCAAAGGCGCACCGGACTTTCAACAACCTCGATCCGGAAACCGGGAGGGTTTTAATCGCGCCGCACGGCAACGACCCGGTCCTGATCGGCATAAGGGGCGAGGACGCTTCTTCGGTTCTGGATGCATTCAATTCCGTTAAGATCCTCGAGCCCATCGAGAGGTGGATGATCTTCAGGAGTAACCAGGGCACTGACGCGCACCTGCCCTCATCACCAGCCGCCATATCATCCATTAGGGCCTACGAATCGGTGTGCGCCGAGGGCACGGTCAACGTGCCCCCTCGGGCGATCCGCGGCGGACACCTCATCTTCACGATTGGGGACTCGACCAGCGATATCGAGTGCGCGGCCTACGAGCCGACTGGTAGCTTCAGGAGTGCGGTCTCGAAACTCGTGCGGGCCGATCGCGTGAGGGTGTTTGGGGGCGTGCGGTTGCTCGAGGACGGGACGCTCACACTGAATGTCGAGAAGCTCCAGGTCTTGGAGCTCCACGAGGCCGTCCAGTCCCGCCCCCCAATCTGCCACCGCTGTGGCACCAGGTGCACGTCGTCAGGCCTTGGGCAGGGATACAGGTGCAGGAAATGTGGCTGCTGGCAGCATAGGCGGGAGGAACTTCCCTCTCCGAGGGCGATTTCGGTCGGCACAGTCGTCCCGCCACCGAGAGCCAATAGGCACTTGACAAAGCCCCCCAAGAGGTACGGCCTCGAGAAGGCGCTTTACCGCGTGGCAGGTCCTGCCGAACCTTGGCACTGGCCTTGACCTTCCATCTTGCGATGGGCCTAATCGGGGCGCTCATTCAGGTCGATGAGGTCGACAAGGTATCTGAAGCCAAGAAGGCCAGCCAGCCTATTCGTCGCCGGATTCGGGCATGGAACCGTCACACCTACGGCATCGATGGCGTACATCCTAGCGAGCCCCACGGCGATTCCGCTGTAACTTCCGACGAACGTGCTCCTCAGGATTTCGGCACCTCCTAGGGCGCTCCTCTTGGCCAAAGACGGGCTTGAGGCGAACACCTTGATCTTCTCGCCTTCGCCACCGGGCCTACCGTCGATGGCTATAAGCCGACCTGCGCCGATCTTCTTCGCAAGTGACACAACATGCTCGAGGGTGCCGTAGAAGTGCCTGTGGTTGTCCGCATTTATTGTGACGTCGCCCGTGGCCATGAAGACCTTTGGCAAGCACTTCCCTGAGAAGTAGTACTCGAAGCAAGGTGGCTTGCCAAAGCCGTTCGCCTCAGAGAGGAGGTAAATCGGCAGGGCGGGGGTTGAGCACTCCCCGACCTTCGCGGCCTTCAGGAGGTCGATCATGTGTAGAAGCGAGATCCTCCCGACCTGGCCCCATCCCATTATGCCGAAGAGGAAGGTCGAACCTGACGCATCGATGTCCGGATCGATCCTCTCGTAGAAGGCCATCCTTCCCACGCCCTACGAGTTCCTGAATTTATCGTAGAATTCGAGCAGGAGCTTCACCCTCTGGTTCTCGGCATTGAGGGCCAAGATCTTCATCTGGTCCCCGACCGTGTCCATCTTGACAAGGCCCAGCTCGACAAGGGGAAGCAGGACCCTGGAGACGGTCGAGGCCGAGCACCTCAGCTCCCTCGCAAGGCCCGCTTGGCTGAAGACCTTGGAACGGTTGGAGAGCAGCAGCTCCAGTGCCCTTGTCTGTTGTCTGCTGCCGAACACAGAGACGAGCTTGACCATGGCACATCGGTGAGCCGCCCGGAAATAAACGAATCCCCAAAGGCGGAGGTAGAAGGGAGGGGGGCGAATGACTTCGGGGCGACGAACGGCCCATCAGTCAATGAGAGCCAACGTTCTCCCAGAGGTCGACTTGGTTCCCCGGATGGAATGGCTTGCCCACGATCGAAGGCCTTCCCGCATTTCCAACGTCGATCAATTTGGCCTCATGGGTGGGGTGTCCCGAATCCACGAGCAACTCCTCGAATGCGCCGTTCCCATCGTTCAGGTAGATCAACAACCTCGGGTTCGGGTTCCTCCCAAGCCCCATCTCCCCGACGAATATGTCGCCGTGCCCGTCCCCGTTGAAGTCGGCGACTTCCAAGCTGTGGGGATTAAACAGGCCATCCTTGATTACGTGCATCTTCCAATCGGGTCCCCCGAACCACGCCAGCCTGCCGACGTCGCTTTCGCATTCGCTCATCACCAGGTCGGGAACGCCGTCCCCGTCGATGTCAGACACCTTAACCCTCGTCTCCGAAAATACAAGCCCACCGTAAGTCCTCGCGTGGAACTCCGAGATTACCTCTCTCGACCACCTCCCGCCCGAGCCCCTCGTGGGCTTGAAGACGTTCGGCCCTGCGACTACTTCGTTTAAACCGTCGCAGTCAAGGTCGACGACGGCGAGGCCCTCCACCGAGATGTCGTTCCAGATGACGTGCCGGCACTCGCTCGGCCAAGGGGAGACCTCTGGATCCCGTGGGATGTCGTAGTAGACCAAGACCTTTCCGAGCTGCGAGGAGACCAGTAATTCGCATTCGCCATCGTTGTCGACGTCCCCGGCAGCTTGGTCGTGGTATTTCCTGAAGCCCGTCTCTATTACGCGCCTAATCCACTGCTGCCTTGGATCGTCGGGGTTTTCGAACCAGTAAAGCTCTTTGCCATAATACGGTTGGCCTCCCACGACGTCCAAATGGCCGTCGCCATTGACGTCGACCAAGACGCCCCCCGCCTCCAAATTCGCCCTCGCCATCGTGTGCCTCGTCCAATCCGGATACTCGTACCAGGCAAGGGTGCCCTCGGAAGATCCGTCGATCACATAGTTTCCGATTACGACGTCCTCGAATCCATCCCCATTCAGATCCCCGACCAAACACACGGAATGGTGGGTGCCGATGGGATTCGGATCGATCACTACGTGCCGGAACTTGGGGATGCTCTTGCCGGACATGTGGGATTGCGATTCGATCTTGTACGAATGCTATATGTGTGTTGCCAGTTAATGGAATTGACCGAATGGATTCCTGCCAGAGCCTCTCGCGTGGCATGAATTTGAGCATTGCGATGAAATATACTCTGGATGGCATTATGTCCTAAACTCAATCGTTTCAAGTGACAGATCTGCCTTTTCATTCACCTAAAATCCCTTAAGTCCACGTTGAACGGAAGTGCCAAGATGGCATCCACGAGCCTTTGGGCTTGCTCGTAGCTTCTAGTCCTGTGGTCCAATAGAATCCTGTCCAGCAGGGCCATCTTGTCCCTGGTTAGAAAAGCTTCGAGCC
>Ga0315309_1000469_pt1 | contig 24469 bp, 20 predicted proteins | sample TDP4_MG_FD_203080 | JGI IMG/M metagenome (GOLD analysis project Ga0315309, IMG submission 203080) | Freshwater sediment microbial communities from Lake Towuti, South Sulawesi, Indonesia - TDP4 | ecosystem: Environmental > Aquatic > Freshwater > Lake > Sediment | place: Indonesia: South Sulawesi...
CGCGTGCGCGACCTGATCAAGCTGGTGGCGAAGAGGCTGTAGCTTTTCCGTCGACCGTTGTCCGTGGTCACTTGTGGGTGGCACTTTTTCGTTGCGAGCGACGGAGCGGCGCAAAACGGACAACTGACCACTGACAACTGGCAACTGAATTCCGACACCTGATACTTGGCGGTGCACCCATGCCTAAACTATCCATTCGCGATCTCGACTTGAAAGGTAAGCGCGTATTTATGCGCGTGGACTTTAACGTTCCCTTGAGCGATGCCGGGGAAATCACCGACGACACGCGGATGCGCGCTTCGCTGCCCAGTATCGAGCTGGCTATCAAGGCTGGCGCCCGGCTGATTCTTGCTTCTCACCTGGGACGGCCGAAGGGCAAGCCGAACCCCAAGATGAGCCTGCGCCCGGTGGCGGCGCGGCTCGCTGAGCTCCTGGGGAAGCCCGTCATCTTCGCCACGGACTGCGTGGGGCCGGAAGTCGAAGCCCAGGCGGCGGGACTCAAGGATGGCGAGGTTATGCTGCTCGAGAACTTGCGCTTCCATCCGGAGGAGGAGAAGAACGATCCGGAGTTCTCGCGGCGCTTGGCTGCCCTGGCCGAGGTGTACGTCAATGACGCCTTCGGTTCCGCCCATCGCGCCCATGCTTCCACCGAAGGGATCACCCGCTACCTCTTGCCTTGCGCGGCGGGGCTGTTGATGGAGAAAGAGCTCGAGTATCTGAGCAAAGCTGTGGAGAAGCCGGCGCGACCTTACGTGGCCATCGTGGGAGGCGCCAAAGTCTCGGACAAGATCGAGCTGCTCCAGAACCTGATGAAGTTCGCAGACAGCGTGCTCATTGGTGGCGCCATGGCCTACACCTTCCTGAAGGCGCAGGGGGTGCAGGTGGGACTTTCGAAAACCGAAGACGACAAGCTCGGCTTGGCTCGGGACCTGATGCAATTTGCCGAGCGACGGACCATCAAACTGCGACTGCCCTCTGACCACGTGGTGGCCGAGAAAGTTGACCCGGGCGCGACGGCGGAAGTGGTGAAGACAGCGAATATCCCTGCCAACCGCTTGGGGGTGGACATCGGGCCGGCCACGCGGGCGGCCTACGCCGCCGAAATCGCCGACGCTGAGACCATTGTCTGGAACGGCCCGATGGGCGTGTTCGAAATCGACCAGTTTGCGCAGGGCACGCTGGAAGTGGCCCGTGCGGTGGCCGCGTCTGCGGCTGTCTCGATTGTGGGCGGCGGTGATTCCGTGGCGGCTATCGCGAAGGCGGGAGTGGAGTCGAAGATAACCCACGTCTCCACCGGTGGCGGTGCCTCGCTGGAGTTCCTCTCCGGGATGACACTTCCCGGCGTTGCCGCGCTGACTGAGAAGCAGTAGGCAGAAGGCAGTCGGCAGTCCGCACTCGGCAGTCAGCAGCAGATAGTGCGTACCTTCTGCCCACCTCTTGAATTCCACCAAGGAGCCGGAATAAACCAATGCGCCGAGCGGTAATAGCGGGCAACTGGAAAATGTACAAGACGATCGCCGAGGCGGTGGAGTTTGTTGGCAAGCTTCGGCCGCTGGTCGAGCAAGCTGACCACTGCGAGGTGGTGGTGGCGCCGCCCTTTACGGCGCTGCGCGCGGTGGCGGAGGCGGTAAAGGGAAGCCGCATCGCCGTCGCCGCGCAAGACGTGCACTGGGACAAGGAAGGCGCGCACACGGGTGATGTTTCCCCGGCGATGCTGGTCGAGGCTGGCTGCACGCACGTGATTATCGGGCACTCCGAGCGGCGCCAGGACCACGGCGAAACGGACGAGAATGTCAACCGGAAGATTAATGTGGCGCTGGCGGCCGGGCTAACACCCATCGTCTGTGTGGGGGAAACCCTCGCGGAGCGCGAGGCCGGCAAAACCGAGGAGGTGCTCCAGCGGCAGTTTCAGGGCGGGTTCGCCGGGTTGACCCCTCAGGAGTTTTCCCGTATCATGGTTGCGTACGAGCCGGTCTGGGCCATTGGCACGGGGCGCACGGCGACGCCGGAAATGGCGGCGGAGAGTCAGCGCTACCTGCGCGGGCTGGTCCGACAAAAGTACGGGGAAGAGCTGGCCGGCCGGTTGCGGATTCTGTACGGAGGTAGCGTCAAGCCGGATAATATCGTCGGACTGATGGCCCAGGAGGAAATCGACGGGGCGCTGGTAGGCGGCGCGAGCCTGAAGGCGGATTCCTTCTCGGCCATCGTGAACTACCCGCGAGCCTAGAGCCCCGGCAGGGAAAGAGGTCCAATGCACACGGGAGTAGTGGCGCTTCACGTCCTGGTCGCTCTGCTGCTTATCCTGATCGTGTTGATCCAGGGCGGAGAGAACGTGGATATCACCGCGGCTTTTGGCGGGGTCAGCCAGGCGGCGTTCGGGCCGCGCGGCGCGGTGACGACCTTCGCGAAAATCACCTGGGTGCTGGCGGGCATCTTCATGGTCACCTCCGTCACCTTGGCCATCTGGGCGACCAGGCATTCGGGCGGGTCCCTCCTCGACACTCGGCCCGCTAAGAGCGCGCCGGCAACGCCGACGAAGAAGTGAGAGTAGCTATCAGCTTTCAGCCGTCAGCCATCAGCCGGTTCTTGCGCCTGCTGAAAGCTGAGAGCTGAAGGCTGAGAGCTTTCGTCACGCGGAAGTGGCGGAATTGGCAGACGCACCAGCTTGAGGGGCTGACGGTCGCAAGACCGTGGGGGTTCGAGTCCCCCCTTCCGCACCATTTCTCAGATCCGGTTACCCATCCCACCTTTAGTGTTGCGTTACCGGAACAGGTGACGCATGAAGAGTGGCGTCAGGGCACGGCTTCAGCCGTGCCGCGCAAGGCGATGGGCGAACCGGCTTTAGCCGCTGAGGGCTGAAAAGCCTCAGCGCCTGAAGGTGCAACCGCCGGGATCAAACGTTTCGGCATGGTTGAAACCATGCCCTGACGCTTATCGCCCTCACAGCAGCCGTGTGATACCTTCTTGCGTAACGGAGCTCCGGAGGCCACGGGGTCCTTGCTCAGCTAGCCTACGAGAAGGCAGAAAGCAGTAGGCAGAAGGCGGAAAGCGGAAGGCAGTCAGCAGTCCACAGTCGGCGGTCAGCAGCGGGCGGCGCGAACCATTTCCAAGGTGCGCTTGTAGCGAGGCATGGTAAACTGGCGCTCCGGCGGCGGCCGGCGCGATGGTGCGCGCTGGGCCTGCTCTGACAGAACCATGGACCTTCCCCGTTACTGCATCGTGGGCGCGCGGCCCGTAAAGGCCATCGAGACCGAGGATGGCGGGATGGATATCCTCGCCTACGACTGGAGCACGGGCGAATTCGTGCGCCACATGGAATACTTGACGCGCGTTTGCTTGCCGAACGAGGAAGTAGAGGTCGTCTCGCAACAGGAGTTCGACGCTCACGTCGCTAAGCTGCACGCCCGGCGCAAGTAGCTTGGCTCGGGAGACCGCGTCCATGCTGCCGGCTCCTTCCTACCACCTACTTCCTATTGCTCGCTGCTTACTGCCGGCTGCCTACTACTCTTTTTGTGGTAGACTCTGTCGTGACCGACCGGTCGGGAGGGGGAGAATGGCGCAGACACTCGAGTCCAAGGAGAAACTGCGGGAAATCTGCCGCGTGGCGGCGCGCGTCTTTTACGACAAAGGTTACGATGGCGCCTCCATGCAGGACATCGCCAAAGCGGTGGGCCTGACGAAGGCGGGGCTTTATCACCACGTCGGCAGCAAGGACCGCCTGTTGTACGAAATCATGAACTATGGCATGGACATCCTGGATGAGATGGTCCTGCGGAAGGTCAAAGACATCGCCGATCCGCGGGAGAAGCTGCGCCAGACCATCGTCGGCCACATCGATCTGATTGTGCGCGCCCGCGACCAGGAAATCACGGTTATCCTGCACGAGAACCGTTCGCTCCGGGGCGCCTTGCGGAAAAAGATTAATGCCCGCAAACGGGACTACATCCACTACCTGGAGGGCTTGATCGCCCGGGTGCAGGAGCGCTCGGGTGCCACCCCCATGCTCTCGCCGCCCCTGGCCGCCTTTGCGCTGCTCGGCATGGTGAACTGGCTCTACCAGTGGTATCACCAGGAAGGGCCCGTCAAGCAGGCCGAGCTTACCCAAGCCTACGTCGATTTCTTTTTCCGCGGACTGCTCGGCGCGCCTTCGGCGGCTGTTTGAATCCAGCTTTTGGGTCAGGCCGCCGGCGGAGCGGCGAGGGTCTTCTGTCGCGCCGGTCGCGGCTGGGCTTTGAGAGCGATAAGTTGCTGGACGTCTTCGATATCCTGCTTTGAACTTACCTTGATATACAGCCAGCACCCTTCGGGGTACCTTTTAGCGCTCCCCAGCACTTGGCGGGCGTTCTCTCCCAGCTTCAGGGCTTGGGCGTTCTTTAGCAGAGAGCGGCCGACCACCACGTTGGCGATGAATTCTTTCTGGCCCGGGAAAAGGACCAGGAGAGTCTTACCGCTCTTCCGGAAGCGCAGCGCCCACCCGTAATTGGGGCCGCCAAAGACCAGTTCACCCCTGACCTGATAATTCTCCACCATATATTGGTTCAACTCGTCCCAGGCCTTGCGGCGAGGACCGAGCGCCGCGTAGATTTCCTGCCGCGCGGGACGATGCGCACGATCCGTGAAGCAGCCTTTGCTCATTGGGGACTCCAATCATCGCGAATCCATCCCGAGATGCTAGACCGAAGCCGCGACCGGAGCAACTGCCAGTGGGCTCGGATGGCTGGCGGCGACCCGGATGTTGTCGGGCCTGTAGGGGCATGGTAGCATCGGGACGTTCCGCATTTCACAGAGGAGATAACTCATCCCTATGGCCCGTGTTACCGTCGCCTTTCAGGGTGAACGAGGTTCGTTCAGTGAGGAGGCCGCCTACAAATTGCTGGGCCAGCACATTCGGGTTCAGCCCTGCGAGACTTTCGCGGATACCTTCGCGGCCGTCGTCGGCGGCCAATCCCAGTTCTGTCTGGTGCCGATTGAGAACACCCTGGCCGGCTCGGTGTATGAGAACTACGACCTCTTGCTGAAGCATGACTTGCATATCGTGGGAGAGGCAAACCTGCGGATTGTGCACAACCTTATCGCCTTTCCGGGGACTACGCCGAAGAGCTTGCGGCAGGTCTACTCGCATCCGGTGGCCTTGGCGCAGTGCAGCCGGTTTCTGGCGCGCCACCCGAAAATCGAGAAGGTCCCATTTTATGACACTGCTGGGGCCGTAAAGATGTTGGCTGAGCGGCGGCTGCACGACGCCGCGGCCATCGCCAGCCGCACGGCCGCGGCGGTGTATCACGCGCGCGTTCTGAAGACCCACCTGGAAGATCATCGCGAGAATTACACTCGCTTTCTGCTGCTCTCCCAGACCGCGACCGTCGCCCGCCGGGCCAACAAAGTTTCCATTGTCTTCTCCACTGAGAACGTTCCCGGGGCGCTCTTCAAGTGCCTCAGCGTTTTCGCGCTGCGCAACATCGACCTGACCAAGATGGAGTCGCGGCCGCTGCGCGGGCGGCCCTGGGAGTATTTCTTTTACCTGGATTTCATCGGCAATGTGAAGGAAGAGCGCTGCCGGAATGCGCTAGCCCATCTGGGCGAGGTGACGAATTTCCTGCGCGTCCTGGGGTGCTATAGGAGGGCGGAGCGTTGACGGAACTTCGTGGGGCAACTCCCGCTGCTCGGACCTGCGCCCTCGGAACTGTTTTGAGAACATCTTGAGAAGTGGCAGGACTAGAGATGGAATCCTGCCCTACAGTCTGCTGGCTGCTTGCAGGACGTCATAAACCCGCGCACGTGTCGCCGAACGGCGCCGAGTCCGCGCAGTCACCCATGCACTGGCTGATTGGGAAGGGTCGCCTATTTCGGTCGGCGGGGCCTGGGAAGGACATCTAGGTGTATGCGCACTCGCGCGCCCCCGGTCATATCAAGCGGCCGGTGCTGCCTATCCGCACAAATGCGTTCATCTGACGGGTTGCGCTCCAGGACCAGCGTCGTCGGAATGGTCCCGTCATGAGGCTCGAAGACGTAGATGCCTCCGCTTTCCTCACCCTCAAGCAAATCCATGGTTCGGGGATGAGGAAACCACCCACTGGGCACGTCCCCGTATTCGTAGCCCCAGTCCACTATGAGGCGGGCATGGATAAAGGAACAGCTTGGGTGGTTACCGACGTTTTTGACCCCAATACAAACTAGGACGAAGTGATGGCTTTGCTTGGCGTTGTACGCGCCGCCCGGACCGGAAAGAGCTGAGCCAACTCCGACCGCCGTCGTAGCAATCTCCAACTGTCCTAGCCGGACCGGGCGCCCAGCCTGCTCTACCACGTTTAGATCGTGAGCCATCGCGAGTCCGTCTAGGGGGAGAGACACCATTTCTGAACCAAGGGTGAGCCATGCCGACGAACGTTCTGCTTGATAGCATCCCTTCTCCCCTTCAGTATCACGACGCAGGATCAGCGCCAGAGGCCTCTCGTTTTCCTTAACCTGGAATGGCCACTTAACTTCGCCATGTAATGCGATTGTTGGAGGCGCGCGTCGTCGGATATTTGTGTCCTGTGTGCCTAGGAGGTCATATTCCGCGCCGGAATCAACTCTTAGGTGCGCCGTAAACTCTGAACAAACCGTCCCGTGGGTCAAGATTTCCGTCTTGACTATGACAACCACAAACCTAGCGCCATGTCCGGGGTACCACGCGCCCTCTTGCGCCGCGGCGAAAGGTCCTGTATCCACGTAGGCTGGGGCTATCAGCAGGTGGCCCAGTTCCACCGATCTTTGTTCTTGTGCTTGTGCACATAGACATGATGTGACCAGCAGCAACAGCGTAAGCAGCCCCGTCACGGCGCTATTAGGTCGTCGGCCAGCCACGGTCTCCCTTGCTCCTTATCTCACTCTGTCCTAGCCGCGATTTCCATGTTGGAATCTCGGACACGTGGGAGTGTACACCCAAAAGGCAGAACGTAGGAAGCAGGAGGCAGAAGTCCGAACGCTTTTGCTCGCCGCTCGTCACTTGTCACTTGTCACTGTTTTTCTCACTTCACGAAGCGAATGACCCCAAACCGCGTGGGCACGTGGAAGCTTCGGCCCTCGGGAATCGGGCTCCAGCACAGGAAGCGACGCCGGGAGTCGTCGCCCGGACCGTCGGCGCGATAGAAGTTGACCCGCCACTCGGTATTCGGCTCCAGGAGCCGGACATTCATGGACCGGACCGGGATGCGCATCTCGCACGTCCAGATGTGGTTCTGCTCGTCCACGCGCGTAGCGTGCTCGAAGTGTGAATCCCAGCCCGCGTCGTTGAAGGGATCTTTATCCTTATCGATTTCCAAATCGATCCACTGGTTGTTGGGCGCAACCTCAAACTCGTAGTAATGGTTCACGCGCGGCGGCTCGGGGTTGGCGAAAACCTCCACCACGTCGCGGTTCCACAATTCCCAGCGTTCCTTGGCAGGATCTTCGCCTGCATAGATGTTCAGCGTCGTGTATTTGCTTTGGAAGGCAAAGTAGACATAGGTGGGCGTCCAGAGGCTGGCGACGCGCGTTTCCGCCTCGGGGAATTTCTGGCGGCCCGACATGTCATGGTCAAAGCTGACCCACGCGGCTTCCTGCCAGACCTTCTTGGTCAAATCGCCGTCGGGAACGAAGTCTTCGGGTGAGAACTTGGCTGTGGTTCGCACATCGCTGGTGTAAGGATTCGGTTCGCTCATGGGTTTTCCTGTCGCCTCGGCCAGAAGCCGATTGATGGTTTTCCGCGCCGCCCCCAGGTCCGGGATAACCTCACAATCATCACGGTAGATGGCGGCCGCGACAACTTCCTGCATGGATTTCTCGATCCGCGTCGCGTCGCGCGCCGACACGGGCTGTTTCTTCAATTCCGCCAGTTGGCTCTTCAGCATGTGCAGGGCTTCGTAATCCTGCACTCCCTGGCGCAACTGCTCCCAGCGAGTGCTGGAGATGGGGCCGCGCTCGCCCGGATAGACGAAGTACATGTCGCCGGAATGCCAGCGGAAGCGCGGCTGCTGCCAGAGCGTGTCCGGCCAGCAGTCATACGCCCAGCGGAGATAACCGGCCAGCCGGAAACGCCAGGCAATCCACGGGAGCATGCGCGCTTCCCAGAGCGGCGAATAGAGAAACACGTTGGGCGAATAGGGAGCGCAGGCTGTGTAAAACGTGGTGGGGCCGACGCCGGCGCGTTTGGCGAGGAGTTGCCGCACAGTCTCCGGGCGCGCCAGATCATCCCAGTGAATCGTCACGTCGCCTGCACTCACCGACTCCTGGCTGGAACTCCCGCCCGCCAGCGCGATTTTGAGCGCGGGAGCGTAGAGCTTCAGAACGTTCTCGATTCCTGTCAGAATGTTCTGAGGCTTCTCATCGAAGCCGATATAGCTGCGTTCCAGCCAACCCTTGCTTTCCAGATGGCGCACGAACTCAGGGAGAAATCTCGCCCAGGCCTGGCGATACCAGGCGTCGCCCACGGCGGTGTGGCGGATGCGGAACTGTCCGCTGGCGGTATCCACGTATCCGATGTCGCAGTCCGGCGAGTCGCCCGGGCCGTTCACCATGGAGAAGCAGTGGATGGTCTTCTTCACTCCGGCCTGCATCATCAGCGCGACGTAGCGGTCGAACACCGCATAGTCAAACGCGAACTTGGCCTCCTGGCCCAGTTGCCACTCGCCGGGGAAGCGCCACTCGACCATGGAAGGAAAGACGTTGCCGGTTTGCGACCGCCACGGGTCGTGCAGAATGCCGGTGGTGATGGATTTCTGGCCGTGCGCGGCCAAGTCGCGGGCGTACACCTCGAGCAATTTCCAGTGTTCTTCCGACCACTGGGGGACTTTGGCCCAGCGCGCCACGGCGGCGGGGTCCTGCCAGATGTTCATGTAAAAGCTGCCTTCGGAAAGGTCCGGCAGAACGAAATCGAGCACGCGCACGCGCAGGGTGAAATCTGTCTGGCGAGCGCCCGCGCGGACCTCCAGCTTGGCCACGTACGTCGCCGGCTGCACGTCCTTGGGAATGTGAATCGTGAGCCACACGCCCTGCGTCGTGTTGGCTTCCAGGCGGGGTGGCGGGTTTTCGAAAAGAGGATCGGCCAGGTATTGCCCGAATTCATCCACCAGGAGGTATCCCGGATAGCGAATCTCCACCCAGGAACAGGGAAGCGGGATTCCTCCTTCCGCCGAGCCGGCTGCGCAAGCGGCCGCGAATGGCTGGAGCGGCTCGGTGGCGCGGACGGCCAACTGGAGCGAGACGACCTCGTTGCGAAACGCCTCTGCCGCCGCTGTCGTTTTCAGCTCCCGGCTGAAACTGGCCGGCGTGAGACGCATTTCCGTCCCCGGCACCCAGGCCGAGAACGACGGCTCCGCCGGAGGGTTCTGGGCGAAGGCCACGAGCGAGAAGAGTAATCCGACAACTGCCAACCAGGCACAGTGCTTAGGACGCATGATCTTTGCTCCTTTTTCCGTAGCCAGTGGTGCGTCACCGCAAAGATGTCGAAAACCACCGGCCCGCGAACACAGGCCACTGGCAACTGACAACTGACCACTGACTACTTTCTAAGTCACCACGCCAGCGCGTAGCGATGTCCGCGGATATCGGCGCCGGCTTTCAGGACGCCCGTGGCCGCGTCGTACTCGATAATGGTCGGAGCACAGGAATTCCCCCACTCACCCTGCACCACCAGCTTGTGCCCGCGCCCGCGTAGTTGCTCGAGGACCGCCTCCGGTATGCGGCGCTCGACATCCAGCACCAAGGGCGCGTCGCGGTGGTCATCAAAGGAGCTGTACATCGCCTCCGAGTTGAAGCGCGGCGCCTCCACGGCCTCCTGCGGGTTCATGCCGAATTCGGCGACGTTCAGAAACACTTGGAGCAGCGTCTGGTCCTGGCCGTCCCCGCAGGGAGTCGAGAAAGCCAGCCACGGTTTTTTCTCCCGGAGCGCCAGCGTCGGCGTCAAGGTGATGCGGGGGCGTTTGCCTGGCGCCAGTTGATTCGGATGGCCGGGCGTCAGCACAAAACTCTGGGCACGCTGGCTGAGAGGAATGCCGGTATCGCCGGCAATCACCGCGGGAACCCAGGCCCCGCTGGGCGTGGCGGAGAACATGTTTCCGGCGCCATCGATGACGTTGACACACGTCGTGTCCTGATGCTCGGCGTTGCGCTCGGAGAGTCGCGCGCGCACGAAATCCTCGGGAGCGCGAGCCTGCAGGTGGGCAGGGTCGCCGGGGATATGCTCCGCGGAGGCTTTCTGCGGATCGATGAGCGGACGGCGCAGCCGGGCATATTCCTTCCAGATCAATTGCCGGGGAATCTGACTGAACGCCGGGTCGCCGTAGTACGCGTCGCGATCCGCGTAGCCCAACTTCATCGCTTCCACGAGGGTGTGGATGTAATCGGCGGAGTTCTGGCCCATGCTCTTCAGGTCAAAACCTTCCAGCAGGTTCAGGTTCTCCAGGAAGACCGGCGACTGGCTCCAGAAGCTGACCTTGCAAATCTCGATGCCGCGATAGTCGGCGGTCAGCGGCTCCTCGAGCTTCGCGTGATAGGCGGCAAAGTCACCTTCCCGCAGCAGGCAGCCTGCCTCCTTACAGAAATCGCTGATGCGCCTGGCGATCGGGCCGCGATAGAAAAAGTCGCGAACGGCCTCAAGGGCGGCGACGCGGCCGCGGCTGGCGTTCTGCCGCTCCACTTCCGCCAGACTCCGAAACGTGCGGGCCAGATCAGCCTGCACAAAGATTTCGCCTTCCTTGGGCACGCGCCCGCCTGGAAGCAAGGCCTTCTTTGTCGTCGGCCATTTCTCCAGAATTGCCCGCGACTGCTCGAGGCTGCGCACAAAGCGCGGGTCGAGGGGGAAGCCTTCGGCCAGTTCAATGGCCGGCTGGATGACCTCCGCCAGACTCAGCGTTCCGTATTTCTCCAGGGCGAGCAGCAGCGCGTCCATGGCGCTCGGAACAATGGCGCTGAGCGGGCCGTAGGCGGGAATGATTCCCCGCGAGATCGTGGCCACATCGGCCAGGCGCGGATCGTCACGGCGCAGTCGCCGGTAGTATTCCACGGTGGCGAGTTCCGGAGCGGTGCCCGCGCCGTTGATGGCCACGACCGGCTGGCCTTCGAGCTTGATGAGAATGGGACACTCGCCGCCCGAGCCGAAGCCGTCCATCTCCACCACCGAGGCCGCAAACACGGTGCCGACTCCCGCATCCACGGCATTGCCGCCTTTCTCCAGGATGCGCAGCCCGGCTTCCGCCACCAGGGGATGCCCGGCGGCTACCGCGCCGCGCTTGCCGGCCACCAGCGGTTTCAGCGTCGCGGCGGCGTTCAAGACGAGAGGGAAGAAGAGGCTGGCGGCAAGCAGAGGCAGGAACGGTCTCTGCCGGAACCGGGGATTGGTCATCGGTGCTCCTCGCGCCATGGACATGCCTGTTCGGTCAACTGCTGCGGTGCCGGAATGCTGGCGGAAAAGTTGCACGGTGTCAAGCCACAAACCGGGCCGCGCCCGCCGCTAGCCCGCGACGGTTTGAATTGGAAGCCTCGCATCCAGCGAGGTAGCGCAAGGTTTGGCTTTTCACAAAGTTTGCGGTTTTTCTGATTGAAGGAACCGCGGAGTTCGAAAAGCCGAACTCTGCGCCACCGGCCCGGGATCGAAAGGATGAAGGAAACGGCTCCAATGGAGGCGGTCGGGATTGTTCTGGCGGGTGGCCGGGAAGGCAAAATGGGGACTCCCGGTCATACTGGGCATTTTTCTGTTGAGAATACCTCAGTGGTAATATAGGATGAGTAGCAGTCCCCGAGCATCGATCGGTTGCACGACCGAGCGGTGCCGGTAAAGGGGGTAGCTATGCCAATCATCTGGAACGCAGTCCGTCGGATGACGGCACCGGTGACGAGGCTCCTGGTCCCAACAGCCACCACCGTTTTGCTTTGCTCCTTCAGCCTTTACGGTCGAAGCCCGCCCTACGTCGAGGCCTTTGTCGAGGGTGGAGGGTCATTCATTACCGGGCATTCTGGCGCAATCCCCTTGGTCTGCATTCCTGAGAATCCGACCTGCGGCACGGAGCCTGTTAACGGGTCTTTCTCGAAGACCGGGAGAATTTTCGCGGGGTTGAGGGTCCGCGCCACGCGCCGCCACGCGTTCGAGTTTGGATATTCTTTCAGCCCGAATCGTTTGAGGGTTACAGAGGTATCCTCCTCGCGGGATATCGGCCCCGGGTACAATCGTGTCCACAATGTCAACTTCAATTACGTCGCTTATCTGTTGGGGAGGGGGCCGTTGCAGCCCTTCGTTACAGCCGGGCTGGGAGTGAACCGATTCACCCAAACCGATTTTACCAACGGGAATCAAATCGGGTACAACTTTGGCTGGGGCGCGGACATATCCGTGGTCAGGGGCCTGGCCGTCCGCCTCGAGTTGAGAGACTTTCTCGCCGCGCAGCCCGCACCCATCCGGGGCACAAGCCATAATGTGGTTCCAAGCGCCGGGGTTGTGATCCGCTTCAAGTAGTTCGGGCAGGTGCTGTAAGCCCCTGGGGTGCGTCCTCGCACAGCCGATCAAGGCTTGGCCGGTGGGGGTGTAGCGGCTTTGGCCTGGCTGGGATGAACGACGCCTGCGGTTTCCGTCTGGCGCATGATGTCCTTGATTTTGGCGGCGAAGGGCCCGTTGGGGTTGGCGCAAAGATTAGCTCCATTTCGCCGTAGGCCTTGTCTTAGGAACCCGCCTTCAGACAAAGGTCAGCGCACTTGACGTGGAAATCGGGCGTACAATCGATAATGGCCAGGAAGGCAAAACGGAAATCCTGGTCAGAACCCTCTCGAATACATCCCCGAGGACTCCATGCGAGTCGCACCGCAGCCGGCGAGCCTGCTTGTCGCTCTTGCGTTTCTGGGGATTTGCCCTGCCTGGCCGGCGAATCGTCTTCAGGAAGGGGAATCCAAGTTGAACAAGAGGCAATCAAATCCCGAACAGCAGGCGTACAGAGAACTGGCCCTAGGTCTAATAACGGGGGCTGTGGAAGCTGCCGGAAAATTCGATCCGCAATCACAAGCTTCGTTGCTGAACGAGGCCGCCGGGGCGATTTCGCTGGTGGACACTGAAAAGGCCAAAGCCTACTGGGACGCCGCATTCCGGCTGTCAGAACAAGTCGACACTGCCGATCCACATAACCCACGACGGAACATTCAACTGAGCATTGTCACGCAATACGCCCACGTTGATGTTGACCGGGCGGGCGAACTGCTCCGAGCGATGGACGCGCCAGGGCAGTTGCTAGATTACGACCCGCGGAGCAGCGGCGCATTTGTCGTCGTAGATCATCTGGTCGAGCGACACGCCGAAGGCGACCTTGAGAATGCCCGGAGCGTGATTGCATATATCGCCGACACAGGAGAGTATCCTTACGGGAGCGCCATTTTGCTGGCAGAGGCGTTCCACAAAAAGGATCAAGACTCTTGCGCCACGGAAATCTTCGCGGAGGGCTTAGGGCATTTCCAAAAGGACTCACGATTTCGGGATTCGTTGGAAGGTTTTATCGGACTAATCTTGTCATCGGACGGCAAGGTCCCGGACCACCTGCTCAGAGACGCGATCCGCTTGGCCCTGGCCGAGGCCCGACGACGCGACGAGGAAGCGGCCAAGCAGCCGGAGCCGAAGCCCACCATATTTGTTCTCCCTTCATTCGAAAAAGGCCCGCTGCGCTTCCGCACGCAAAGCGCCTGTACCTCTTTTCGGCTTTTGCCGTTGGCGAAGCGACTGGACGCCCGGCTTGCCCGGCAAATGGAAGAGGACGACGCGGAAGTCAAGGCGCTTGCTGGGCGGATGACACCGGAAGAAATCGCAGAGAGGGCACACTACGGGCCGCAGGAAGTGTCAAGCCCCCAGGACGAAGCGCGGCTGGGACTACAGTTGACTGCGCCTCAAATGATGGGCGCCATGAAGACGATTTTTCGGTCCGTCTACCCCGACGCAGAGATCGAAGCGCCCGGCGCGGTGGAGGGTCCGGTCAGCGATGAACTACGCCTGCCGTTCTTGATTGGCATTGCGGGCGGCATCGGAAAAGCGGACCCCGAAAAAGGCGCGACGTTGATGCATGAGGCGGAGTCGCTCCTCGAAAAAGTCAGTGACCCGGAGAAAAAAGTCAACGTGCTGCTCGAAATGGCTGAGGCCTGGGCCGCAATGAAGGACACCGCGCGGGCGACGGCGGCGCTCGATGTCGCATTTCGCTCTTTGATGGACTCCTACCGGAAGCGCACGGAGAACCTTCCCGAGGGCTACCAGCGCCTGCGGGCGGGCGCGGGATATCCCCTTTACCGCATTGCTTACGTGGAAACTTCCTACGACCCGCAGCAGGCCGCGCGGCGGGCCGAAGCCATCCCCGACGCTGCGCTGCGCGCCGCCTACCAGCTTGCCGTCGCCGAATATATCTTCAAGCATGAAAAAGGGATGACCGAAAGCTGGTCGTGGCGGTAATCCCGCGAAAAATCGGCTGTTCGTGTAAAGCGTCAGCGATATCGGTTGCTGTTCCGCCCGAGTCACGGCGCACTCGGAAGTAATCCTGCCGTTGCGCGCGCGGCGGAACGCCACTTGGCCCTATAACGCCCTTGCCCGACAATGAGCATCCCGTGCGTTGAACAGGTTCGTCGACCTGCTCAACGGCAGGACCGCTTGCGCGATCCCAAGGAAGGATTCAGCATTGAGAGCTAACCAGTGTCTTGACTGATTGTCTTACGTCAAGGGCGCATACCAAGCCACAAACCGGGCCGCGCCCGCCGCTGGCTGGCACGTCGCACTCGTTTGCCGACAGCTCGGGTCTCTGTCAAGGTTCGTGGCGGACCCCATTGACCGCCCAACCGGATGGGCGGAGAATCCACGGAGGAATCGTATGAGAAGGCACCGATCGGGCAGCACGCGACTCCTGCCGGGCAAGGCCGCTCTCACGCCCGGCGCCGTGGCACGGTTGTACGAGGGTGGTATTCGCACACTTGTGTCTGTTTTCCTGTTTACGGCAATCGGTTTGGCTCAAACGGAGTTTTGGGCGCCGGTAACGCCGCCGCGGGCGCACTACGCCATTGATGTGAAGTTCGTCGCCGACATCTCACGCCTTGAGGGGACGGAGGTCATTCGATTTCGCAATGATACCCGGCGAGCCATCAGCCGGATCGCACTGCAGTGGTACGGAGATGTTTTGCGAGTCCAGGCCAACGGTCTTCCCGCAGAGCGCTCGCCCGGAAAACACAGCGTCGCGCTTTTCGACCTGGCCCGAGATGTCGCGCCCGGCGGCCAAGTCGAGTTGTCTATCGATTTCGGCGCTCCCTGGAAGCTCGATCCGCGCAACGCAAGCGCGGTCACTTCCTTCCTGAGTCCGCGGCTCTGGTGGGGGTTCGGGACGCTCGACGACTACGAGGTCCGTGTGCATGCTCCGGACGGTTATGCGGTGGCCACGAGCGGGCGGTACGATCCCCGCGCGGGTGCATACCGGGCAGAGGGCGTTCGCATATTCGGCCTGTTCATCGGGAAGGGCTACGAAAGCGCGGAGGCCGATGCGGGCGACGTGCGCATTCGCGCCGTCTTCACGGCGGCAGGCCGGCCCTGCGCTGAGTTGCTGCTGAAGACTGCGATCGATGTGATCGGCTTCTATCGCGAACGTTTCGGTTTCTATCCGCAACGCTCGCTGGCGATCGTGCCGGGGATGGATTACCCAGCGGGAGGTTATCCGCCGGCCACAGGCTTGGTCGTCATTCACGGACAAGAGCGCTTTTCCGAGCGCCAGGAAGCGTTCTGGCGCTGGATCACGGCCCATGAGATCGGCCACATGTACTGGGGCGACTACGTCCTGGCGCGGGGGCCCGACTCACTCTCGTGGCTGATGATCGGCTTGGGCATCCATGCGGATCGCGAGTATAGGCTGGCCCGTGATATTAAAGGCGGCGTCGGTGCGTTAGAGTTGGAATACGTAAGCGCGGTGAAACGGGGTCTTGACACCACTTTAGATGTTACCGAAGAGCAGAGAGCCGCCATCCAGTGGGGCGTGGACCACGGCAAGAGTGCGGCGCTACTCAATGCGCTGGAGTCTGTCATCGGCGCGGAGACTTTCGCCAGCGTTTACCGCCGATGTCTCAAGAAATACGCTGGGAAGCAGCTCGGCTGGCGCGAGTTCCAGCGCGTCGCCGAAGCCGAGAGCAGACAGGACCTCGGTTGGTTTTTCGAACAGTGGGTGCGGTCGTCCGGCAATGCGGCGTACCGCGTTGCCGGGCAGGAGTGTTCGCCGGCGGGCGGCGAGTTCATCTGCACCGTGCGAGTGGAGCGACTGGGCGGAATGCGAATGCCCGTGACGGTCGCGGCTCGGTTCGAGGACGGTTCGGAGCAACGCGTCCGAACAGAACGCCTGGCCGATCTCGACGAGCTGAAATTCCGGGTGAAATCACCGCTCAAGGAGGTTGTGATCGAACCGGATTCAGCAGTGGCTTTGGCCGAGGCTCCTCCTGCTGCTCAACGGGAGTTGATGGCGAAAATCCGCCTGATGCCGTGGACGGGGGCGGCAGAAGCAGCCCTGGAAGCATATCGACAGGCGCGCGAAATGAAGATCGACGATCCGGAGATCTGGGGGAAGCTGGGATTGACCCTTTACGACGGCCGATACTACCAAGAAGCGCTCGCGGTGATGACGCAGCTGGCGAGCAGCGATTCCGATTGGCGCTTCGCCGCGCTGGTGTGGCAGGGGCATCTGCTGGATCTGCTCGGGCGTCGAGCCGAAGCGGTGGCCTGCTACCAAGAAGCGCTCAAGTTTCCGGGTTCGCCAAGGATGCAGCACGACCAATACAAGCTTGTCATCAACAAACAGTGGGTTGAGGACCGACTGAAAATGCCGTTCGAAAGAAGATGACTGGGCCTATGAACGTCTGAGGTAGGCGGGCCAACAATTGAAGGCGCCGCAAGCAGGAAGCGCAACGTTTCGCGTCTCAGAAACTCTGCGGGTTTTCTGATGGGGAGGACTCTGCGCTGCCCCATTACGGGCAAGATCGTTCGCTTGCCTTCCGATGAGAATCCGGTTATACTGTTAGTATGAAAACAGCGGTATCCATCCCCGACGAGGTTTATGAGGGAGCAGAGCGTTTGGCTCGCCGGACCAAGAAGTCCCGCAGCCGGCTGTTCAGCGATGCGCTCAAGGAGTATTTGGCGCGCCACGCACCGGACGAGGTCACCGAGGCGATGAACAGGGCGTGCGTCGAGGCGGGCCAGGCGAGAGATCCGTTCGTTTCCTCCTCCGCCCGCCGCATCCTGGGGCGAAGCGAGTGGTAATCTCACAAGGCGAGATCTGGTGGGCGAATCTTCCTGCCCCAGCGGGCTCCGGTCCGGGATTCCGAAGGCCGGTGGTTGTCGTGCAGGGTGACGCATTGAATCGGAGCCGCATGGGCACAGTCGTGTGCGTTCCGCTGACCAGCAATCTGAAATGGGCCTTGGCCCCCGGAAATGTCCATCTGCCGGCGCGTCTAACCGGGCTGCCGAAGGAATCCGTAGCCAATGTGTCCCAGATCGTCAGCATAGACAGGGATCTCCTCACGGCGCGCGTGGGCAAGCTGCCGCGCTCCAAACTGGGATTGGTGCTCTCGGGCATCGACATTGTCCTGGGCAAATAGCAGGCGTAGCGAGGTAGCGCAGAGTTTGGCCTTTCACAAACTCTGCGGCTTTTCCGATCTCGGCCGCCCACTCGCAGGTTGCGCGGGCGTCTAATTGTGACATGCTATGTTGTTATGGCAGAGCTCGTTACTATCAAAGTGGCGCCCGTCGCCTGACGAGCTCGCCCGCCCTCGACGGGTTTCGTCCCTGCTTGCCCAAGCAAGTTAGGCCGGCCAGGACCGCTTTTATCCAGGTCAGCCTTAAACAAGAGTTCCGCGGCAAAGACGGCAGGCCTTAGCACGGAGTAAAATGAGGTTTGAGCTTGCCGGCTCAATAGCCAACGCGGCAGTCATCGCAGCCGGCCCAGGTATTCGGGTTCGGTCGTACCTGCGTAAGGCTTATGGCCATGGTCGGTGGCGAAAGATGAAAGGGACTGCCAAATTCGGCTCCCGAACGGCGCTCTACGGACGGTGGAGTTGCACTGGTATGAAGCGCATGGGATCGGTAAAAGGGACCTGAAAATCAAACGCTATTTGGACAAATAATGAAGGCACAGACAAAGCCGTTCGCTCTCTGTATCGACAACAGCGACTATCAGGCGTCTCTCATCCCCGGTAAGGTCTATCGGATTCTTCCCGATCCGAAAGCCGCCAAAGATGATTTGGTGCGGATCATCGATGAGAGTGGCGAGGACTACCTCTATCATCGAAGTTATTTTGTGTTTGTGGATTTTCCCCCAGCGGTGAAGAAAAAGGTCCTTGCATTGCAGAGCGTCGCCTAAACGATGGTTGCTCGACTCCTGTCGAGCGCTTGTCCGTCGGTTGACGGACTCGCCCGTCAGTTGACGGGTTTCGTCCCTGCTTGCCTGCCTGCCCGTCGGCTGACGGGCAGGCAAGTTAGGCCGACCAGGACCGGTTTTGTCCAGGTCAGTCTGAACAGGAGTTAGGCATCGGGAGTAAGCAGAACATGTCGAACGGACAGAATCAAACCGAGCTTGGGGAGCTGAGCCGTCATTACGATTCAATGCTGTGGACCGTTACGAGTTTGTGGGCTGCCGCAGTCGGCGGCCTCCTTTTGTATTCGGGTGAGCATTTCGATGCTTGGGTCGCTCTGTTTGGACTTGGGCTGACGGTCAGCGCAATGTACTTCGCGTACTCGTTCAGACTTCTCAGGCGACGAGTGCACAACGCGATGGCACCTGAACTCCGCCAACTCTTCCTCCACGGCCCGGGCCTCCGGCAGTGGGACGTCTTTACTCTCGTTTTTCTGGGACTTGTTATCCTGTGGGGCAGGCTCCTGATTCAGAATTCCCGCCGCTGGTGGCCAGTGTGGCTGCTTGCAGCCGTATTGGCTGCAGCAGTCGTGGGCGCTATGTGGGGGCGAGAGCGGTGGGCTCCGAAGGCCGATGCCTAACAACCGCATGCAGCGGGTAGCGCAGAGTTTCGCGTCTCAGAAACTCTGCGGCTCTCCTGATCGAAAGAACCGCAGAGTTCGAAAAAGCTGGACTCTGCGCTACCCGCCGAACGGTTTTGCGTTAGGCAGACAAGGGAGTGAGAGCAACGTCGTGCAAATAACGATCTTCACGGAAGCGATCTGGCCGTGCATCAAAACGACACTGGACTACCTCGTCGAGAAGCGGGGAGAGGCCGTTCCGGATCTAGTCAAGTCAGGACTGAACTTCTCCATCGTCCTCGGTTCAGCGTGTTACCTCGAAGGAGTCCTCGAGGCGCTGCTAAGGGCACTCCTCGCTTGCCGCCGCGCTGACTTCAACCGTGTTGAGATCGACGACTTCGAGTCTCGCCGCGCTATGAACGTCTACTACAATCGTCTTGAGGAAGACCTCTCCCACCGCCTCGGTCGCGCCGTTGGCGCCGCTGGTTACGATGAGATGTTCGATCTTCTTGCCGGACAGCGCTTGAGTCAGCTGAAGGAAGTGGCGCCCCTCTGGGAGGGGCTCACCGTCCTCTTCAATTTCCGAAACGTTCTCGGACATGGCCGGGAGGTTTCGGCGCGCCACTTCGCTGGAGGCTCAGTTAAGGGAGGATTCAGAGAAGACTTCTCTGGCAGTTACAGAGTGGTTGAGGATTACCTTCGCAAGAAGAAGTTCCTCGACCGTAGGTTCGTGGACGCGCACTCTGAGTACCTGTTTCTCTCTGATCCGATCGCGGACCACTTCTGGGACTTGGCGAAGGCGCTCCCAGCCGCGGTCGCGTCTTCACTTCCTGAGAAGGAACAGAACGCTTGCCGCAAAGCTCTTGAAACCGCTGTCGAAAACACGGAGGGAACAGATGCCTAACGAGGAGCGTGCAGCCGACCGCTGGGAAGCGCGGCGGCTAACCCTCAGGCGTTAGCTCCCGGAGGATCGCCGCCAAGGGCGGCTGTTCCCGACGACCATCGGCGGCCTAAGACCAGGTAGCGCGAAGTTTCGCGTCTGAGAAACTCTGCGGCTCTCCTGATCGAAAGAACCGCAGAGTTCGAAATAGCCGGACTCTGCGCTACCCGGTGATCGAAAGAACCGCAGACTTCGAAAAAGCCGAAGTCTGCGCTACTCGACTTGAACGAACTGCGGACCTGCTTGGAAGGCGGCAGCAGGCAGAATGCAGTAGGCAGCGCGCGCCGAGCATCAAAAACCGGTTCGCGTTACCCACGGGTTGTCTCACCCCAAGGGCGCATAACAAGCCACAAAGCGGGCCGCGCGCCGGCGGCCATCGCGCAGGCAAAAAACGGCAGGTGAAATCGAAAGCAATGACTTCCCTCGCGCATTGAAAAGAAACGAAAAAAGTAGTAGTTAATGGGCTTCCGTTGCTGCCCGCAGGAGGTAGCGCAGAGTTTAGCGTCGCAGAAACTCTGCGGCTCTACACGCTTATGAACCAGGGGGGCTAATGCGCAAGGTGAATCGAAGGCAGTTGCTGGGAACGGTTAGCGCCGCGTTGGTGGCCGGCAAGGCCGTGCCTGCCTGCCCGGCCATGGATTCGGGCCTGGAGGAGACTCCCAAGGGTAAGCAGCCCCTTGACCTGACTGAATTCCAGCCCAAGAGCATGCTGCACGTCGCGGAGACGAAAGTCCCTCGCGCGCGTTACCCCGTAATTGACGTTCACACCCATCTCTCTTTTGCGCCCGGCGGGAGGAGGACGGCGGCAGGCGAGAAGGTCCATTTCCTTGCCGAGCCGGAAGAAGCGTTGAAGGTGATGGATGCCAAGAACCTGCGCATGTTGGTGAACCTCACGGGAGGATTCGGCCCGTGGCTTGAGGAGACGATTCGCAAATACCAGACGCCTCATCCGGAGAGGTTCCTGGTTTTCACGGAGCCCCAGTGGGGCCGGTTAAACGAGCCGGGTTACAGTCAATATCAGGCCGACGAGCTTGCCCGGGCGCGCAGCGCGGGCGCGCGGGGCTTGAAGGTCACCAAGACGCTCGGTCTTTACCTGCGCGAAGGCATCGCCACCGGGCCTTTGGTGAAAGTGGATGATCGCCGCCTGGACGCCATGTGGGAAGCCTGCGCCGCCCTCAGGATGCCGGTGGCCATTCACGTGGCCGATCCTGAAGCCTTCTTTCTTCCCATCGACCGCTTCAACGAGCGCTTCGAGGAGCTCAGCAATCACCCGGATTGGTCGTTTTATGATCGGGACTTCCCGAGCTTTCAGGAACTGCTGGAAGCCTTCTACCGCGTCGTGGCGCGCCATCCTCGGACGCAGTTCATCGCCCTCCACGTTGGGCACAATGCCGAAAACCTGGCCAGCGTATCGGAGAACCTGGACCGCCACCCCAACTTGCACGTGGAGCTGGCGGCGCGCATTGGCGAACTCGGCCGCCAGCCGCGCGCCGCGCGTGAGTTTTTTGACCGCCACCAGGACCGCATCCTCTTCGGCACCGATGCGGTGCCCCACGGGGTGGAGACTCCCCAGCAAATCTTCGGGGAGGAACTTTACGAAATCTATTTCCGGTTCCTGGAAACCGAGGATGAATACTTCGATTACGCGCCCGCGTCGATTCCTCCCCAGGGGCGATGGAAGATTTACGGCCTCGGCCTGCCGGCAACGGTTCTGCGGCAGGTCTATTACGCGAACGCCGAGCGGCTGCTGGGCCTGCGGGCCTGAGGGGCGGCGCCTTTCACGAGGAGATAACATCAGGAGATGAGCTCATGCGAAAAATCAGAACGGGCAGGTGGGTTTCAGGGGTGAGCGTAGCGCTGCTGGCTCTGGCCGGGAGCTTGTGGGCGCAAGGCCAGAGCCGAACGCCGCAAGAGGCGGAGCAAAAGAAATCCTTGCTGCTGCGCGATTTCAAGCCGCAGTCGATGCTGCATGCTCCCGTCCACAACGTCTATCGCGCGCGCTTCCCGGTCATTGATGTTCATAATCACGTCAATGGTGCCCGGACTCCGGACCGCGAGCGCATCCCGGCGGCGCAATTGATCGAATTGATGGACCACTGCAACCTTCAGAAGATCGCCATCCTCACGGGTGCCTGGGGTGACGCTTTGCAGAGGGTCGTGGACCAGATGGTGAAGCCTTATCCCGATCGCTTTATGGTTTTCACCCAACTCGACTGGACGAACCTGGACGCTCCCGACTTCGGCGAGCAGATGGTCCGCCAGATACGCGACGCGGTGGCGCGCGGGGCCCGCGGGCTGAAGATCACCAAGGAGCTCGGGTTGCGGGTCCGCTACAAGTCCGGCAAGCTCCTCACGGTGGACGATCCGCGCCTGGCTCCCATCTGGGAAGAGTGCGGCCGGCTGGGCATCCCGGTGGCGATCCACGTCACCGACCCCGAGGCGTTCTTTCATCCCGTAGATGGCGCCAACGAACGTTATGAGGAGCTGATCGATAATCCCGATTGGAGTTTCTACGGCCCGAAATTTCCCAGCAAGGAATCCATCATCGCCGGGCGCGACCACATGTTCGCCCAGCACCCTAACACCACGTTTATTTCCCTGCATGTGGGGAATTGGCCGGAGGATCTGGATTACGTTTCCGATATGCTCAACCAGCATCCGAACGTGGTGGTGGAAATCGGCGCGCGCGTGGCCGAGCTCGGCCGCCAGCCGCGGCGGGCTCGCAGATTTTTCCTAGAGTACCAGGATCGCATCCTTTTCGGGACAGACTTTTCGGTAAGTGAGGAAATGTATCGCAATCACTTCCGCTGGCTGGAGACTGCCGACGAGTATTTCGATTACTGGGCGGCTCCGGAACAGGGCCGGTGGAAGACTTACGGGCTGGAATTGCCGGATGAGGTGTTGGAGAAGGTCTATCATCGCAATGCCGAGAAGATCTTCAGCCAGTTCAAAGGACTGGCGGCGAAATGAGGAGGTGTCGGGTGAAAAATCATTCGAAACTAAGACTCTTAACGATTTGTTCCTGGCCGCAGGTGTGGCTGGTCTTGCTGGCCGCAACCCTTGCAGGCGTGACGAGTTGCCAGCAGTCAGCGGCGCCGCCCGCGGAGCAGGCGTTGCCCTCTGCGGTGGCCGTAACGGTGAATCCCGGCGGGCCGGTGCTGCTCAAGACGCAGGCGGCGGAGTTTGAAATTCTGCCTTCCGGCTATATCCAGGCTTACTTGCTCAAGGACGGCAAACGGCTCACGCTGGATGAACCGGAAGTCGGCGCACCTGCCGGCGGTTACCTGGTGAGCGGCGGCAAGGAGATCCGCGACTTTGCGCTGGATTTTGACCACGTCCAAGTGTCGGAAGCGCACGGCAAGCTGGGAGCGCGCGGGAAGAGGGTGGAGATCACGGGGCGCAGTCCGGCGGAAGAGGCGGGGGGAATCGCAAAAACGCTCGCCGTGGAAGTCTACGACGACTTCCCGAACCTGGCGCTGGCCACGGTGGCCTACAAGAATACTGGGACCGCGGAATTCAAGCTCGACCGCGTGGTGGAGCAGCGACAGCGCCTGAATGCGGCGCTGGCCGATCCCAAGGAGCCCCCTTACCGTCTCTGGTCATTTCAGGGCTCCAGCTACGACTGGGGCCGGGATGACGTCGTCAATATCTCCAAGAGCTTCTCCCAGCCGAATCTCATGGGGGCCATAAATCGCCGGGGGCTGGGCGGCGGGATTCCGGTGGTGGCGTTTTGGACGGCGACGGTGGGCGAAGCGATTGGGCACGTCGAAACGCTGCCCTTGGTGCTTTCGCTTCCCGTCAAGGTTGGCCCCGACGAGCGCGTCGAGGCGTCCTTGGAGCTGGAACCCAAAACCGCACTCAAACCGGGCGAGGTTTTTTCCATGCCGTGCAGTTTTGTGGCGGTTTACGCCGGCGATTTCTACGAGCCCTTGCATCTTTATTCCAGCGCGTTGCAGCGCGAGGGTTGGACGCTCCCCAAGCCGACCAACGAGGACTACAACATCAGTTGGTGCGGCTGGGGCTACGAGTTTGACGTCACGCCGGCCCAGATGCTGGGCACTGTGCCCAAGCTCAAGGAACTGGGCATCAAGTGGGCCACGCTCGACGACCGCTGGTTTGAGAACTACGGCGACTGGGAGCCGCGCCGCGATACCTTCCCGGACGGGGCCATGAAGAAGATGGTGGACGACTTCCACCAGCAGGGAATCCTGGCGCAGATCTGGTGGTTGCCCATTGGCGTCGAGGACGGCCAGGGGAGGTACGAGTCACATCACTACGTCACAGCCCAAGTCGTCGCCCAGCATCCCGACTGGCTGATTCTCGACCAGAACGGCAAGCACGCGCGCATGGCCCGCGGCCTGGCGGCGCTCTGCCCGGCATTGCCGGAAGTGCAGGAATATCACAAGCGGCTGACAGAGAAATTCATTCGCGATTGGGGCTTTGACGGCCACAAGCTGGACAATGTCTTTACCGTCCCGGCCTGCTACAACCCCCAGCATCACCACAAGTCGCCCGAGGAATCCATCTACGCGATGGGCGAAGTTTACAAGGCCATCTTCCAG
>Ga0315309_1000471_pt1 | contig 24406 bp, 23 predicted proteins | sample TDP4_MG_FD_203080 | JGI IMG/M metagenome (GOLD analysis project Ga0315309, IMG submission 203080) | Freshwater sediment microbial communities from Lake Towuti, South Sulawesi, Indonesia - TDP4 | ecosystem: Environmental > Aquatic > Freshwater > Lake > Sediment | place: Indonesia: South Sulawesi...
CGTTGGGCCTGAGCAGCGAGGTCTGGCTCGTGGGTGATCATCACGATGGTCCGTCCCCGTTCATGCAGTTCGTGCAGGATGTCAACGATCTCCTGGCTGGACTGGGTGTCCAGATTGCCCGTTGGCTCGTCGGCCAGGATGATGAGTGGGTCGTTGACCAGGGCGCGGGCGATGGCTACGCGTTGCTGCTGCCCGCCGGACAGCTCGTTGGGACGGTGATGTGCCCGCTCGCTCAGTCCCACCGTTTCCAACGCCTGCCGGGCCAGCGCCTCCCGCTCGGCCGCGCTCTGCCGTTGGGGACCATTGCTGTTGTATAGCAAGGGCAGCATCACGTTCTTGAGCGCGCTCGCCCGGGGCAACAGGTTGTAAGATTGGAAAACAAAACCGATCCTGCGGTTGCGCACTCGCGCCAGCTGGGTCTTGTTCAGTTCGCTCACGTCTTCGCCGCCCAGCCAGTAGTGCCCTTCTGTGGGCCGGTCCAGGCAGCCCAGGATATTCATCAGCGTGCTCTTGCCCGAGCCCGAGGGGCCCATGATAGCCACGAACTTCCCCTCGTCAATGGCCAGGTCCACGCCGTCCAGGGCGGTCACAGCTACCTCGCCCATGCCATAGACTTTGGTCAGATTTTGTACTTCGATCAGATGCTCGTTCATTCGATTACTCCTCCCCCCTTGATCCCCCCGTGGAACGGGGGGATGGCCGGAGGCCAGGGGGGTTACTTTGTCTCCATGATGCCGGTGCTGACCTCGTCTCCCTGCTCCAGGCCACTGATGATCTGGGCGCTGGTAACGTCCATAAGCCCAACCTCGACGGGACGCATCTCGAGTTGGCCGCCCACCATGACAAAGACGGCATACTTGCCGGGGGAGAACTCCCGCAGCGCCTCGACCGGCACCAGCAGAGCGTTCTCAGCCCGGCCGGCGATGACGTCCACGCTGGCGTTCAGTCCGGCCGGCAAGAGTCGGGGGTTGCCCAAACCCTCCTCATCCAGCGCGGCCAGAGCCTGTACCGTTGCCACACTATCCACCTCAACCAGGGTCGGCGTTACCTGCGTCACGTGACCGTGGAAGGTCTCGTCAGGCAGGGCGTCAAAGACCACTTCCACCTCGTAGCCGACGGCGATCTTGTCCAGGTCGGTTTCGTCCAGGTACAGCTCGATGAGGGGATGGTCCAGGTCGGCCAGGGTGATGATGGCCTCGCTGCCCACATTCTCGCCAGCCTGAGCCTCCACTGCGGTGACGATGCCGGCGAAGGGGGCCTTGAGCACAGTGTCCTCCAGTTGGGCCTGGGCCGAAGCCAGGGTGATGCGGGCCTGTTCCACGTCCAGTTGAGCTGTTTCCAGCTCCTCAGACGATGCGCCGGCCAGCAGGGCGTCCAGCTCGGCTTGAGCCTGGTCCACCTTGGCCTGGGCGGCGGCCAGTTCCTGCGGGTCCGGGCCTTGCTCCAGGGTGTCGAACTGGGTCTGAGCCTCGGCCACTGTGGCTCGCGCGGCCGCGAGCTCCTCCTCTGTCGGTCCAGCTACCGCCTGGTCGTAGGTTGCTTTGGCCTTCTCGTAGGCTGTGCTGGCTCGCCAGAGCTCCATGGCCTCGGAGGTGGCGCTAACACCGGGCCTCCAGGCGACTTTGTCATAGGCAGCCTGAGCTTCCTGCAAGTCAATTTCCGCCGTTTGCAGGTCGGCTTTGGCGATGAGAACCTCCTCCTGTGTGGGACCGGCCAGGAGCGATTCCAGCGCCTTTTGAGCGCTGACCAGGTTGTCCCGCGCGGCCGCCAGCTCTTCAGCGGTCGGGGGCGTGGTCAGGTCGTCCAGGGAGGCCTGGGCATCGGCTAGGCTCGCCTGGGCCGCGGCCAGTTCCGCCGCATCGGGCTCCTTGCTCAGCGTGGCCAGCTCGAGCTCAACCAGGCGCAGGCTGATCTCGGCCTGGGTCACCTCGGACCGGGCGTCGGTGTCATCCAGCCGGGCCAGCACAGCGCCGGCCTCCACCCGGTCGCCCACCTCCACCAGCACCTCGGCCAGAACACCGCCGGCAGAGAAGCCCAGATCCACCTCGGTGGACGGAATCAGTGTGCCAGTGCCGCTGGCTGTGATGACCAGGTCACCCCGGCGCACCCGGGTCGTCCTGATCGTCTCGGCTGCCGGAGAAGGCGTCTGGGCCGGGAGAACCTGGCTATGGTAGTACCAGCCGCCGCCGGCCAGAAGCACGACGATGGCCAGGATGATAAAGAGAAGCCGTCTGTTACGTAAGAAAGAACTCATGATTTTACTCACCTCCCTGTCCCCGCATCTGGGGATGTCTTTTTTTCACAGCCCATCATAGCATACAATTATAAAGGTTTGATGAAGAAGAGATAAAGATGCTATGTGACTTGTAAGCAAACCGCCGGACCTGGCGATCCGGTGGGAGCATAGGCAACCGAGCCGCGTGTGATGAGCCTGCCGAAAAAGTGTTGACGTTGGATTCTTTGCGTGGTATAATAACATTGAAAGTACCTTGACATTGTTGATTGGTCGGTAGCAAGCCCTCACCCCCCGGCTCCCTCTCCCAAATTTGGGAGAGGGGGTGCCCGAAGCGGAGCGGAGGGCCTTTCAAGGGTAGGTTTTTTGCTGGCGCGGCCTCGCCTGACGATAAATCGTCGGGCTGATAGCCCTAAGCCCGCTGAAGTGGGCTGCTGGAGGGCGATTTATCGCCCTTTGCACTATTAGCCCGATGCTTCAGCATGGGGCAACCACAGTGCGCGGTCGGCGCAGCAAATTTTCCAGGACTCGAAAAAGAAGGCGGGCATCGCCAAGCCCGCGACGTTCCATACGCTACGCCATTCGTTTGCCACGCATCTGCTGGAAGACGGCGTAGACATTCGGTACATTCAGGAACTGCTGGGGCATGGCAATATCCGAACGACCGAGCGCTATACTCACGTCAGTCAGAAGGCCATGGGGCGGATCCGCAGTCCTCTGGACACCCTCGATTTGCCTTTGGAAGGATAGTGGAGAAGGGAGGTGCGCAAAAGCGAAACAAAAGTTACGGGTATCCACCAAAATCTTGTATGCACTACGAACCAAAGGGTTCGTAGTACGTAAGTTTGGCGCAATTGTGCTGAGAAGGGAGATTTGCTATGAGTCAAACACTGGTAATTTCTGACACTCTCTACACCCAGTTACAAACCACTGCCCGCGCACGTGGGCTCGACAGCATTGAAGAATTGCTTCGACAACTGGTTGAGATGTGGCAGTCAAGAGTGAGCGAACTCCGCCGTCGTCAAGAAGTAGTCCATCGGATTGACGCTTTGCGCGAGCGTCTTTTTGCCAAGTATGGTGAGATGACGGACAGCGTGGAGTTGATTCGCGCAGACCGCGAGCGATAACATAATGGACAAAATCGTCGTAGACAGCAGCGTAGTCATCAAATGGTTTGTAACCGAACCGCTTTCTGCAGATGCGCGCCGCATATTGGATGGGTATCAATCGGGGACGCTTACTCTGCTTGCGCCTGATTTACTCAATGCCGAAGTAGGTAACATCGTCTGGAAAAAGCATCGTTTTCAGGGGTTGGCGAAGACCGATGCAGAGCAGATCGTTGATGTGTTTCGGGAGTTGGCGATTGCGTTTACGCCCACTGCCGAGTTGCTTGAGGAAGCTTTTCGTCTCGCGGTAGAACACGAACGGACGGTGTATGATGCGCTGTATGTAGCGTTGAGTGTACGAGAGGAGTGTCCGTTTGTCTCAGCAGATGAAAGGCTGGTGAACCAATCAAGAAAGTGCCCCCATTGAAGCGGGAGGAGAGATAGGATATGGCTCATCTAATGGTAAGTGTGACGGATTTTGTGATTGTTGGGCCCTATACCTTGCGTATTACCTTCGACGATGGCACCGAGCAAACCATCAACTTTGAGCCTGTGCTATACGGCTACTACTATGCACCGTTGCGCGACCTGGATTTCTTCAATCGAGTTCGTTTGGACCCCGAGATTCACACTCTGGTATGGCCCAATGATGCTGACTTCGACCCTGCCACACTTTACAACTGGCACCGGGGAGATGGAGCAGAATTGGCGCAGAAGGCAGCGCGATGGCACAAGGCTCAGGCTGGCATTGTTGAGCGAGTTTCGTAATGCCATCTCCAGGTTAGGCAGGCTGAACACGCACGAACGGCTAACGCTACAGCCCCCCGACAACGGCACGCGCGCGGCTTGCTGGCGCGGCGGGTTGGCGAAAGGGTAGGGGCGATTCGGCGAATCGCCCTTACATCGGAGCGCGCCGTTGCGGGGGGTGGGCGTTATACAACATCCAAACGCTGCGCCAGCACTTCAGATGTACGCCTGTGATGATAACGCTGGTAGAAGACGTCGCCGAACGACCTCTGGTCCGCCACACCATCACAATAGGACACACGCCATCAATAACTAAGCTAACGTTGCTTCACACTAAAAGAGCCGTCCTGAACCCAGGGCGGCTTTGCTTTCGGCCCAGCGGTCAACTTCCATACCTCCATTCCTGTTGAGTCAATCCGCCTACTCGTGGCGCAAAGCCTCGATGGGGTTCAGCCTGGCCGCTCGATTGGCGGGGTAGATGCCGAAGAAAAGGCCGATAGCCACCGAGACGCCCAGGGCCATGATCACCGAACCCGGGGTAACCAGGGTGCTGAGAAGCTCGCTGGCCAAACGGGACAGGAGTTGCGCCCCGCCCCAGCCGACCAGGACGCCCACCACGCCTCCCATGCTGCTCAGGACCACAGCCTCGACCAGAAACTGCATGAGGATGTCACGCCGCTTGGCCCCCACCGCCCTGCGGATGCCGATTTCGCGCGTGCGCTCGGTGACCGAGACCAGCATGATGTTCATGATGCCGATGCCCCCCACCACCAGGGAGATGGCCGCGATGCAGCCCAGGAGGATGGTGAAGGTGCCCGTCGTCTGCTGCACCATCTCCATGATCTGTACCTGGCTGCGTATGTTAAAGTCGTCGGCCTGGCTGGGAGACAGGCCGTGGCGGGCCCGCAAGATGGCCCTCAGTTCCGCCTGGGCAAAGTCCATCATCTCCGCTGAGGTCACCTGGACGTTGATAGACCCAAGGGAGGTGTTGCCTGCTCCCCCGAACTTGACCTGGGCAGTGCTCAAGGGGATAAAGACCTGGTCGTCCTCGTTCGTGAAGCCCGTCTGACCCTTGCTGGCCATGACCCCCACCACCTGGTAGTTCTGGCGGTTGATCTTGATGGTCTTGCCTACAGGATCGAGATAACCGCTCCCGAAGAGGTCCTCGACCACGGTGGTTCCCAGGGCGCAGACCTTGGCCAGGCTCTCCACGTCCTGCTGGTCAATGAAGCGCCCTCGGCTCACCTGCCAGTTGCGCACGGTCAGGTACTCGGGGGTGACGCCCAGGGCGCTGGTCTGGGTGTTCTTGTTCCCGTAGACCATCTGGGCTCCTCGGATGGAGTATTCAGGGGCGATGGCCTCCACCAAGGTGGCCAATTGGGCGATGGCTTGCGTGTCCTCGTTGGTCAGGCTTTGGGCGCTGGCGGCCCCCTGGGATGCCCGACCGAAGAAGGCGGCCCCAGGCGAGATGACCAGCAGGTTGGAGCCCAGGCTCTGGAACCGCCGGGTCACCGATGCCTGGGCGCCCTGGCCCACGGCTACCAGGGCGATGACCGCCGCCACGCCGATGATGATACCCAGCATGGTCAGCCCTGACCTCAACTTGTTGGCAGTCAGTCCCTGCAACGCCAGGCGAATACTCTGGATGACGTTCATTCCCTCACTCTCCTTGAGTAGGGCGGCCTACAGCTACCCGATCACGGCTCTCTGTGTTCCTCTCTTCTCTGCCCTGCGCCTGGAATGCCAATGAATCCAGGGCCGGAGGGGAAACTCGGCGTGGCGGATGGTGCGAAGGTGATCACCACCAGATCGCCCTCGTTCAACCCTCGCACGATCTCGGTATAGGTGCCGTCAGATAAACCGACCTCCACATTGGTCGTGGCAGGTGATGCATTGGGGCCATCCTGCACCAGCACAGTGGCCAGGCCTTCCTCGTACTGCACGGCCATGGCCGGCACCAACAGCACGTTCTCCTTCTTGCCCACGGTGATCTTCAAGTTGGCCGTCATCCCTGGCTTGAGAGTGACGCCCTCAGTCCCCTCAAGGCTGACCGGCACCTGGTAGGTTACGATGTTCTGACTCAGCGTCCCCTGCAGGGGCACCGAGAGAACCCTGCCGCTGAACCTCTTGCCAGGCAAGGCGTCGAAGGTGATTTCCGCCTCCTGCCCTATCTCCACCTGGCTGATGTCCGTCTCGTCCACCAGAGCCTTGACCTCCAGGTGGGAGAGGTCGGCCAGGGTGACCACCACGATATTCGAGGAGACCAAATCCCCCACTTCGGCTCCCACGTCAATGACGGTGCCATCGAAAGGGGCGACCATAGTGGCTGCTTCCAGGGCTGCCTTTGCCTCTTCGAGGTCGGCCTGGGCAACGGCGACCTTGGCCTGGGCCACCTCGACGTCCTCGGGATCAGGTCCTGCCTGGATCTCGGCCAGATCGGCTTGCGCTTTCTGAAGGGTGTATTCGGCTTGCGCCACCTGAGTCTTGTCTTTATCCAGCTCGAGTGGGTCAGGGCCGGCCTGGAGCGTGGCCAGATCTTCCTGGGCCTCCCGCAGGGCGTCCTCGGCCTTGGCTACCTTGTTCTCGGCATCGCCCAGGGCCTTGGCTGCCTCTGCTCGGGCCGCATCGAGCCTCTCCTTGGCCCCCATTAAGGCGTTCCATTCCCATTCAAGGCGGGTCTTGGTCTCCTCCCCTCGCTCGTATGCCTTTAAAAAATTGCCATAGTTATTTTCGTACCAGGTCTCTTCGAACTCGCGATCCCGCACGTTTTTGGAAACGACGTCGCTCTTCTGGACGACGATCAGATTGTTCCTGGCGCTTTCCAACTCGGCTGTGGCGTCTCTGACCGCAGCCTCGGCGGTCGGCATATCGGGATTCAGGAGATCATGAAGCGTCTTCTGGGCTTCCGCCAGACCCACCTCAGCCTGGGCCACGGCCACTTGAGCCTGCGTCAAGTCCAGCTCGGTGTACGGTTTCTGGGCTTTCTCCAGGTCACTCTGGGCGATGGTCAGTTGAGCCTCAGCCTCGGTGACCGCCCTCTCCAGGGATGTGGCATCAATGCGCGCCAGCACCTCCCCCGCTTTCACCTGCTGGCCCGGGGTGACGTTCAGTTCCGTCAGGGGGATCTTGGTGACGTCAAAGCTCAACTCTGCCTGGCGGGGGGCATAGACTTCCCCCGTGGGGGCGATAGTGGCCACGATGGTGCCCCGCTCCACAACCACCTTTTGGCTGTAGGTCGAGGCCTGTTCCCCGCTACGCAGGAGGCGGTAGCCCCATAGCCCGCCCCCGACCAGAAGGGCAGCCAACATCAGGATGACCAGAAGGGCAACCGGCGTAAGGATGACTAGAGTTTTGGGTATCTTCATCGGCTCCTCCTCAAGAGGACAACTTCCCCCTCGGAGCGGTTACTGAGATTGAGGGGTGGGCGGAATCTGCAAGACCCGAATGGAGCGGGCTGTGTAACTGCCATCATCTTGCCTCGTCCCTGAAACCATCACCCCTTCGCCGGCCTTCAGGTCACCGATGGTCACTGCGGTGTACTTCTCGATGAGGGTGGTGTCGGTGGTCTGTACCCGGATGGTGCCCTCTTGGGTGGTGACGACCAGGGTGTTGCCCTCGACCGCCTCGATGGTGCCCATGATGCCGCCACCAAATCGCCCTGCGCCTCCCCGCCCTGGCTGAGGGGTCCCGAACAGACCTGGGCCTTGACCACCCGGTCCCCTGAACCGCTCCCCCCGGGCCTGGTTAGCCCGGGCTTGGCCAAAGGACATCCCAGCCCAAAAGGAACCAGCTACCACAGCCACAAGCACTAGCAACGCGACGATGATGATCACGGTCTTTTTCATGTCTCTCCTCCCTCAGAATTACCTTTTACGTATGTGTCAAAGAACTGAATGGATCTTTCCATAGCTGTCCCAAAATGATTGGATATATTATGGTTGTCATTTTCATAGGTGTAGAGCTCAACAGGCCTACCCACTTTTTGAATTTGGCTACTCAAGGTTTCGGAGAATTCGATAGGGACCGAAGAATCTGCGGTGCCATGGTGAAGCTGGATGGGTCCTGATAAATCGCTCAAATAGGAATTCGGCGAGATAGAGGCCCAAAACTCGGGATTCTCTTCAGGAGAGCCGTACAAATCAAACAACTCCTGTCGCCATCTTCTTCTACCGCTGTCAGGATTTGGCGTTGGGCCAGGGTTGCCATCATCTCGCCGATGCCACCGCTCAAATAAATCTGGATATGAGGCCACAACGCCAGCCCAAATAACCCCGGCTTTAATATCTTCTGTCACGATCATAGATCGCAGCGTAATCTGTCCCCCCAGCGAATGTCCCCACATCCCTATCCGGTCAGGGTCGGCGTCTGGGTAGTTTTTCATAGAAGATACGGCATTGAGGACATCTATCGTATAGGCAGGTGAGCCATATCCGCCCGCTGCCTCTCCTTCTGAGTTGCCGTGCCCTCGGTAATCAGACTTGAAAACGATGTATCCATTTCTGGCAAAGGCATCCACATAGGCAACATAACGTTCCGTGGTTCGGTACTGGGCAGGGGGAATGTAACCATGGTTAAAAATAACGACTGGCCAGCCGCTTTCAGGCTTTTCTCCCCGAGGCACCGTTAGCAGGGCATATATTTTTAGCCCTTCAGACAGATAGGAAGCAATGTAGCAGTCGTAATTAGAACCAGGGTCAAGCGTTTCTTCAATCGTAATCTCGCTACCGGGATACGCCTGTTGTCGCATCACCTCGATCATCAAAGGATGCGTCGGAGTAGGGGTCGGTGTGAGCGTGGGGGTGGCCGTCGGCGTCGGTGTGGCTGTCGGGTTGGGCGTGAGCGTCGGTGTGGCTGTCGGGGTGTTAGTCGGCACGGCCGTTGGTGTAAAATCTAAGCTGTTGACATCCATCGCTTCGGCCATCGTCTGTAGGGCCGGTTCCTGGGGCGTCCCAGCCGGGGCCAGGAAGTGGATGTAGGCGACATAGCTGCCAACGGCTGCCAAAAACATCGCGATGAGTAGGGTAAACCAGGTTCGGCGTTTTTTCATCGAGTCTCCTGTGAATTGATAGATATGGGCAGTGCGAAGGTGAAGGTGCTGCCCTCGCCTTCGGTGCTCTCTACCCAGATACGTCCTCCGTGGGCTTCGACCAGTTGCTTAGCAATAGCCAGCCCCAGCCCCGCCCCGCCGGTGGCCCGCGACCGTGACTTGTCGGCCCGATAGAAGCGTTCAAAGACGTAGGGCAGGTCCTCGGCGGCGATGCCGCTCCCCGTGTCCTGCACGCTCACCTCGACCCACTGACCTTCAACATGTCCGACAATGGCGATCTCCCCACCTGGCGGCGTGTGGGCCAAGGCATTATCGAGTAGATTGCGCAACACCTGACCAATCCGCTGAGGGTCAACGTCCACGAGGAGATCCTCCGGCAGCTCAACCTGCAACGTCACTCCCTTGGCCTCCGCCCGGAGACGGACTGCCCCGATGGCTCTATCCACTATGTCGGCCAGGGCCACCGGTTGGCGTTCCAGCCTGAGCTGCCCAGCTTCAGCCAGGGATAGCTCCTGCAAGTCATCTATCAGGTGATTGAGGAGCATAGCTTCTTCGTGGAGGGAATCAATGATGTGTCTCTCCGGTTCTACCACGCCGTCTTGCAGCGCCTCCAGATAGCCCCGGATGTTGGAGAGAGGGGTGCGCAACTCGTGGGCTATGTCGGTCACCATGTTGCGGCGTAGCTCCTCGAGCCGGGCCAGACCGTCGGCCATAGAATTAAAGGCCCGGGCCAGCTCGCCGATCTCGTCCCGCGACGTGATGTCCACACGTTGGCTCAGATCTCCCGCCTCCATGCGCCGCACAGCCGCCGTCAGGGCCTCCACCGGTGCAAGGATGCGGCGCGAGAGGCCCAGGATGAGCAGCACGGCGCCGAGGCCGGCGACCACGGCGATCAGCAGCAGGGTGCGATTAACGGAAGTCAGGAGGGCCCTGCTCTCAGGCTCCACACCTGGGGGCGGGGGAGGGCGAACTCTGGCGGAATCCGGGAAGACTTGCCCAGGATCCACATCCCAGCCGGTGAAATCGGTGTAGAGAACACCAACCTCTGTTCCATGATGGATGATCTGCGTGGCTGGGGTATCCCAATCCTGATCCAGGGGCTGCCCGACCAACTTCCCCTCAGAGTCGGCGACGATCTGTCCCTCCTCATCGGCCAGAATCACCCGTTCCCCCGTGATCTGACCCATCCGTTCGACCACGGGTTGCACGCCGGACCAGCTTTCGTTCTGGGCATAGTGCTGAGTCAGGAGCCCCTCGAAGCGCTGGTGACGCGTCATCCTCCGGTCCTCCTCGTAACGAGTAAACATCCTGGTGGTAGCCAGGGTGTTGAAGAAGGCCATGCCCCCCACCGCTGCCACCACTACCAAAATCAGCACCACGAGCAGGCGAAAACGCAAAGTATGGAACATTTTCAATCCTCGCCGAACTTGTAGCCCACGCCGTAGATGGTCTGGACGTAGGTCGGATTCCCGGGATCCCGCTCGATTTTCTTGCGCAGGTTCTTGACGTGAACATCTATCGTGCGCTCAAAGCCCTCGAAATCGTAGCCAAAGACCCGGTCCAAAAGTTCCAGCCGGGTGAAGGCTCGCCCCGGCTCCCCGGCCAGCACTTCCAGCAGCCGGAACTCGGTGGGAGTGAGCGATACGACCTCATCTCGCACCCGCACCTCGTGGCTGCGGCGGTCAATCACCAGGTCGGCAAAGCGCATCTCCATCGGACCTTGAGGGACCTCCTGGCCGACCCGGCGCAACACTGCCCGCACTCGGGCCACCAACTCCCGCGGGCTGAAGGGCTTGGTGACATAGTCGTCGGCACCCAGTTCCAGGCCAATGAGCTTATCCTCTTCGGTGGTCTTGGCCGTGAGCATGATGATTGGCACCTTGGACTCCGTTTGCAAGATGCGGCAGACGTCAAGGCCGTCCACCTCGGGCAACAGCAGGTCCAGCACGATGAGGTCTGGTCGCCTCTGGCGGGCCAACTTGAGGGCTTCCAGGCCGTCGTAAGCGACGAGCACCTGGTAGCCGTCCCTCTCCAGATAGAGCCGGACCAAGTCTACGATATTCCGGTCGTCATCAACCACCAGGATCTTGCACTTGGTCATCTTTTCGTGTGTCTCCTTGTCGCGATGCACTGCCATCCAACCAACCTGTCTCTATTGTACCAGAAAGATGTGGAGAAGTTATGAAGAAGTTATGAAGGTTTGATGTGGACCGCTCTCGTCACTATTACGCCACCATAAGTGTCAACTCAAGACCCCAGGGGTTTTCGTCAGCCAACCTTTGGGGCAGGTAGCCCTGGCTTGAAGAGCAACACTGTAGGAAATCACGCTCTCAAAACCCCCTGGGGTCTGGTTCAACAGGCCATCGAAGTCAGGTTGCACAAACAACAAGAGGGGGAGAAGCGCCCAGGCTCCTCCCCGCATTGTTCATTCCACTCACCTCCTTGGCTACACGGTTACTCACTCTGAGGGGGTGGGCAGCCTTTGAGGCCGAAGCCACGACCGAAGCCATGGCCACCCATCCAGCCCTTCTCAAGGCCCTGAAGCATCCAGTTGGCCTGTTCTTGGCTGATACGCCCATCTTCCACGGCCTGCTGGATGGCCTGCTTCTCGGCCTCGGCGCGGGCGGCATTCATGGCGTCGTACACCGTCTGCACGTCAACACCCTTCGCCTCGGCGATCTCGGCCAGGCTCTTGCCCGCATGCAACTCGGTAAAGAGTCCCTCGGGGGTCAGCCCCAGGGCCTCGGCCGCTTTGTCGAACATCGTCCACTGGCCGCCGCCAGCCCAGCCAAAGCCGCCTGGGCCAAAGCCACCCCGACCCCAGCCACCGCCGTGCCTGCCAAAGGGAACAGTGGGCGTGGGCTCTTGAGCGAATACAAGCGCTGCCCCGGCCAGGCCCGCCAACAGCAACACGACCAGCGCCACACCGGCCAGGAGGATAAGGCTCTTCTTGGTCATCTGATTCACCTCCTTCCTCGTCTAGATTTGGGTTGGCTTTCCTTCAACCCGCCTCTATTCTACCAGAAAGATATAAAGGAGTGATGAAGAAGCCTTGTGGGTTTGATGTAGTCGCTTCAGTAGATGATCTCTTCCGAGGGCATTTCTTCTGTCAGGTTCAGGGGCAGGACCCTGGTCTCAGGCGAGAGCCTGTCCCCTTTGGGGACGCCCACCACCCTGGCTACGAACTCACCGTCTTCGTTGCGACGGCCCAGGACGATGACCCTGTCGCCTACCTTGATGTCTTCGATGGACGGATTCTCCACCCCAGGGATGCGGAAGCGCGTGTTCTCGTCAGTCAGAATGGTCTTCTCACCCTGGCGGGTCTTGACGGTTAGGGTCGTGCCCTCGATGGTCTTCACCTCGCCGCCGACTATATTCCGGCGAACGATCATTTTCCGGAGTCGTCGGGCACGCGCCACGGCCACGATCTGAGCGGTGAAGGTGCCGTCATCGTCTTTCTGCCCCAGAGCGGTGATGATGCAGCCGGACTCGATATCGTCAAGGCCGGGCTCCTTGACGTTGGGAACGTGGAAGTAGGTCTCGGAAGTGGTGACCATCTCTTTCTCACCTTCACGGGTGACGATGACCAGCGTCTGACCTTCCACAGCCGTCACTTTGCCGCGTACGACGTGTTCACGCAATTCCTCGGCGGAAGCGATAGCCACCAGCCCGACCACCAGGCTGCCATCCTCGTCAGGCCTACCCAATGCTACCACCTGGTCACCAACCTGGACGTCAGCCAGGCTGGGATTCTCCACGTCGGGTGCCCAGAAGATGGCCTCGTCGGTGGTCACCTGCCTCTCACCTTGTAGGGTGTCGAGCACCAGAGTCGTCCCCTCGATGGCCGTCACCTGACCGCGCAGGAAGCGGCCCTGTTGGGGCTCGGCGGCCCAGACCACAGACCCCAGGCTCAGTACCAACGTGGCGAGCACCAGACTCAACGCGATCTTTTTCAGTGTCATGGTTCGATACCTCCTTGCTGTTTGATCTCTTATGCTCGCCTTCATTATCGCCCCTATCTGTTAAGCGCGTATTACCGATTTGTAAAAAATCTGTAAAATCGCATCAATTACGCTAAAAGTCCTTGATGGCCCAGGTAGCGATGAACTCTTCGTTGGTGATTTCTCCAGCCATCCAAGCCTCAAGCTCGGTCATGGGGACGGTGACGGTCATGGCCGTCATGCCTGCAGCGTCGCCGATGACAATGGAAACAAAATCCAGATCAGCCTGGATATCTCCAGTGTTGACCTGGTGGACGGCCCGCAGGACGGCTTCCACCACCGAAGCGACCTCCTCCAGGTCGTCGGTATCCGTCTTGAGGGTCACGATGGCCCCTTTCAGCCCACCCTCGGCCTGCCCAACGGTGACTTGTACGTCGGCCACGCCGTGGGAGAAGCAGGTCAGGGTGATCAAGGCAGCGGTGGTTTCATCGTCAAGGGCCGCAGACGAGACGGTCGTGGGGAGGAGGGTGGGGGTCTGTGTGGGGAGATGAAGGCGGGGTGTTGCAGTTAGCGGCAACGGAGGTGTGCCGGTCGGCTCAGGCGTCCGCGTCTCGGTCCAGGTTTGAGCGGTGACTGTCTCAAGCGCAAAGTTACGGTTGTCTGTAGACCCCCTAGGGTTGCAACTCGCCAGGACGATACAGACAGTGAGCCCTATCACACAAATAACCTGACTTTGCAACTTGCGAACATGATACAACATGCCCAAATTCTATAGCAATTCAACAAAAACGTCAAAGGGAAGCACAACATGACCACTATAGCATTGACCACCACACCCGGCCAAAGGCAAGGTCGGCCTCATCATGGGGTGAGAAACGGATGGCATCGTTCCGCTGCACGACAAAGACCACCGCCGCCCGGTGGCCTTCCGCCCTGGCCCGCGCCAGTTCACCCAGGTGGCGGCCGCGTTGGGTGGGTGCATCGGGAAAGAGGACACGGACTAACACGGATAAACACGGAACTTTTCTTCCTCCGTGTTCGTGTTCGTCCGTGTCCAAATCTTGATTTATTCTACGGGATCTCAGGCACCTCGTCGCTTTCCTTATCGGCGGCTGGCTGGGGAACCGATCCAGCTTTGCGGTGCCGATAGAGGATGAAAGCCAGCGAGGTGACGATGGATGCCACAGCGATGATCTGGGCTGTGGCGATGTTGCCTATCTTCCAGGCGTCCGGGCGCAGGAACTCGAGGAAAAAGCGCCCAAAGGGATACCAGATGGCATAGAGGAAGAACACATCACCATCCAGGAGGCGGGAGGCGAAACGGCGGCCCACGTACATCAACACAATGAAACCCAGCAAATTCCACATGGATTCATAGAAGAAGACGGGGTGGAAACGCTCGTAGGCCTCGAGGCCGGGCAGGCGGTTGGCAGGAGGGATGTAGATACCCCAGGGCAAATCGGTAGGGGGACCGTACAGTTCCTGATTGATGTAGTTGCCCCAGCGGGCGATGGCCTGAGTCAAAATGAGGCCGGGGGCACCGATGTCCAGCCAGCGCAGGAAACTGAGCTTGGCGTAGCGGGTATAGACAAAGACGGCCAAAACGCCACCGGCCACTGCGCCGTAGATGGCTAGCCCCCGGTAGCCACCGTGCCAGAAAGCGATAGCATCAATAGGATGCCGTCGGTACCAGTACCAGCCACATGGGTATAAAGTCTCTGGTGTGCAACCCTCGGGGATGGAGAAAACGTGATAGAGCCGGGCACCGATGATGCCAAAGAGCAAGCACAGAGCCAGGGCGTCCCAGGCGTGATCAGGGTTCTCGCCTCGGCGCTTGGCCTCGATGGTAGCTATGTAGGCGGCGAGCAAAGCTCCGCCCACGATAAGGATGCCGTACCAGTGCACGGCAAATGGACCAATTTGAAAAGCGACAGGGTTCATAGCAGTCCTCCATAGTTTGGTCAGCGCCTGGTGAACAGGCGTACAATGGCTTTCAGACAACCTTCACGTCCTGGCGGAGGCTCCGGCGGCGGAGGTTCCGGTGTGGGCTCCGGTGTAGGTTCAGGCGTAGGTTCAGGCAGTGGTTCCGGTGTAGGCTCCGGAGTTGGCTCGGGAGTCGGCTCTGGCGCAGGGGCAAGTTCAACGAAGGCTTTGTAGACCTCGGCTCGCCCTGAGCCCTGGGTGTTGGGATCCAAATTCAGGTTCAGGGCTGTAGCCATCATTAATTCCTTGACCTGAGCTGGCCTCAGGTCGGGCTTGGCTTGCAAGAGCAGGGCCGCCGTTCCCACGGCATGAGGGGTGGCCATGCTGGTGCCCGAAGCCTCGGTGTAGTAGTCATCAATGACATTGGCCATGCTCGTCCCCTTGGCCCGGCAGGAGATGATGCCCACGCCGGGGAAGACGATGTCGGGCTTGACACGGTGATCACTGGTCGGGCCTCGCGAGGAGAAATCAACCACGGTATCGTTGTCGGTAGAGGCACCGACGGTGATAACCTGACGCGCGCAGCCAGGTGAGCCCACGGTGAGGGCTCCCGGCCCCTGGTTGCCCGCCGCCGCACAAACGACTACATCGGCTTCAACCGCAGCGTCACAGGTCTCAGAAAGAGCGTCGGTGCCATCGCAGGGAGCGGGCCCACCCAGGGAAAGGCCAATGACGTGCACTCCCTGTTCCACAGCCCATTCGATGCCGGCCATGACATCGCTCATCATGCCGGAGCCATCGGCCAGGAGGACTTTGGCGATGTACAGGCTGGCCTCTGGAGCGATGCCAGCGTACCGGCCTCCGCTGGCCGAGCCGCTCCCGGCGGCAATGCCCGCCACGTGAGTGCCGTGCCCGTTGTCGTCAACATAACTCCCCCCGGTGAAACCCTTGCCTGCCGCGATACGACCGGCAAAGTCGGGATGGTCGGGATCAATGCCGGTATCCACGATAGCGATCTTGATCCCTTGGCCTCGGTAGCCCCCTTCTGACCAGACACGCGGCACCCCAATCAGGGGCAGGGAGACGTCCAGACAGGTGTGGACGGGCAGGTCCTGCCAAACCTTCTCCACGCCGGGGTCTTCGCTGAGGGCCTGGATGTCCCTGGCTTTGGCCTTCATGGCCGTAGCTGGTATGATCCTGTAGTGATAGCCCAGTGTGGCCCCTTCGATCAGACGTTGGGCCACGGCCACGTCCTTGCGATACTTGACAATGATACGGATCTCCTGGTCATCGGCACTGGCCCTCATCGTCTGCGCCAGAGCTTGGCTAAACTTGGCAGCGCACATTTCCCTCCCTCCTTTGCATGGGGGGTGCAGGGGAACGCCCTTGCCGGGGTTCCGGGGGTGTTCCCAAGCTTTACATTGTCCTCACGATTTGGTCTTCCTCGATCTTCTCGACCCAGGCCTCATCAGCCAATTGTAAAGCGGCATCAGCCCTAGCTGTGATAGCCAGGGACCTGGTCAATCTGAACTTACGTCGCACCTCTATGCCCAAAGCCTGAAGGCGAGTAAGGTATTGGCCAGGCTCCCTTTCGGTCTTGACGATCAGTCTGAATTCGGCCTCTGGATCGGCTTTCAGCCTTTCCAGCAACTCTGCATCAATTTTCTTCACTATTCCCCTCACTAAAACACCTGCTGGCTATTGTGGCAGTTTCCTTGCGAAATTATATCACATTATAGCCTTCTTGTCATATGGGCTCCCTTGTGATATAATCTCGTTTTGAGAAGGGTGAGCGAATCGAGGGACCACCCCCCGGTTGCATCCGGGCAGGGGAGGAAATTCCTGTGGAGCGATCTCAAGGAGGAGGCAACATGAGCGATCTGCTAGCCGAGATAGCGACGGCCGTGATCGAGGGCAAGTCCGAGGGCATCGCCGCGCTGACGAAAAAGGCCCTGAGCGAGGGATTGAGCGCCAAAGAGATCCTGGACAAGGGTTTGATGCCGGGCATGGACCATGTGGGTGAGGCTTTCAAGAGAGTTGAGATGTTCGTGCCTGATGTGCTTCTCTCAGCCCGCGTCATGCAGGCCTCAATGGACATTCTCAGGCCCAAGCTGGTCGAGAGCGGGGCCAAAATGACCGGCAAGCTGGTCATCGGTACCGTGCAAGGCGACCTGCACGACATCGGCAAGAACCTGGTGGCCATGATGATAGAGGGGGCCGGCTTCGAGGTGTTTGATTTGGGCAACGACGTATCGCCCCAGGCCTTCGTCCAGGCCGTCCAGGAGAACAAGCCGGACATCGTGGGCATGTCGGCCCTGCTGACCACGACCATGCGGGCCATGGACCGTACCATCGAGGCTCTGAAGGAGGCCGGCCTGCGGGATGAGATCAAGATCATGATAGGTGGCGCGCCGGTGACGTCCGATTTCGCTGAGCAGATCGGGGCCGATGCCTATTGCTCCAACGCAACAACGGCCAAAGAGACAGCTAGGAGGTTCGTCGGCGCTTAAGAGTTGCACACAAAAAGAGCCCAAAGGCTGCGTCCCTTGGGCTCTTTATCAATGTGTGTGGCGCTACGACTAGTACCTGAGAATGGCCCCGATGCTGCCCGCTTCCTCCAGAGCTGCACTGCCCTTGACCACTTCCACTTGCATGCCCAACTCGATGGCCTTGCGGACAATGGTATTCACGGCATCCTCGATTTGGGTCATCTCTCCGCCGCAGAAGGGGCACTCTTTCAGTTCGTGGGCTGCAACATAACCGCAGTTCTGGCAGCCGTAACCCGTGGCTACATACCCCTCAGCCACCACCAAAATGTGCGCTCGTCCCTCTTGTACAGCGGCCAGGGTATCATCCAGGCCGAGGGCTGCGTGTCCTCCCCTGGAGGTAGCCGCGGTGATCAATTGCTCCACCAGCTCCTTTTCTCGCCTTCTGTCTACCTCTTGGATCACCTCCAGGGAGCGATCCAGCACCTCCGTCTCGGAGGCCGCCATATCCAGAGGGATACTGCCCACCACCTGCTCCTGTAACTCCTTGGGCAGCATCCCTTGAAATTGGGTCAAGATCTCGTCGGTGCCTCCCAGAATGATACGGCTGCACCTCCCTCTCTCGCAGAACCTGGCTGTCAGTTCGGCCGCCTCCTTCAGATTGCGCTGAGCTATCTCCTCTTCGTGTCGGCTCACGCGAGCGGTCAGCCCGCCTAGACGACCTGCCGCCGAGCCGCCGCCGCGCTTGGTGCGCTTGACCTCCTCGCCCCACGTGCTATCCGTTTCTTCCAGTTCGCCCTGGTTGAACAGGAACAGTCGCGCCCCCTCGCGGTCAACCAGGATCACGCCGTAACGTCCGTACTCATCGAGGACGTCAGTGAGGGGCTTGATATAAGGGCTATCGGCCACAAAGACGCGGTTCTCTACCGGAACAGCCAGCGGATAGGCCCGCCAGAAGTCTTCTTCCAGGCAGGAGAAGATGACCACTCCTTTCCCTTGCCAGTCGTATTGAAAGTCGAAGTATTTCTCCACCTCGGCCAGGTCTTTGGCCGAGGCCTCATTGGCCACTCCTTTGAGCATACTCTTCAAAGTCAGTCTGTACTCATCCTTGGTGTGCTGCGTCGGATCCACGTTCAGGTACAGGCTGAGGACGGAACTTTCCTTAGCACGGAAATCAACTAGCTCCTGAAGTTCCTTCTCACTGATCATATCTACCTCCTAAAGGATGATAGGGCCGCTGCGAGGGGTGTAGTGAGTGCTTCTTATCATACTACACGCTTTTGCCGGGCCTGTCTATCCGTAAACATACGTAATTCATTCAAAAAAGCCCCGTATTTTTCGTACCGGGCCGGTCGTGATGCGTGATCAGACACGCTCTAACTCTCGTCGTAAACGCTCGATCTCAGCCTCGAACTCGGCCTGGATTCTATCCATCTCCTTTTGCAAATACTTCATACGTTCGCTCATGTTCAGGATAACTTCCACGCCAGCCAGATTAACGCCCAGATCATTGACCAGGCGGTTTATCTTGCGCAGGCGTTCGAGGTCATGGGGCGAATAGAGCCGCCGCCCTGAAGCGCGAGCTGGTTTGACCAAGCCGATTTCCTCGTAACGGCGCAGGGTTTGTGGATGCAAGTCAACTAATTTGGCTGCCACGCTGATGACGTAGCAAGGCTCATCTCGATCCGGGTTTTGATCCATATCCATCACCTCGGCGGGGATGGGGAAAAGCCCAATCCCGTTTTTCTCTTTACTCAAAAGTTTAGTCGCTCATCCAATTCGACGGTGAGGCGCTTTTCGTCTCCATCGCGGATGATAGTCAGTTTTATTTCCTGACCGACCACGGTGCTTTCAAGATAGGTGGTCAGATCATCCATGCTTCGTATCTCAGTATCATTGATGGCCATGACGATGTCGCCGCCAGCGCTGATAGGCTCGATGAAACCCTCGACCAGGACCTCACGCTCGCCTCCACGCAGGCCAGCTTGGGCCGATGGCCCGTCTCTGATGACCTCTCCTACCAGAACTCCTCTGTCCACCGGCAGTTCGAGAGCCGCGGCCAACTCAGAGTTGATGGAGTAACCACGGATGCCCAGCCAGGGGTGAGCGAAGTGGCCGTTTTCGATGAGCTCTGGCACCACCCGTTTGACCGTGTTAACCGGCACAGCGAGTCCCACCCCCGAGGAGAAGCCACTACTAGTGAAAATAATGGTGTTGACCCCGATGACCTTGCCCCGCGAGTCCAGAAGCGGTCCGCCGGAGTTGCCCGGATTGATCGCCGCATCGGTCTGGATGAGGTTGGGCAGGGAGAAGCCACTACTCTGACGCAACACCCTTCCCACCGCGCTGATGATGCCCGTAGTCACCGTCCGCTCAAAGCCGAAGGGATTGCCGATGGCGATGGCTCGCTGGCCTACGCGCAAGGTATCGGAATCACCCAACTCCACTGGATGGAGCACGGCTGCGGGGACGTCCACCTTGATGACCGCCAAGTCGGTGTGAGGATCGGTGCCCACCACCTCAGCCTCGGCCTCAGTGTCATCGGAGAAGCGCACCTGGATGCGGCGGGCCCCCTCCACCACGTGGTTGTTGGTCACGATGTGGCCATCCGTGTCTATGACAAAGCCCGAGCCCAGACCCCGCTGGAAGAACTCTTCAGGGAAGGGGCTCTCCGGGAAACCAGGCACCTCTGGGTGACTGAACCCCTCGACCGCGCCGATCACGTTGATGTTGACCACCGAGGGGCTAATGCGGGCGTAGAGGTTGATAATCAACTGTTCCTCAGCGTCGGCTTCGACCACAATCTCTTCCGGCAGGAGGGTGGGCGTGACCACGATGACCAGCGGAGTGGGAGCCGAAACAGGAGAAGAGATGTTAGTGGGAACAAGGGTGGGCCTCTCAACGACCTCGTTGGTCAGAGAGCACAGGCTACACCCTAGTGTAGCACCAGCCATCAAGCCTACCAGGAGGACGATGATCATTTTCCGTTTCATGGCTATGAGTTTCCTTTACTCCTCATCTGGGCCAGTTCCTTGAAGAGCTCCTTCTCTTTGGCACTCAGGCCCTTGGGCAGCACTACCTTGACTTTGGCGTAGAGGTCGCCGCGTTTGTTGGAATCGCGCAACAAAGGCATACCCTGCCCTTTCAAGCGGAAGGTGCGGCCACTTTGGGTTTCAGGCGGGATCTTCAGGGACACGGTTCCTTTCAGTGTAGGAACACTGGTCTCTCCACCCAGGATAGCCATGTAGAGGTCAACGGGCACCTCACAGTAGAGGTCATCCCCTTTGCGTTCAAAGACCTTATGGGGCAGGACTGTCACCTTCAGGTATAGATCGCCTGTGGTTCCTCCTCCAATGCCTGGAGCCCCCTCGCCAGCGATTCGCACCTTGGAGCCCGTCTTGACGCCGGGGGGGATTCTCACTTCTATGCGACGGCCGTCTTTTTCCAGCACGCGCCTGGTCCCGCTAAAGGCCTCTTCAAGGGTGATTTCCACCGGTTGCTCATAGTCCTGACCTCGCCGGGGCCGGGCCTGGTGGGTGCCTGTCCATGTTTGAGGTCCCTGGCGACCCCCGCCGCCAAAGATAGCCTCGAAGAAATCAGAGAAGCCACCACCCCCGAACGCACCGCCGAAAAGGTCGCCCAGATCGCCGTATTCGACGTGGACACGGCCGCCACCCGGTGCTCCGGCGGACCACTGGCTCCAGTCGAAACCACTGGGATCGCGGCCCGTGCGCTGCCATTGCTGCCAACTGGCCCCCAATTGATCGTATTTACGCCGTTTCTCCGGGTCAATCAACACCTCGTGAGCCTCGTTGATCTCTTTGAAACGCTCCTCGGCCTCTTTGTTGCCCGGGTTAACGTCAGGATGATATTGACGGGCCAGACGACGATAGGCCTTCTTGATTTCCTTCTCGCTAGCGTTCCTATCTACCCCTAAAACCTTGTAATAGTCTTTGTATTCCATATCCAATCTCACCCTGCTGACCTATAAATGACGCCCCGTGTAGCTTCTAGTACGTTTCCATTATAATATTTTAACTAATCTTTGTCAAGTATCCTTATCAGATTCTGCTCAACATTGGATCGCCTTCCCACAGCAGGATAGTGCATCTTCCATAGAAAGGCCAGTGCCCTGTTTGCCACAACCAACAGAGGTCACCAGCCGCAAGTGACAGCCTTATTCTTTCGGCTCGCTTTGACGGTCAGCGTGTTGGTTGTGCCAAGCAGGGCACTGACGACGAGAGGTATCTGATTTTTGTCTTAAGTATATCATGTCAGAATGCCGCGGTCAATAGGACATCGGTCATACCTGGTTATAGGACATCGGTACGGGTATGAGCCGTTTCCTCTAGGCATGTTACGCAAGCTTGGGGCAAAGTCTACGGCAAGAGCAAGAGGGGATTACGCTTCGAGTTCCCTTGCCAGATCTCAAAATGGAGGTGCGAGCCGGTGGCATTGCCAGTTTGGCCTATGGTACCGATTTGCTGGCCCTGGGCTATGGATTGCTCGTAATCTACCAGATACACGTCCAGGTGGGCATAAAGGGTATGCCAGCCGTTGCCATGGTCAATGAGCAGCATCCGCCCATACCCGGAGTCATCCCAACCAGCGTAGACCACAAAGCCCGAATCAGAAGCCACTACAGGCGCACCTTCGGCCCCGCCGATGTCAATGGCCCGATGATGGCTCCAGAACTTCTGGGTGATGGAGCCCGAGGCCGGCCAGACAAAGTTACCGGTGCCTTTGGTAGCGTCCTCAGGGATAGGGCCAGTGTAACGATGGACAAACTTGGGGATGTAAGGCTTCTCACCGCCCGGTACCACGAGGGCCATCCCCGGGATCAACTCATAGGGCTCTTTCAACCCATTGACCTCGTAGTCGGTGATAGCCGAAACCTCGACTTTGTACTTTTGAGCGATGCTTTCCACGGTATCGCCTTCCTCGACGATGTGGTACACGCCGGAGGTAGGCAAGATCACCAGTTCCTGGCCTACACTCAAAAGGTCAGGATTGTCCTCCAACCGACCATTAGACCACATAATGGTTTGCGGGCTGATGCCAAAACGTTCGGCGATGCCGAAGACGCTGTCGCCCGTCTGGACGGTGTAGGTGATGACTTCCAGGCGAGGGCGCTCGGGGATGGTGGTGTGGGGCACGGGGGCCTTAATGAGCGAGCCGTTATCCACCCACTCAGGGACACCCCCTCTGGACCACGAGATGGTAAGCCAATGGTCCGGCCTGACGGCCGGTAGTTCGGCTTCAGGCATCTCCCACTGGCTGACCAGGATAGCTAAACCAATGAGCAGGACAACGGTCATGTGGGAGGCATAGCGCCACCGTTTCTCCCCGATCAGCCCCAACTCTATGGCCAACTGCTCCCTCAGCCGGGGCCACATCTCTCCGCTGAACTGTCGCCACCAACTGATGCTTTCATCCAAGAACTTGAACTTGCCCCTTTTCTCAGAAGATTCTACCAAAGACCTCGTTATCCCCCCTCAGTCCCCAGAAACTATACCGAGCCTCAGAAGCTTTTCGACTATCAGGTAACATGACTATCCTATCAAAATACAATGTCTCTGTTCAGCAAGCCCAGGAATTCGGCGTTATTCTTGGTTTTGGCTAATCTCTCCAAAATGGGCTCGATGGCTTCAAGCCCACCGCCCAAAGCATCAATCATGCGTCGCATGGTCCAGAGGCGAGCCGTAGTCTCCGGGTCCAGCATTAACTCCTCACGTCGCGTGCCTGAACGCTCGATGTCAAAGGCCGGGTAGATGTACCTCTCGGCCAGCTTACGGTTGAGGTGCAACTCCATGTTGCCTGTACCTTTGAATTCCTCGTAGATAACCTCATCCATGCGGCTGCCAGTGTCAATTAGACACGTGGCGATAATGGTCAAGCTCCCTCCTTCCTCAATGTTGCGGGCTGCCCCAAAGAAGCGCTTGGGCGGATAGAGGGCCGCCGGATCAACGCCTCCTGAGAGGGTGCGGCCACTAGGAGGGACGGTAAGGTTGTAAGCCCTGGTCAGGCGAGTGATGCCGTCCAGAAGGATAACCACGTCTCGACCACCCTCCACCAGACGCTTGGCCCGCGCCAGGGCCATCTCGGCCACCCGCACTTGATCTTGGACAGGATCATCGAAAGTGGCCGCCACTACTTCAGCTTCCACCGAACGGTCCATGTCTGTTACTTCTTCAGGGCGCTCACCGATAAGGCAGACCATCAGGTGAACGTCATTGTAATTGGTAGTAATGCCATTGGCTATCTGTTTGAGTACGGTGGTCTTGCCAGCTTTAGGCGGAGAAACGATGAGTCCCCGCTGCCCACGCCCAATGGGAGATATCAAGTTAAGGAGACGAGTAGCCAGTATGTCGGGTTCCGTTTCCAGATTGAACATCTTTACAGGAAAGATGGGGATCAAGCTATCGAACGAAGGGCGCTTCTTAGCTGCTTCGGGGTCCAGACCATTGACAGCCTCTACTCGCAACAGGCCAAAATATTTCTCGGTCTCTTTGGGTGGACGGACCTGGCCAATGACTAGGTCGCCCGTACGCAGGCCAAAACGGCGGATTTGCGACTGGGAAACGTAAACATCTTCAGGGCCAGGCAGGAGGTGATCCGAGCGCAAGAAACCAATGCCTTCTTGGATGATCTCCAAGACCCCGCCTCCGAAAATATAGCCCTGCTGCTCAGCTTGAGCTCGCAACAGCCGAGAGATGAGGTCATGCTTCTTGAGACGGCTGTAGCCTGACAAGCCCATATCTTTGGCCAGATCCTGAAGTTCGTCCAAAGTCTTTGCTTCTAGTTCGGCGATATTCATTGCTTCTCTCCAAATCATGTATGTGGGTAGGAGGGCGATGGGGCAGCACGCTCGCCCCACGGGGGATCGAACCTTTAGGAGGCCCCTATATGGCACTCACCCTGCT